>Ga0222714_10002244_pt1 | contig 20694 bp, 33 predicted proteins | sample C33_3DmetaG_FD_165048 | JGI IMG/M metagenome (GOLD analysis project Ga0222714, IMG submission 165048) | Estuarine water microbial communities from San Francisco Bay, California, United States - C33_3D | ecosystem: Environmental > Aquatic > Marine > Unclassified | place: USA: California...
GTCCCTTTTCCAACGCCTGGAGGACCAATTAGAATAATATTCATACAATCAATTATTCAAAAATACCGGTATATGATTCTTGTTTTGCATCTGTTTCAAGTTGTTCTGTTGTTTGAACAGCAACCCCTACAATAATGAGTAAGCTTGTTCCACCTAACGTAATCACAGATGCCTCTGTTGCGTTAAATCCAAAGATAATGGATGTTAAGATTGGCATAATTGATAAAATGACTAAGTAAGCTGTCCCAATGACTGTAATCTTAAATAATAATTTTGCAACATAGTCTTTTGTATCCTCACCAGGTCTTACCCCAGGAATGTAAGCATTCCCTTTTGATAAGTTTTCTGCAATCTTATTTGGGTTCACCATTAAGAAGGCATAGAAGAATGAGAAGACAACAATCAGTAATACATATAAAATAAAGCCTATTGGTTCTTGATATCCAAAGATTGCTTGTATCCAACCGACAATACCACCGCTACTTGTTGTTCCGGATAGTCCAACAATCGTTAATGGAATACTTAAGATGGTTTGAGCAAAAATGACTGGAATCACACCAGAACTATTGATTTTCATCGGAATATTAGAATCTGATTTCCCTTGACGGTTCGCATATTGAACAGGAATTTTACGAGTTGCTGCTTGCATATACACAACACCAAGTAATACACCAACATAAATTAAGATGATTAAAACAAACCAAACATAATTTAAGAATGTGTCATTGACAGGAGATTCAATATATTTACTCCACAATGTTGTCCACATAGAAGGTAAGCTTGTAACAATCCCTGCAACAATTAAAATTGAGGTTCCGTTTCCAATGCCTTTTTTAGTAATGAGATCTGCAAAGAAAATCGCGATTGCAGTTCCACCTGCAATGACAAGTGCCATATAAATGTAGAATACAAATCTGAAATCTGTAATGACAGATGCCTCAATACTTGGAATGAACACACTACCGTTCACTGAAATTCCTAATATTAATGCAAACCCTTGAATAAAGGCAAGACCAACTGCAATATAACGTGTCACTTGATTTAAACGACGTTTGCCAGTTTCACCTTGTTCACTCCACTCTTTAAAAGAAGGAATGACCATTTGAAGTAACTGGATGGCAATCGATGCGGTAATATAAGGGGAAATCCCTAAAGCAAGAATGGAGAAACGTTCTAATGCTTGTCCTGAAAAGTTATTGAGGATAGCAATAAAACTTCCACTTGAATTGATGAAACGTGTAATTTGATCGGTATCAAATAATGGAATGGTAATATAACTAAGAAGTCTTACCGCAAGTAAAATACCTAAGGTAAAAAGCAATCTTAGCATGACTTTCTTATTACTTAGAATACTTAAAATTCTTGTCCACACCTTACATCACCTCGACGGTTCCACCAGCTTTTATAATCGCTTCTTCAGCTGATTTTGAAAATTTATGAGCTTTCACCGTGAGTGCTTTTTCAAGTTGACCATTTCCTAAAATTTTAACGCCTGATAATACTTTTTTAATGACATTACGTCCTAATAGTGTTTCTGGAGAAACTACATCCCCTGCTGAAAATGCATTTAAGTCATCTAAGTTGATAATCGCATAATCTTTACGGTTGACGTTTTTAAAACCACGTTTTGGTAAACGTTGGAATAATGGTAATTGTCCACCTTCAAAGCCTGGGCGTACGCCTCCACCTGAACGTGCATTTTGACCTTTAGTACCTTTACCAGCAGTTTTTCCTGTACCACTTCCTGGTCCACGTCCTAAGCGCTTGCGCGGACGACGAGATCCTGGTGTTGGTTGAAGTGTATTTAACATGGTATGCCTCCTTATACTTCTTCCACACGTACGAGGTGTGAAATGGTATCAATCATCCCTTGAATTTGAGGGCTGACTTCTTTAGTTACTGCTGAATGGAGTTTTCTTAAACCAAGTGCATGTGCCGTTTTCACTTGATTTGGTTTTCTTCCAATTAAACTTCTTGTAAGCGTGATGGTAACTTTTTTCATGATACCCTCGAAAGATCAACACCACGTAGTTTTGCAACTTGTTCTGGTGTTCTAAGTTCTCTTAGACCAGCGAATGTTGCACGTAACATGTTAATTGGTGTCGATGTTCCAATTGATTTAGATAAAATATCGTGTACACCAGCGAGTTCAAATACGGCACGAACAGCCCCACCAGCAATAATTCCTGTACCTTCTGAAGCAGGTTTTAAAAATACACGGCCTGCACCGAAGTGTCCAGTGATTTCATGTGGAATGGTTGAGTGTACAGTTGGAACAAAAATCATATTATTTTTAGCAGATTCAATCGCTTTTTTAATTGCATCAGGAACTTCTTGGGCTTTACCAGTTCCAAATCCAACACGTCCTTTTTTATCACCAATGACAACAATCGCTGCAAAGCGGAAACGACGTCCACCTTTTACAACTTTTGTGACACGGTTAATTGCGACAACGCGTTCTTCAAATTGTTTTTCTTGAGTTTCTCTTCTATCTCTAGCCATATCGATTCTCCTTAAAATACCAGGCCGGCTTCACGTGCAGCATCTGCTAGCACTTGAATACGTCCATGATATAAATATCCACTACGGTCAAAAACAACTGAAGTAATCCCTTTTGCTTTTGCTTTTTCAGCAATGGTTTGCCCAACTTTTTTTGCAGTTTCTTTGCTATTTGAGGTAAGTCCTAAGTCTTGACTACGTACAGCAAGTAATGTTAATTGATTTAAATCATCCACAAGTTGTACATAATACCCCTTATTAGAGCGATATACACTTAAACGAGGACGTGATTCTGTACCAGTAATCGTTTGACGCATACGTATGTGACGTTTTTGTCTCATGACATTTCTTGATAATTTCTTGATCATCTTCTATATCCTCCTTAAGACGCTGTCTTACCGGCTTTACGAGGCACATATTCATCCACGTAACGAATCCCTTTACCTAGATAAGGTTCTGGTTTACGTACAGCACGAATTTGCGCAGCGAATTGACCAACAGCTTGTTTGTCAATGCCTAAGACGGTAACTTCGGTATTTTTAGGAATATCCACTGATAATCCTTTTGGAATTTCAAGTTCAACGTTATGAGAATATCCCATTTGAAGAACCACTGTATTTCCTGATAATGAGGCACGGTAACCGACCCCTTTAATTTCTAATGCTTTTTTAAAGCCTTCACTGACACCTGTGACCATATTTTGTAATAAAGCACGTGATGTTCCATGAATTTTTCTTGAAAAGATTTCGTTATTAGGACGTGAGACAGTTAGTAAATTTCCGTCTAATGCAAACGTTAATGTTTCATTAAATTGAAATGATAACTCACCTTTTTGACCTTTAACAACAATAAAGTTGTTTGGTTGAATGGTCACTGTCACGTCTGCTGGAACAACGATTTGTTTATTTCCTACTCTTGACATAGTATCCTCCTACCAAACATAGGCGATTAACTCGCCACCGACATTAGCTTCTCTTGCATCACGATCGGTTAATACACCTTTTGATGTAGAAACGATTGCAATCCCTAGTCCATTTAACACACGTGGTAAATCATTGTGTTGAACATAGACGCGAAGGCCGGGTTTCGATATCCTTTTAATTCCTTTGATGACGCGTTCTTTACCTGGTGTATATTTAAGAGTAACAACAAGTTTCCCTTGAACACCTGATTTGACAAGTTGAAAGTCGATGATGAATCCTTCTTGTTTTAAAACAGTTAAAATATCTGTTTTTGTACGAGATGCTGGAATTTCAACTTTTTCATGACGCATTCTATTAGCGTTACGGATACGCGTTAGCATATCTGCAATTGGATCAGTCATACCCATGATATTTCCTCCTTCTTACCAGCTCGCCTTTTTGACGCCTGGGAGTTCACCTTTGTGTGCTAAGTCTCTAAACTTAATACGCGATAAGCCGAACTTTCTCATATAACCGCGTGGACGACCATCGATCGAATCACGGTTTCTTACACGTGTTGCGCTTGCGTTACGTGGTAATTTTGATAATCCTTCATAATCACCTTTTTCACGAAGTTCACGCACTTTATCTTGGTAACGTAGAACGATTTCAAGACGTTTTTCATTTTTAACAATTTTTGATTTTTTAGCCATGATTTCCTCCTACTTCTTAAACGGCATGCCGAATGCTTGTAGCAAGGCACGACCTTCTTGGTCTGTTTTCGCAGTGGTGACAATCACGATGTCCATCCCACGAATTTTTTTAACTTTGTCAAGATTGACTTCTGGGAAAATGATTTGTTCTTTTATACCGACTGTATAATTTCCACGTCCATCGAATGCATCTTTAGAAATTCCTCTAAAGTCACGAACACGAGGAAGTGCAATCGCAATTAATTTTTCTAAGAAGTAATACATTTTATCGCCACGCAATGTGACTTTTGCACCAATTGGCATCCCTTCACGTAGTTTGAAGTTAGAAATTGATTTTTTTGCTTTCGTCACAACAGGTTTTTGTCCAGTGAGTGCTTGTAATTCTTCAACAGCATCATCTAACGCTTTCGTGTTAAATACAGCATCACCAATACCCATGTTGACAACAATTTTATCAACTTTTGGAACTTCCATGACTGAGTCATAAGAGAAAGTTTTCATAAGTTCAGGTTTAATTGTTTCTAAATAGCGTTGTTTAATTGTTTGCATGATTTACCCTCACTTATCAAGTTGCGTATCTGATTTTCTTGAGAAACGCACTTTCTTTCCGTCTACAACTTTAAGATAGACACGTGTTGGTTGGTTCGTTTTAGGATCCAACACTGCAACATTTGATGCATCAATTGGAGCTTCAACTTCAAGGATGCCACCTTTGTCGTTTTGTTGTTTTGGACGTTGATGTTTTTTAACAATATTCACACCTTCAACTAAAACTCGGTTGGTTCTTGGATACACTTTAATAACACGTCCGGTTGTTCTTGTTTTTACACCTTTTTTATCCGTTGTAAATTGATCACGTCCGGCAATGACTGCGACTGTGTCGCCTGCTTTAATTTGCATCATCCATCCTCCTTATAATACTTCTGGTGCTAGAGAGACTATCTTCATGAAGTTTTTATCTCTTAATTCTCTAGCAACTGGACCAAAAATACGGGTCCCTCTTGGATTTAAATCTTCTTTGATAATGACGGCTGCATTTTCATCAAATTTGATGAGTGAACCATCTTTACGACGTAAGCCGTGTTTTGTTCTTACGATGACCGCTTTAACAACCTCACCTTTTTTAACAATACCAGCAGGTTGAGCTTTTTTAACAGTTACAACAACGACATCACCAATGTTTGCATAACGACGTCTTGTTCCACCTAATACTTTAATTACTAAGACTTCTTTCGCACCTGAATTATCAGCAACGAGCAATCTTGATTCTTGTTGTATCATATGTGGCTCCTTACACTAAGTCCGATTTTTGAAGTACTTTAACTAAACGAAAACGTTTTGTTTTTGATAAAGGACGTGTCTCCATGATAGAAACCGTATCTCCAATACCAGCAAGCCCCTCTTCATCATGGACGTGGAATTTTTTTGATACACGTACGCGCTTTCCATAGAGGGGCGACTTTTTGTATGTATCAACACTTACAGTAATGGTTTTATCCATTTTATCTGATGTGACAACACCAGTATAGACTTTTCTTGTTTGACGTTCCATGGGTCTCCTCCTATTCTACGCGTTCGCCGATGATCGTTTTCATTTGTGCGATCAAGCGTTTTACTTCTTTAATTCGTGCTGTATTTTCTAATTGACCGACCGCTGCTTGAAAACGTAAATTAAAGAGTTCAGACTTCAACTCTCCGATACGTTTTTCAAGATCGGTATTATTAATTTTTCTTATTTCTGAGGCATTCATGCTTGGTCACCTCTTTTGACGATTTTAGTTTTAATTGGTAACTTGTGAGATGCAAGTCTTAATGCTTCTTTTGCGATTGCTTCAGAAACACCATTGATTTCAAACATCACACGACCTTTTTTTACTACTGCCACCCAGTGATCTGGTGCTCCTTTACCGGAACCCATACGTACTTCAAGTGGTTTTTTCGTTTTTGCTAAGTGAGGAAATATATTGATCCAAACTTTACCTAAACGTTTCATATAACGTGTCATCGCAATACGTGCTGATTCGATTTGACGGTTGGTGATCCATGCACCTTCTAAAGCGATTAATCCAAAATCACCATTGATAATGTTTGAATTTTTTGCTTGACCTTCATAACTTACACGATGTGGACGACGAAATTTTGTTCTTTTAGGCATTAACATAATTATTCTTGGCCCCCTTTATTCTGAGGTTGGCGAGGTTTGTTTGGACGTTTTTTTCTTGGTGGGAAATCTCTTTTCGCTTGATCATCTTGACGTTTTGCAAGATCTTCACGAGATTGTCCTGGTAATACTTCACCGTTATAAACCCAAACTTTGACCCCTAAAATACCATAGGTAGTTTGTGCTTCACTAATTGCATAATCAATGTCTGCACGAAGTGTATGTAATGGCACTTGTCCTTCAGAATATCCTTCACTACGTGCCATTTCAGCACCACCTAAGCGGCCTGATACAAGAGTACGAACACCTTTAGCGCCAGCTTTCATCGCACGGGTAATTGCCATTTTTTGAGCACGTCTAAATGACGCACGGTTTTCTAGTTGTTCAGCAATCGATTGTGCAATGAGTGTTGCGACACGTTCTGGACGTCTCACTTCAATGACATTAAATACGATTTCTTTTTTTACAAGTTTATTCAGTTGAGCAACAACTTTGTTTTTTGTTTCTGCTTCACGTCCAAAGACAACACCTGGTTTTGCTGAAAATAAAGTGATTTTAACACGATCAGCACCACCACGGCCTTTCAAACGTTCAATTTGAATGTTAGAAACTGCTGCTTTTTTATAGACTTTATTTAAATATGTACGAATGACATGATCTTCTTTAACTAAAGCAGGTACATCTGTTTTTTGAGCATACCATTTAGATTCCCAGCCGCGGATAATACCCACGCGCATTCCGATTGGATTGACTTTTTGTCCCATCTGCTACCTACTCTCTTTCTGCCACAACCACAGTAATGTGGCTCGTACGTTTTTGAATAATGTCTCCACGGCCTTTAGCACGTGGTAATAATCTTTTTAAACGAACACCTTCGTTGACATATGCTTCTTTCACATATAATTTTTCAACGGTTGCGTTGTTGTTGTTTTCTGCGTTTGCAATCGCACTGTTTAACACTTTTAATATGATTGGGCTTGCTGATCTTGGTGTAAACATTAAGATTGCTTGCGCTTCTTTGATATTTTTCCCGCGAATTAAATCGATGACAAGGCGTGCCTTACGTGGCGTCACGCGTACCGTTTTTGCATGTGCTTTCATTTAGTTTCCTTCCTTACTTGCCGGCTTTTTTATCTGCTTTAGCATGACCACGGTAAGTTCTTGTTGGTGCAAATTCACCAAGTTTGTGACCTACCATATCTTCAGTGACATAAACAGGTACGTGCTCTTTTCCGTTATAAACGGCAATCGTGTGTCCGATAAATTCAGGGAAAATCGTTGAGCGTCGTGACCATGTTTGTATCACGCGTTTTTCATTTTGAGTATTTTGTTTCTTAACTTTTTCCATTAAGTGACCGTCACAAAATGGTCCTTTTTTAAGTGAACGTCCCATACATGATCCTCCTTAGTTTGAACGACGACGAACGATTAGATCGTTAGACGCTTTCTTCTTATCTCTAGTTTTAACGCCACGAGCTTTTTTACCCCATGGAGTCATTGGTGATTTACGTCCAATTGGTGCACGTCCTTCACCACCACCGTGTGGGTGGTCATTCGGGTTCATAACAGAACCACGAACGGTTGGTCTTGTTCCCATGTGTCTAGTTCTTCCGGCTTTACCGATGTTAACAAGTTCCCATGATTCATTTCCAACTTCACCGATGGTTGCACGGCAAGTGCCTAAGATTTTACGTACTTCACCTGATTGTAAACGAAGTAATACATATTTTTCTTCACGACCTAAAATTTGAGCAGACGATCCAGCACTACGTGCGACTTGTCCACCTTTTCCTGGGTGAAGTTCAATGTTGTGAACAACTGTACCGACTGGAATATTCATTAGCGGTAGAGCATTTCCTACTTTAATATCGACGTTTAGTCCTGAAACAACTTGTAGTCCGACTTCAAATCCTTTTGCTGCAAGTACATATCTTTTTTCACCATCTGCATAATTTAATAATGCGATGTTTGCACTTCTGTTTGGATCGTATTCAATCGTTTTAATCGTTGCAGGAATGTTATCTTTATTTCTTTTGAAATCGATGATACGGTATTTACGTTTTGCTCCACCACCAATGTGGCGAACAGTGATTTTACCTTGGTTATTACGGCCACCAGTTTTCATCACTGTTTTTAGTAATGATTTCTCTGGTGTGGAGGTCGTAATTTCTTCATAGGTTAATGAAGTCATATTACGACGGCCATTGGTGACCGGTTTATATGTTTTAATTGGCATATATTTCCTCCTTATACCGTAAAGGCGTCGATTTTTTGTCCAGCAGCAAGTTTAACAACTGCTTTTTTGTATGCTTGCGTGTATCCTTCGTATTTCCCAGTTCTTTTGAACTTAGGTTTGACGTTGATCGTATTCACGTTTAACACATTGACATTAAAAATAGATTCGACTGCTTTTTTAATTTCGACTTTGTTTGCTGATTTTAAAACTCTGAAGGTGTATTTGTTTTGTCCTTCAATGAGTTTGTTGCTTTGTTCAGTAATGATTGGTGCAACTAAAATGTCATAAAATTTACTCATGTGACAAGACCTCCTGTAATGCAAGTGCTGCATCTTTTGTTAAGACGAGGTTTTTTGCATGTAGTATATCGTAAACACTAACGTGAGATGCTGTTGCAAATTGAACAGTAGGAATGTTTCTTGCAGCAAGTATTTCATTTTCAGAAAATACAGGTGCAACAAATAAAACTTTTCCTTTAATGTTTAATCCACTTAACATTGCTTTAAAATCTTTTGTTTTTGGTGAATCAACAATAAGTTGATCTAAAACCGTAAGTGTTTGATTTTGTTGATGGTAAGATAATGCACTTCTTAAAGCGAGTTGTCTTACTTTTTGGTTAAGTTTAACAGCGTAACTTCTTGGGTTTGGTCCAAAGACAATACCACCACCACGCCATTGTGGAGAACGAATCGATCCTTGACGCGCACGTCCAGTTCCTTTTTGTTTCCAAGGTTTTCTACCACCGCCTGAAACTTCAGAGCGGTCTTTTGTTTTTGATGTTCCTTGTCTCATTGCTGCACGTTGTGCTTGGACAACATCAAAAATTGCTTGTTTGTGTGGCTCAATACCGAATACGTCATCAGCAAGTGCTAATTTTTCAACGGTTTTACCAGCTTGACTTAATACTGTTAATTGTGGCATGATGTCCTCCTTACTTCACGTTTTTGATGGCAGAACGTATCACTAGGTATCCATTTTTAGGACCTGGAACGCTACCACTGATGAGTAATAAATGATTCTCATTATCAACATCAACAACTTTTAGATTTTGAATGGTGACTTTTTCAGCACCCATATGACCAGGTAAGTTTTTACCTTTCATATTTCCTTTGATCGGACCCATTGAACCTGGCCCTCTGTGATATCTTGACCCGTGCGCCATTGGTCCGCGGCTTTGATTGTGTCGTTTTATTGACCCTGCAAAACCTTTCCCTTTGGATGTTCCGGTGATATCAACGTATGTACCGGCACTAAAGATTTCTTCTTTGACACTTTCACCTACTGCTAAGCTTGATAATTCGTTGTCGTTGCCGTTGTCAAAGCGAATTTCTCTTACGAAGCGCTTAGGTGCAGTATTAGCCTTATTTGTGTGGCCAATCTGTGGTTTGTTACTGACTTTTTCGCGTATGTTTTCATAACCAATTTGTGTTGCGACATAACCATCAACTTCTAATGATTTTTGTTGTAACACAACATTGTTTGAAACATCGACGACAGTGACTGGGATGAGTTGTCCATCTTCTGAGAAGACTTGAGTCATACCTAGTTTTTTACCTAAGATTCCTGTTGCCATGTGTGTTCTCCTTTTTTATTTTTTTAAGACGATATCGATTCCACTTGGTAAATCGATGTCCATAAGTGCACTAATTGTTTTTGGATTTGGATCTATAATTTGAATAAGTCTTTTGTGCGTACGACGCTCAAATTGTTCACGAGAATCTTTGTTCACGTGTGGTGAACGTAGTACCGTGAAGATCTCTTTTTCAGTTGGTAAAGGAATTGGTCCTTGTACCTCTGCGCCTGTTCTGATTGCGCTATCAACAATTTTCTTTGCAGCGTCATCGAGTAATTGATGATCATATGCCTTTAAACGAATTTTGATGATATCTTTTGATTTTGCCATTATAATAGCTCCCTTCGCCTATAATCTTGTATAGACTTGCTCCCTAGAAAAACTTAGCACTTAGACAACGGCTATCCGTGTGCCAACAACCTTCCAGTTCACAGCCTTCTCGTATTTTTTCACGAGCTATTCAATTATATATAACTTTACTTGAGAATGCAAGGGAAAAGTGTGACTTTTTATATTTTTTATGAGTCAGTGGCGTGAATAAACTTTAAACTTTCTTCAATGGCTGGATAAAGATAAAGTTGGTGAATGATGAGATGTCTAAATCCAAGTGTTAAACACCGATGTAAAATTTCATTTTGAGAAAGTGCATATCCGTACAAATAATGTTTGATTTTTTTAATTCGAAATGTTTGATGAATGTCCCTTAGCAAAGGGACAAATTCATGTTGAAATGTCTCAAAAGTGAGCGTTTCAAGTGGGTTTAAATTTAATATTTCTTGGCAGATGACATTCATATCGATAATGACTTCTACATGTTTTGGAATACTCTTAAAATGTGTAAGTAATGCATCATTTTTAAGCCATAATACATATGATTTTGTTTTTAAATATTTATATTTCCATCTTTCAAACTCCACTAAATCTTCAGGGATAGGAAGAATCATAAGATCCTGTTGATGAGAAGTCTCAAGACATGTTGTCATCTCGTCAAATGTTAAAAAAGGAATGATTACTTGTGTTTTTAAATGTTTCATATAATTTTGATGAAGAGACCATATTTGAATATCTCTTTGATGTTTCAATTGTCGTTTGATATATTGTTGATAAATATGTTTAAGTGGTTCTTTATTTTTATATTTAAGTTTTTGATATTGCGTTTTAGAAAGACATAATAATTCATGAGTTAAACACAATTCTTGATACGTTTGATGATTAGATGTATCGCCGATAAGAAATGCAGCAGGTTTTAGTCTTACAAGATGATGATGCCATTGATCAACATATAGGATGGTGTTTTTTATAAAATGATTAACATCTTTTTCGATGGTGTGATAGAAACTTCTATACACAGATTGTTGTTTTAAATCTTCATAAAGAGGATTGCGAGTCATATCAGAAGCTTTATTAAAAAAATAACTGGTCATGATGAGTTGCATTTTATTAAGTAAACTTACGTGGTGCTCGTTTTTTAAATGATCAACATCTTTTTTAAATTGTAGAACTTTAATTGGTTCAGTGATCAATTTTATATGGTGTTGATAAAAATTTTCTAAGTGTTGATTTATTCTATGTTTTGAAAGTGATTTAAAATATTGGTCAATGATGCTTGAGAGTGATAATATATGATCAATCAGCCATTGATCATGTTGATTGAAGACTATTTTAGTATGATCTTGAGGATTCATGATGTCCTTTCATCAAAAAAGTACTACCACTTTATATGTGGCAGTACTTTTTTAAAATTTTTCTCTAAAATATGTGGATAAACTTTCTAAAGATTGAATAAGTGCTTCATTTTCATCAATGTGTAAATCTTTGATCACTGTAGAAATCATATCTTCGTGGAAAGCATCATGAAGTTTCATGACAGGTAGTGACTTACTTGTTAATTTTAATAATACTTTTCTTTTATCTAAACTGTCTTTAACTCGTAATACGTATCCCTTTCTAACGAGCGTATTAATTGAGGTCGTCAACGTTCCCATGGTAATTCGTAATCGTTTAGCAACAGAACCCATACTTGGTTCTTCTGTTTTCATGATGGCTTCAAGGACGTGTACTTCACTCATTGACAATGTGACACCTTGTTTTCTTAATGCTTCAGCTTCAATTGATAAGATTTGATTAAAGATGATAACAAGAAGATCATTAAGAACATATTTCGCGTGATTCCTATCCATAAGATGCTAACTCGATATATCCAACAGCGAGTGTTCCAGGACCAGCATGTGCACCTACAACAGGTGTAAGTGGAACCACATCAATGTCTAATTTTGGATATATTACTAAAATATCTTCTTTCATTTGAAGTGCTTTGTCTTGATTGTTTGTATAGACGATAAATAGTTTAACTTCTTTACCTTGTATGTCAGATTTAATAACTTCCAGTAAACGTTCACGCGCTTTTGCAGTTGTTCTTATTTTTTCAAATGGTACGAGTGCGCCATCACTTTTTAAACGTAATAGTGGTTTAATTTTTAATAAACTTCCTAGCATCCCTTGAACACCAGATAAACGACCATTTTTTACTAAATATTTTAGTGTATCTACAAGCACATAAATAGTTGTGTTTTCTTTGATTTGTTCTAGTTTTTCAACAATTTTATTCGTTTGAACACCCTTTTTTATATCTTTAATGGCTTCTAATATTAAATACGCTTCGCCATAAGATACACTTCTAGAATCAATCACGTGAACTGGAAAATCTTCAACCATGTCTTTTGCTAAAATGGCACCTTGATACGTCCCAGATAATTTGGATGAAATGGTCACAACGATTGCATCTTGATAACCTTCATCTTTTAATTGTTGATAGGTTTCCGCCATTTTACCGGTTGCTGTTTGTGATGTTGAAACATCGATATCTGGTGATGCAACGATTTTGTTGTAAAACACTTCAGCTGTAATATCAACAAAATCTTCATATTCTTTTCCGTCTAAATTAAGTATCGAACGGAATACATGAACTGGATAATCAAGTGTCATGTAATCCACACCTGAATTACCGCATACAATAAGTGCTGTTCTTTTTTCCATTATAAATCTCCTACTAAATAGTGTTTGGTCCTTTTATTTTAACATACATATTTTCAATTTAAACCAAAAATTAACACGTTAAATCATAAAAAACATGACTGAAATAAAGACACTTATAAATAGTATCAAAGCATAATTTGTATCTTCAAAACTCATTGAGAAATTTCTAATCTTTTGTAGAAACTTAAAATCTTTTTTAATCACAAATCGGTAAAACACAATCCCTATACTTATATAAAGAATGTAGTCTAACCAAGAACGAATATCAAATAGATTGACTTGTGTCGCTTCAAATCAAAACACTTGCATAATGATTGGTAAATAAAAGATACCAACAATGATACTTGCAATTGCTAATAAAGTCATTGCAATGACTCTTTTAGAGTCTCTAAAAATAAAAATTACATTGAGTTTAGGTCCAAATAAAATACGTGAAAACTTTAAAAATGATGTTACTGTACCGACATTAATTAACGTATATAAAAACATATGAAACATGTTTTCTTTAAATGCATATTTAATGAGTGATTTTGAAACATATCCGCTAAAAAAAGGCATTCCACTAATCGATAACATCCCTATAATGAGTAAGATGGCTGTAAAAGGCATGGTCTTAAAAACACCATGAATGTCATACACTTTTTTTGTTTTATAAGAATAAATAATTTGGCCAGCCGCTAAAAACAGAAGAGATTTAAAAAACGCATGGTTTATCACGTGTAAAAACCCACCTGAAGTGGTATTATATGACTATAAAAAATATACTAAGTTTATAAAAGTAAGTATAGGGAGAGTGTATGGTAAAGTTAGGAATCATTATTGGAAGTACAAGAGAGGGTCGTGTTTCACCTCAAGTTGCTGCTTGGGTCAATGAACAAGCCAAAAAATATGAAGGTATTCAAACAGAAATTGTGGATGTACAAGCATTTGATTTACCGTTTGTAGGAACAGGTGCTGCAAATCCAGCATTTGGAGAAAAAATCGCATCTTTCGATGGCTTTATTTTTGTAGTTGCAGAATATAATCATTCTATTACGGGATCTTTAAAAAATGCTTTAGATACTTTAAGACCTGAATGGGCAAATAAAGTTGCTGGTATTGTAAGCTATGGTTCACTTGGTGGAGCACGTGCTGCTGAACACTTAAGAGGCATTTTAGGTGAGCTTCAAGTAGCAGATGTGAGAAGTCATGTTGCGTTATCGATGTTCACAGATTTTGAAGGATGGCAAACATTTCAACCTGCAGATATGCATTTAGCCAATTTAACCACTCAATTTGAACAATTACTTCGTTGGGGAACTGCATTAAAAACAACACGATAAAAAAATAAAAAGACGGTCATTGGATCGTCTTTTTTATAAAATAAACTCCTATATAAACTTTTATGAAAATCTGATGCTAGTTTTTGATTTCTAGCATCACATCATGTTTTCTAAAGATTGGTGGAACAAAGGGACCTTGATATCTTAATAAGACTGGTTCACCGATAACCTCCATTTGATTGAGTTTTGCATAATCTTTAAGTGTTAATACAAACGCATCCACTTTTTTTATGGACCCAACAAATGAAAATGCAAGGTAATATTTTTCTTCTTGTTTTTCGATTTGTATTCTTGGATCAACTGCACTTGGATAGCCACCCTTAACAACATCTTCAGGCATGGTAAATGCAATAAATCCAGTTTCTTTAATATCTGTAAAAACAGGAACGGTCATATTGATTTTTTGGTTTTTATCATTGTTCCCAGAAATATAATTAAATAAGACTTGAAACCCAGAATAAGACGGATCTCCAGCTTTCATCATGACAAAAGGTGCATATTTTCTTAGTTCAATCGAACCTTCTTTTTTTAAAACATCATACTTTAATTGTTCGTAAGCCACATTACACCTCTCTAAAAATCTTTTGAAGCGTTTTACCTTGAGCAAGTTCATCAACAAGTTTATCTAAATACCGAATTTCTTTCATGATGGGTGCTACTATCGTTTCAATTTGAACGCCACAAATTTTACCTGTAATGAGTACTCTTTTGGGATTTAAGTTCGGTGCATGATTAAAAAATTGTTTCACTGTAAACGCATCTAAAGATGTTAAGGCTGATTTTTGGTAACCAGTTAGCCATAAGATCACTTTGTTTAATTCTTCAACAGTTCTATTTTTTTTAGCGATTTTTTTGATATAAAGTTGATAGATTTTCTCCATCGACATACTATATATTTGATGATCCATTAGAACCGTATCGGCTTTCCGTTTTGATCAGGGAAGTTACCACTAATGACTCTCACTAAATCAATGAACCACCCTAGTCCAAATCCACCAGCTGTAATAAAAAACAAAAAAGCAAGTCCAATTTTATTGACATAAACGTAATGGGCAGTTGGTAAAAAGATAAAGAGTAATAATAAAACAATCCCGTTTAAATCACTACTATTTTGGTCTCTTTTAATATTAGAAAAAGCTTCAAATGTTTGTTTGTTTTCTTTCAGTGGTTTATGACAATAGATGCATGTTTCTAAACTTGCATGATTGTCTGTCCCACAATGAGGGCATATTGGCATGAGGTTCTCCTTTTGAGATATTATACCACTTATGTATTACTTTAAATAAGATCCTTTACATGTGATTAATATTTTTTTCACATATTAAACAATTATTATGGTATAGTTCAAGTGGTTAAATTAAAAATTAAAGGATGTGGCTATAATGTCAAAATTGATATCTTTTTTTAAAACAAACCCACTATTACTATCATTATTAATTGGGATGATTTCAGTTTCAACTGCAGCAACCGCAATATTAATTCCTGGTCCTCAAGGAGAACCCGGAAAAGAAATTGAATTTATCGTGACGAATCAAGCGATAGAATACCGCTATGATGGCGATTTGGATTATCAAGTTCTGATTGACTTAGATGATTTAAGGGGGCCAATTGGACCCAATGGAAATAATGTTGTATTTGATATTTCTGATACACATGTTGTTTGGAGATACAGTGATCAATCCACTTGGATAAATTTAATTGCTTTAGACGAATTACGTGGATTACCTGGTGATTCTAGTCAAGTGATTGAATTAGATGTTACTTCAACTCATATTGTTTGGAAATATAATAACGAGCAAACTTGGACCAATCTCATCGATCTTGCTGCATTAAAAGGTCAAGATGGTACCGATGGTCGTGAAGTTCAGTTTCAAACATCAGAAACACATATTCAGTGGCGTTACGAAGGTGATAATGTTTGGGTGAATTTAATTGCCTTGAGTCTACTTACAGGTTCCGATGGAACCAATGGTCTTAATGGTTCTGATGGTCGTGAAGTAGAATTTCAAACGAGTGATACCCATATTCAGTGGCGCTATCAAGGCGATAATACGTGGACCAATCTTTTAGCAATCGAACTTTTACAAGGATTAGATGGACTCGATGGAACAAATGGTGCAGATGGTATTGATGGGTCTGATGGTCGTGCAGTGCTATTTCAAACATCAGAAACGCACATTCAGTGGCGTTATGAAGGAGAAACTGTTTGGAATAATTTAATTTCATTAAATCTCCTTACAGGTTCAAGTGGTGAAGATGGAGCGGATGGTCGTGAGATATTACTGCAAACGACTGACACACACATTCAGTGGCAATATGTCGGAAGTAATTTTTGGACAGATTTAATCGCATTAGACCTTATTCAAGGTGAAGCTGGTACATCGGTACAATTTATTGATGTTATTGAATCCACTCGAGAATTCACAATATTTTCTCCGCAATGGGATTATGATTCTACTGAATTAACACTTGATCAGAATTTAAACATAGAAATCATTGATTATCAGGATTTAAGTAATCCTTACAATCCACTTGCAACCATTTATTATTCCGGATATGGAAAGAGTAATGCCCTAAATAGTCCCCAAACTGGAAATACTTATGGCTATGAATTTTATTTAATCGATGGCGTTACTTCAACTGATCTTTATTTTGGAATCTCTTATTTTGAGGATAATTCAAATGTTAATGCTGAAATACGTGTCACTTATGATGTCGACATCGATCAGTGGAAAAATAATGCCATTGAAAACGAAACTTTTTTTACAAATGACTATGATGAAAGACACATCGTTTATGTAACGATACAAGAGTCTTTTAAAAACAATAATATTTTAATTCCAGCGGGTTCAAGTAATGTTGTGATTGAAATGTTTGTAATTGGTAATCTAAATTTTGATTATGATTTAGCCTATTTTATTGGTGAAATTCCTGAAGGCTTGTCTTTATTACGTTCCTTAGATTTTAATTACAAATACACATTAAGTTCTGGAAACGTTAATTATGATTACTCTATTGATATTATTCAACCTACAACAAATAGTTTTTATTATGTACTTACATCTAAAGATGAAATACTTTTTGCAGGACAAGGCGAGGATTCTGGAACATTAGAATCACTTGGAATCGGGACTGGAACATATGCTTTCTTGAGTTATTCAGAGGATGGACAACCAAGTGAATTAGAAATTACTGGAACATTAGATGAAGATGTTTATCTTTATTTAATCAAAACAAATGATGTCTTATTTGAAGGTATTATCATGTCAGATGAAAACGATGATACTATTGGATTCACAAGTTTTGATGAATTTAACTCTCGATATCAAGTGACATCAAAAATCTTGCAGTTTGTATTATCTAATGGTGAAACGATTGAACTAGATTATAACAAAGTAGTCGACAGTATTTTTGATAAGGATACTTTTTATTTTGATATTTTAGATCAAATAGAATTAACTAGGACATGGCATCTAATTTATACTCTTGAAGATTTTATGAAAATTGACGAATGTAGTGACTGTAACTACATTTTAATGAACGATATTATTTTAGGTAATGATTATGATCGCATCTCTGATCTAGATGGTATTTTAGATGGAAATAATTTTTCAATCACGCTACAATCAAGACCAAATACATTTAGTGGTACTCGATATGCCATTTTTAGAACACTAGATAGTGGCTCAACTATTAGAAATCTGGTGATTAATGTTGAAACATATGAAACAGCAAATGTAGGTGGATATCTCGCAGGAGGTGTCGAAAATGATGTCACCGTTGAAAATATTCGAATCAATATCGATTCATTTACAGGACTTGAGTCTTCAGGTTTACTCTTTGGATATATTGATGAAAGCAGCAGCTTCATTTTAAATAACATTTATGTTGATATACAAACAGCAAATTTAACAGATTCGTCTGCTTTAATTGGATATGCTGACGCATCAACAATACATGCAAATAACATTCATATTATTATAGATCAATTATTTGTTACTAATGAAGTAGACCCTTCTGGACTTTTATTTGGTTATGTTGATTCTTCCACTCTATATTTAGATAATATTTTCATTCAAGTTAACGAAGGTTTAATAAGTGGTGATGACTTTGGAGGTCTCATCGGGAAAACAACAGATTCAACGATTTATTTTGAAAACATCACACTAAATATAGAAATGACTGGATCAGATTTAATCAATCAATCTGATAATGTTGGTGGATTGATTGGTGTTTCTAACACATCAGAACTTAATTTTAATGATATCCAATTTGGTGATTTGATGAATATCCATAGTTTTAATAGTTTGGGAGAAGGCATTGGAGGGTTAATTGGAACATCCAATGAGTCTGCTGTTCACATTTCAAATGTAGTTGGAATTGTTGTGCTTAGTGATAATCAAGGAAGAATTGGTGGACTTGTTGGTCAAGTCATACATTCTGAAGGACAAGTCGACCAAGATATTGTAACAATTAGTGATGTAACTGTGACTATATTTGCTGATATTAGCTCAACTATAATTGGTGGAATGATTGGTTCTTTATCAGGAATCAATATCGCAATTATCAATTCAACTGTAAATGGTGTCATTTTTGGTAATGTGGTTGGCGGAATGATTGGACGAGTAGATTACCAAGGTTTATCCTCGAATGTGATTTTGAGAAATGTTGAATCTTATGTTCAAATTATAACTTCTTCAGATGATGCTGGCGGTTTTATAGGTTCCATTTCTTCACCAATCTATGATTGGAATACAGATGTATATACATGGAATGGAATTATCGCACAGCCTACATATGTTGAAATTGTACATGCAAGATCATATGCCTATTTTAATGCAACAAGTGAAAATTATGGTGGATTTATAGGTTATATCGAAGGCGGAAATATAGAGGTTGGATTAAGTTTTTCTTATACTTCCATTGGTGTTTTATCTTCATTTACTGCAAATAATGTTGGTGGTTACATTGGAAATATATTGGATGCAAAAGTTTCAATTGATATGTCTTATAGTTATGGTGTCATACAAGCAAATACCAATATTGGAGGTTTTGTCGGAACTGTACGAGGTACTTCTTATTTATCACTTAATATGGTGATTTCTGATCTACTCCATGCCTCCTTCATTGGTAATGGATTTGACTTAGTTGGTAACATAGAGATGTCAACAGATTTAGCATTTGATTTAGTTAAACAACTCACTGAAGAATTAAATGATCATATCTAATAAAAAAGCATTCCATTAAGGAATGCTTTATTTTTTTAGTAATGAACGGTATGATTTTGTATCTTGATCTACTTTACCAAATTTTATAAAAATCGCAATCTCTTCGATATATCCAATAATAAATGAGATGAGAATCCCAGTCACTACATAGGTGGTATCAAAGAAATAAGATGCAATCACTAAGAAGTACACAAGTGTCGCATTCAATCTCAAATGTGTGGTGTGAATCTGGATGGGTTTCCCAGTTTTAATAATTGATATGATGAACGCACCTAAATAAAAACACATAAAGACAATGAGTAGCCATGTATTGGGTGCAATTCTATCTGGATAAAAGTAAAAAATAAAAAATAAAGTTGAAAAATAAAATAAAATATCTGCAACAGTATCTAGAAACTTACCAAGCTTCGTGACTTGATTGAGAAGTCTTGCAAGAAAACCATCTAATGCATCCGTTGATCCAATTATGATATACGCAATTAAAAACTCAAATTTCATACCTATAAGTGCAAATATATATAATATTGGTAATAAAATCACTCTTAACGAACTTAATATATTAGGGATGTTAAAATTTTTAACGGGGGTTGTTTGCATACAATTCCTTTTGATATTCAAAGTATTGAACACATTATAACATAAAAAAAACACTTTGGTTTAAGTTTACTCAAACCAAAGTGTGACTTCTTTTTCATAACTTAGGGTACTATCTGAAGCATGGATTAAATTATGGATCATCCTTTTTTCTTTTGAAGCTTCTTCAAAAGAATCATTTCCATACTTCCCACGAATGGATGCTTTATCTGCTTTTGAGGGATCGGTCGCACCAATAAGTGAACGAATCGCTTGAATACAATCCTTCTGTGGATGCTTAAGTTCTAACACAATCACGTCTTTTCCATCAAAAGAATCTATAATTGCAGCTGTGAAATACTCTAAATCAAGTCTTTTAATGACCTCATCATAATGACTTAAAATGATCTCTTTGGTTGCAGTAACTCTTTTTTGTCTTAAGATTTCGTAT
>Ga0222714_10002246_pt1 | contig 20672 bp, 10 predicted proteins | sample C33_3DmetaG_FD_165048 | JGI IMG/M metagenome (GOLD analysis project Ga0222714, IMG submission 165048) | Estuarine water microbial communities from San Francisco Bay, California, United States - C33_3D | ecosystem: Environmental > Aquatic > Marine > Unclassified | place: USA: California...
GAATGGAGTCGTGAGGATCTCCATGATACGACGGCCAAAGGAGCGGGACTTCCACTTCTCGTAGGTCACTTCGTCCGAGCGCGATTTATCCGTCTCAAAGATGGCGACCTGTTCAGCGGCGAAAGCAGGCGAGTAGATGTTCATGTTGGATTCATCGTTCAGGCGGAAGGAACGGTTGTCCACATTGGCTGAGCCCACGGAGACCCAGACATCATCGACGATCATGAGTTTGCAGTGGAACATGGTGGGTTCGTATTCGTAGAACTTGGCCCCGGCCCGCAGGAGCGGTCCCCAATGGCCGCGCGAGGCGTGGCGCACGATGGGCACATCCGTCTTGGAGCCGGGCACGATGAGTTCCACCTTCACTCCACGTTCGCAAGCGCGGATAAGCGCTTCCTCGGTGCCTTCACCGGGCACGAAGTAAGGTGTGCAGATGCGGATGCTGTGCCGCGCGGAATCGATGGAGAGCAGGAACATCATGCGGACGGTCTCCACATTATCCTGCGGTGAGCTGCCGAAGACCTGCACCAATTGGTCACCGGCTGGCGTCAACTCAGGGAAGTAATCATCGCCGGCGAGGACTTCGCCGGCGGCTTTGCGCCAGTTATCCATGAAGACGGCTTGCATCTGGCCGACGGCCGGGCCTTCCAGCTTGAACATGGTGTCGCGCCATTGACCGGGACTCGCACCATCGCCCATCCAGACATCCGCGATGCCTGCGCCGCCGGTGAAGCCCACTTTACCATCGACGATGAGGAGTTTGCGGTGGTCGCGGTGGTTGATACGCAGGGCGCGCAAAGAGACGAGGGAGTTGTATTTTTCCACCTGTACGCCCGCTGCCCGCATGCGGATGAAGTGCGAGGAATCGATCTGGCCGGAACCCCACCAATCCACCAGTAAGCGCACGCGGACACCCTGCTCAGCCTTCTTCGCCAGCAGGTCGGCGAATTGTTCACCGATCTCGCCAGACCAGTAGATGTAAGTCTCGAGGTTGATGGATTTCTCCGCGCCTTCCACCGCCTCGATCATGGCCGGGAAGATCTGATTTCCATTCACCAGACTGGTGACCTGATTGCTGGCAAGCAGGCTGGGCCCGATAAGATTCCCCAAGGAACGCAGGAATTGCGGACTGCCTGCGGCGTGCGAGGGCTCGATCTTGTACTTGATGCGCTTGGCGAAATAGGAGGAACAACCGGAGGAAAGGCTCAGGCAAAGGAATAAGAGAACTAGGCGGAACAACTTCATCAATGGCTGAAATTGTGGGAGTTGGGCGAAAAGTTCAAAGCCCAAAGTGGCTGTAGTTAATCTGCCCGGGCGACTTTCCTTTGCCTTGGCTGGCTTCCTGAAGTATAAATCCGGGCCGATTCTACGTATGAGCTCAGTATCAGGAAGCGCCATAAAGAAAACCGTCAAAGCGACGGAAGAAGCCACCACCAGTGGGACCAAGCCATTCAAGAAACTGATGGCAGCGAACCGCTCGGAGATCGCCATCCGTATTTTCCGGGCGGCCACCGAACTGGGTTTGCGCACAGTGGCGGTCTATGCGCAGGAGGACCGCTTCAACATGCACCGCTTCAAGGCGGATGAATCCTACCTCGTCGGCAAGGGCAAAGGGCCCGTGGCGGCGTATCTGGATATCGCCGGCATCGTGGCCTTGGCCAAGGAAAAGGACGTGGACGCCATCCACCCCGGCTACGGTTTTCTGAGCGAGAACGCGGAGTTCGCCCAGGCTTGCGCCGAGGCGGGCATCACTTTTGTCGGACCGCGCCCGCAATTGCTGGAGATGATGGGCGACAAGACGGCGGCGCGCGCGCTGGCTCAAAGAATCGGTGTCCCCGTGCTGCCGGGCACGGAAGAACCCATCTCCGACCGGGAAGTGGCCCTGAAACTGGCCAAGCAGATCGGCTTTCCGCTCATCATCAAGGCGGCCTTCGGCGGTGGTGGCCGTGGTATGCGCGTGGTGCCCAAGGCAGGCGATCTGGCCAATCTTTTGGACGAAGCACAGGCGGAGGCAGAACGCGCCTTCGGTAATCCAGCGGTGTTCCTGGAGAAATACATCCCCCGCGCAAAGCATCTCGAGGTGCAGATCCTCGGAGACCAGCACGGGAATGTGATCCATATGCATGAGCGCGATTGCTCGGTGCAACGCCGCCACCAGAAAGTCGTGGAGGTCGCCCCCAGCTTTGGCTTGCCGGAGCATGTCATCAAAGACCTGTGCGATGCCGCCGCCCGCATGGCCCGCGAGATCAAGTATGACAACGCCGGCACGGTGGAGTTCCTTTACGACCTGGACAAGCATGAGTGGTTCTTCATCGAGATGAACCCACGCATCCAGGTGGAACATACGGTCACGGAAGTCATCACGGGCATCGACCTGGTCCGCGCCCAGATGCTCGTGGCGCAAGGCTACAGCCTGCACTCCCGCGAGATTGGCCTACCGGGTCAGAACGAGATCACCCGCAACGGTTACGCCATCCAGTGCCGCGTGACGACGGAAGACCCGGAAAACAAATTCATGCCGGACTACGGCAAAATCATCGCCTACCGGTCCCCCGGCGGTTTCGGCATCCGGTTGGACGGCGGCATGGGTTACAGCGGGGCAGTCATCACGCCGTTCTACGATTCCATGCTGGTGAAGGTCATCGCGAGCGGTCGTTCGTATGACATCGCGATGGATCGCATGAACCGGGCCTTGTCCGAGTTCCGCATCCGCGGCGTGAAGACGAACATCCCGTTCCTCGAGAACGTCATCCGCCACGAGCAATTCCAGACGGGTCAGGCGACGACGACTCTCATCGACACGACCCCTGAGTTGTTCAAGTTCCGCCTGAAGCGGGATCGCGCGACGAAGATCCTGAACTTCCTCGGCAATGTGATCGTGAACGGCAACCCACATGCAAAGGGTTACCAGCCAGCGAAGACAATCGAACTGACGCCCTCCCCGCGTTTCGAACGCACCCAGCCCATCCCGAAAGGCACGCGCGATCTGCTGCTGGAACTGGGACCGAAGAAATTTGCCGAATGGACGCTGAAGCAGAAACGCCTGCTCGTCACGGACACGACTTTCCGTGATGCCCATCAATCCCTGATGGCCACACGCGTGCGCAGCTACGACATGTTGACCTGCTCGGACGCACTGGCCCGCCGCTTGGGCGATGCGAAGACCGGTTTGTTCTCTCTGGAGATGTGGGGAGGCGCGACGTTTGACACCTCCATGCGCTTCCTGAACGAGAACCCGTGGGAACGACTGCGGGATCTGCGTGAGCGCATCCCAAATGTTTGCTTCCAGATGCTATTCCGCGGTTCGAACGCGGTGGGTTACAGCAATTATCCAGACAATGTGGTGGCTGGCTTCGTGAAGCACGCTGCCGCGTCCGGCATGGATATCTTCCGCATCTTCGATTCGCTGAATTATCTGCCCAACCTGAAGGTGGCGATGGAGTCCGTGCAAGACACGCACGCCATCTGCGAAGCGGCGATCTGCTACACCGGCGACATCCTCGACGAGAAGCGCGACAAGTATTCGCTGAAGTATTATGTGAAGCTCGCGAAAGAGCTGGAGAAGATGGGCGCGCATTTCCTCGCCATCAAAGACATGGCCGGCCTGTGCCGTCCGTTCGCCGCGAAGAAACTGGTGAAAGCCCTGCGCGAAGAGGTCGGTATGCCGATCCACTTCCACACGCATGACACCGCCGGCACGCAGTCGGCCGCCATCCTGAATGCGAGCGAGGCCGGAGTGGATGTGGTAGATCTCGCGATCTCCTCGATGTCCGGCAGTACATCGCAACCGAACCTGAATTCAATCGTCGCCGCGCTGCAGAACAGCCCGCGCGACACGCATCTGGACCAAGCTGCCTTGGGCGAATTCGCAGACTACTGGGAGAAGGTTCGCGAGTATTACACTCCGTTCGATACCGCGCCGAAGACGGGCAGTGCCGAGGTGTATCTCCATGAGATGCCCGGTGGACAATACACGAACCTCAAAGAGCAGGCCGCCAGCATGGGTGTGTCACACCGCTGGCCGGAGATCGCCCGCACCTATGCGGAAGTGAACCAGCTTTTCGGCGATATCGTGAAGGTCACGCCGAGCAGCAAGGTGGTGGGCGATATGGCCCTCTTCCTCTTCAGCCGTGGCATCAAACCCGCGGATGTGGTGAACCTCGAACCCGGCGCTACGCCATTCCCTGAGAGTGTCATCGACATGCTCAGTGGCGGACTTGGCTGGCCGGAAGGTGGTTTCCCGGCAGACATCTCTCGCGTCGTCTTGGGTGACAAGCGCTACGCCGAAGCGAAGAAGAATTACGAGAAGAACGTGGTGCCTGGAGCCGTGGCCACCCCAGCGAACTTCGACAAGATCCGCAAGGAACTGACCGAGAAGCTGAAACGCGAAGCCACCGATGACGATGTTTACAGCTATCTGATGTATCCGCAGGTGTTCTTGGATTTCGCGAAACATCTGCGCGAGTTCAGCAATGTCAGCGTGTTGCCCACTCCGTCCTTCTACTACGGGCTGCGGATCGGCGAGGAGATCTCCGTGAGCATCGAGGAAGGCAAGACCTTGGTGGTTAAGCTCGCCAGCGTGGGCGAACCGGACAAGGACGGTCGCCGGACGGTGACTTACGAGCTGAACGGGCAATCCCGAGAAGCGTATATCAGCGACAAGAAGATCGCGCCCCAGACGAAGCGTCACAAGAAAGCGTCTCTGAGCGATCCGCTGCAAGTCGGTGCACCGATTCCGGGTCTGGTGGCGGCCATCTCGGTGACCGTCGGACAGAAGATCACCAAAGGTGATAAACTGCTGATGATGGAAGCGATGAAGATGCAGACTACCGTGACCGCACCAGTAGATGGCGTGGTGGATGCGATCCATGCCCAGGTCGGCGAAACCGTCGAGAGCAAAGATCTGCTGATCGAGCTGCGCGCATGATCCTGCTAACGCTGTGAATATCATTATCGTAGGCGCGGGCGAAGTGGGCCGGCATCTCGCGGAGAGCCTGTCCAGCCGCCTGCATAACATCATCCTCATCGAAGAGTCAGAAGCGTTGACCGATGAGTTGAACGAACTGCTGGACATCCATATTCTTTGCGGAAATGGCGCCTCGGTGACGACGCTAGCAGAGGCGAACGCGGCGGAATGCGATCTCTTCCTCGCCCTCAGCAGTGATGATAACACAAATCTCGTAGCAGCTTCCCTGGCCAAATCATTGGGCGCCAAGAAAGCCATCGCCCGCGTGCATGGCGCTTTGCAACGGGAGGAGTGGCTCTTCGATTACAAGGCGCATTTCAAGATCGATTACATGTTCAGCTCTGAGCGCCTGGCAGCGGTGGAGCTGGCCAAGTTCGTGCGTAATCCGGAACGTCTTTTGGTAGAAGAGATCGCCCGCGGCCGCGTAGAGCTGCAACAGATCCATGTCTCAGAGGCGAGCACAGCCGCGGGCAAGACGCTGAAGGAACTGGGGCTCCCCCCGCGCGTGCGTGTGGCCGCCATCCAACGGCGCGGCATCCAGACCATCCCGACCGCAAACGATCAGGTGCTCGCTGGTGATCTGGTGACCCTGTTCGGTGATCCGAACCGTTTACCCGAAGTGACCGCCCTGCTCCAACCCGAGACAAAGCAGAACAAAGAGGTGAGCGTGGTCATCTTCGGCGGTGGTGAGACCGGTTGTGCTCTGGCCCAAATGCTGGAGAGCGGAAATTACCGCGTGCGCATCCTGGAGATCGACCCCAAGAAGTGCCGCGAACTTTCCGAAATCCTGCAGAACACCGTGGTCATCAATGGTGATCCCACCTCCCTGCAACAGTTGCGCGAGGAACAGGTGGGGCAGGCGGATTTCTTCATCGCCACTTCCCGTGACGACGAGGACAACGTGATGACCTGCCTCCAGGCGAAAAGCTTGGGCACCAAGTACACGCTCGCGCTGATCCACCGGTCTGACTATGCCAACGTCATTTCCCGGAACAGCGAGCAGTTGGGTATCATGGGCGCGGTCAGTCCGCGCGTAGCGACCAGCCGCGATCTGATGCGCTTTATCACGTCAGAGAAATTCCATGTGATCCTCACCTTGGAAGGTGGCTCGGAAGTGCTCGAACTGCTGGTGAATGAGAAGTGCAATTCCGTTGGCCGCAAAGTCTCCGAGATTCAATGGCCGGAAGGCAGCGGCCTCGTGGCCATGCTGCGCGGCCAGGAAGCCATGGTACCATCGGCGGAAGACACCATCATGGCCGGCGACACCATCTACGCGATGGTCTCCTCCTCGGCCCGCAAGCCGATGATTAAAATGATGACGGATCAATGAACCTGCGCCTGCTAAGCAAGCTGATGGGGACGCTGTTGCTGCTGCTGGGCGGCGCGATGTTCATCTGTCTGGGCGTGGCCTACCTGCTGGATGTCCGTCATGAGGGATTCGATTCCATCGAGAGTTTCTGGATCTCCTCAGTGATGACGGCCAGCACGGGCGTATTGCTCATCTTCTTGGGACGGGATGAAAAAAGCGAACTGCTGCGCAAAGAAGCCATCGCGGTGGTGGGATTGAGCTGGCTGGTTTGCAGTGCCTTTGGCGCGTTGCCTTACATTTTCTCGGAAGCCCGATTGACTCCGACCGAAGCGTTCTTCGAAGCAGTGTCCGGCTTCACTACGACTGGCGCATCTGTATTCAGCGATGTAGAATCACTGCCGCGCAGCGTGCTCTTCTGGCGCTCGTTCACCCAGTGGCTGGGCGGTTTGGGTATTCTAGTGCTGTTCGTGGCCTTGCTCACCTACTTGGGGGTGGGCAGCAAAGCATTGTTCCGCCATGAATCCTCCGCCAAATCCGGCGAAGGTGTGCAGGCGCGTATCCGTGATGTGGCCGCACGACTCTGGCAAATCTATCTCGGTCTGACTGTAATCTGTACACTGGGTCTCGTGGTCTTGGGCATGAGCCTCTTTGACGCCATCAATCACAGCTTTGCCGCCATCTCCACAGGCGGTTTCAGCACGCGCAATGCGAGCATTGCCGCCTTCGACAGCCTGGCCATCGAGCTGTGGATCGTCCTCTTCATGCTGCTAGGCGGCATCAGCTTCATGCTTTATGCCTGGTTGCTGCGCGGCAAATGGGAGCGCTGGAAAAAAGAAGAAGAGACCAAGGCATTCCTGTTCATCGTAGGCGCCAGCACACTCATCATCGCGCTGGACCTCTGGGCATTGGGAATGGAGGAGTCTTTCGGCCGCGCCTTGCGCAACTCGCTTTTCCAGGTAGTGACCATCATCACGACCACCGGATTTGCCACCGCCGATTTCGATCACTGGCCTCATTTCTCACGATTGGCCCTGCTGTTCCTGATGTGCATTGGTGGCTGTGCCGGCTCCACCTCCGGCGGCATCAAAGTCAGCCGCTGGCTGCTGTTCTTCAAGATCGTGCGTCAGGAAACCATCGTCGCTTTCCGTCCTAACCAGGTGATCCGTCTGAGTTTGAACGGCAATGCCACGGACGATCAGTTGAAGGCCCAAACGGTGTTCTTCATCGCTCTGGCTGGTGTGACGGTGGCGCTCGGCACCGGGTTGGTCAGCCTCTTTGAACCCGGGCTCAATATCGAAACTTGCTTGTCCGCCGTGATGGCATCGCTCTTCAACATCGGCCCCGGTCTCAGTGCCGTGGGACCGACGCAAAATTTCGGCTTTTTGAGCCCGCTCTCCCAGATCGTGCTCAGCGTGATGATGATTTTGGGGCGTCTGGAATTCTTTGCCCTCTTAGTGCTCTTCGTACCGACCCTCTGGAAGCGCTACTAAACGCTCTCGGAAATCTACAACGGGTCGCTTAACCAGTCACGGTGACGAGTTTTTTTAAGCCCAGCTTCTTGATCTTCGAAGCCAGTGTAGTGGGTTTCAACCCCAATTGTGCCGCCGCGCCTTCGGCGCCGTAGATTTTCCCATTAGTACGTTGCAGGGTGGTGATGATTAGTTCCCGTTCCCGTGCTTTCAGGTCGGCAATCGTCAGGCCACTTGGAATCTCAATCGCTGACACAGTCGGGGCACTGGCCGCCACTGACGGTAAGGGACGCGAAAGCGCGCTGCCCAGATCGAACCGCAAGGGGCCGTTGCGCGACAGAATGACCGCCCGCTCCACCACGTTCTGCAATTCGCGCACATTGCCGGGCCAATCGTAGCTCATCAATTCGCGAGCATGCGCACGGGTCAGCTTGGGCGCTGGCACCAGCATGCGCTTGGCGGACTGCTTCAGAAAATGTTCAGCGAGTGCGGGAATGTCCTCCCGTCGCTCGCGAAGCGCTGGCAACTCAACGGGAAAAACACTCAACCGATAAAAGAGATCCAACCGGAATCGGCCCGCCTTGGCCTCGCTCAGCAAGTCACGGTTCGTCGCCGCAATCAGGCGGATATCTACCTTGCGCGTGCGCTCTTCCCCTACTCGCTCAAACGTGCCTTCCTGCAAGACCCGCAACAGTTTTGCCTGCAGGTCCAATGGAATCTCTCCGATTTCATCCAGAAATAGCGTGCCGCCATCGGCCAGCTCAAACCGGCCCGCACGATCTTTCACCGCTCCGGTGAAAGCACCGCGCACATGACCGAAGAATTCACTCTCGAACAATTCCTTGGGAACCGAGGCGCAATTCACTTTCACCAACGGCCGTTCCTTGCGGGCGCTGTGCTCATGGAGGTCACGCGCGACCAATTCCTTGCCGGTGCCAGATTCGCCAAGGATAAGAACAGTCGCCTCCGTAGGAGCGACGACCGCGATCTGCTGCAACACTTTGAGCAAGGCCGGACTGTTACCCACGATATTACAGGTATTTTGGTGGGCTTTGATCTCATCGAGCAGATATTCGTTCTCCTGCTCCAACTCCTTCTGGGCCTGGATGCAACTGAGCGCTCCCACCGTGCCGATGATCTCGCCGAGGGCATTCCGGTAAGGCGTAGCCCGCACCCGAATCCAATGTAACGTGCCGTCCTTGCGACGAATTTCATGCTCGTAGGATTCTTCCTTTCCACCGAGACGCTCCTTCAAGCGCCGCTCCATGCTGGGCCATTCTTTTGGATCCAGTAACAGCTTGTAACTGACCAGACCAAGGATCTCATCCTTCGGATAACCGGTGATCTCCTCGAGCCGCGAGTTGGCGTAGATGATCTTGCTCTCGTGATTCGTGATAAGGATGCCTTCGGTCAAACTCTCCAGCACCGTGCGGTAAAGCTCCTCCCGTTTGCCCAGCATCTGCTCGAGTTGCTGCTGGCTCTTGAGCAGCGTCTCCATCTCCGTCAGTCGTTGGCGGAGTTGCTCAAGTTCATCGGCTGGTGCATTGCTGTCCATGGTGCGCGACGGCAAACCAATAAGCGCAGGATGAAGGGTAAGGGTAAGGAGGATTCACCTCTCAGCCAAAATGAAGGGAAAAGAAAACTACTGAACTTGATGCCCAGCCAGGGCATAGAATCGCAATCAACCACACTTCAAAAGACTGGAGCGTCTATTACCGGGGTGATTTGGATTTGCCCGAAGGACTTCCACCACCGCCGCTAGAGCGATCACGCGAACTGCCGCTACCACCACGATCACTTGATCCGCCGCCCTTCAAACCAGCCTCGCGCATGATGAGTTCCATGGCTGCCCGTTCCACATCACGTTTGGAGCGATCCCCACCGCTGGTGGTTCCTCCGCCGCGGTTATCACCACCTCGATTCCCGCTGAAACCTCCCGGCCCTCCGGGACCACCAAAGCCGCCCGGCGGACGATTGCCGCCCGTAAACCCGCTGGGGGAAGCCGGTCGCGGCATGGGCATCGGACGAACGCCAGTCGGAATCGGCGGAGCACCATTCGGATCCACGATGACAATGCGAGATTCATTACCCCGGGTTTCGCCGTAGTAATTGAGCCCGTCCAAAATCCGCGCCAGACCTTCGCTCATCGGCTTGTCGGCGAACTTCAGGGACACCGTTTTCGTCATCCCCGGCGGCACATGGATCTCCCGACCTGTCGCCTTCTTGAAATCCGCCACCACCACCGAAAGCGGTTTGTTGTCGATATCCACATCCAAGGTATTGGTCTCTGCATGCCAGACAATGGAATTGGTCGTTTCAGCCGCCGCCAAACGACCTTTCAGGCACGGCGTCAATAACAGGCAGGCAAGCATGAACCGCTGGGAGCAGTTCACCAGAAAAGGCAATGTCTTCATATTCGGCACACTTTCTTTGACGGCACAAGGTAAGACAAACGACAGGATGTGACGTGGTTTTATTATCATTACTGAAACACCACTTTGTCCGCAAGGTTGCTGATTGTAATCACCCCCTGCCATTCCGCCTCATTTACCGGGATACGCCACCTTCTTGAAGCTCTCGAGCTCGGGGTCACCCGTCTTCTCCATGTGCGCCAACAGCAACTTCTTAAGCCGCTCGATCTCCTTGCGGAACTTGGGATTTGTCAGCTCGTTGGTGCGTTCCCCTGGGTCGTTCTTCGAATCATAAAACGCCAGCGGCACCCCTTTGACGAACTGCTCCACCCGCGACTCGATCTTGCTGTCCGTCTTCGCCGCAGCGGCCATCGCGTTGTAGCTCAACCCACTCATGGCTTCCACCTTGATGGTCGTAGTGCCATCCGCCCAACCTTCGAAGTTCAACGCGAAATCCTTGGTCCGGATGCTGCGCTGCACAAAGGACTTCCCGCTGCTCACCGTGTTCACGTGTGAAACAACATAATCACGATCCTGCTGCTTCTCTCCCTTGAGCAAGGGCAGCCAAGAGCGTCCATCCATCCCTGGCGGATGCTCCACGCCCAAAATATCAAGCAACGTAGGCATCACATCCACGCTGCTGGTGAATTCCTCGCGCTTCTGCGGCTTGCCCATGCCCGGCCAGCGCAGCAACACCGGTGACCAGGTGCCATTGAAGTAAACCGTCGCCTTGGAGAACGGAAAGGACATGCCGTGATCTGACATGAATAACACCACCGTTTTATCCTCCTGCCCGGAAGCTTTCAGCGCGGCCATGATCTCGCCAAAAGTCACATCCAACCGCTTGATACTCGAGTAATACTGCGCAACTTCCTCACGCACCAACGGGATGTCTTCCAAGAATCCCGGTGTGCTCACCTGCTCAGCCGTCAATGGCTCGATGACATCTTCTCCGCTCTTCACTCCCGCCTGCTCCGCTTTCTTGCCCTGCTTGGCATTCTTCTTCTGCTTGCCCTGTTGACTGCCGTAGAAAGGCCGGTGCGGATCGGTGATGTTCGCATTGATGAAGAACGGCTTACCCGCCGCCTTGGCTTCGGCCAAGGCCTCGTCCATATGCGAACGAAAGAGTTTCGGATTCTTGCCCGAGCCATCGAAAGGATGATCCCACGGGAATTTGCTCTTCGGTGCCATGTGCGGGATTTTGTTGATCGCTGCCGCGTAATAACCCGCCGCTTGCAAGACCTCCACCATCGTCGGCACATCTAGCTTGATCGGGATGAAACCGGTCCCGCCGTTCCGATGCGGCACCCGACCCGTCATCATCGCCTCACGACCCGGCTGACAGATCGGGATGGTGACATGATTATTCACGAACCGATGCGCCGTCGCCGCCAAAGCATCTACGTTCGGCGTCAGCTTCAGCGGATTCCCCATCCAACCTGGCGAATCCGCGTTCATATCATCCGCCGTGATGAACAACAGATTGAGTTTCGTCTTGGTCTCCGCAGCGAATCCCGGGCCGCAGAAAATCACCAATGCCAAGCCCGTCAATAGTATGGATCTGATTGCCTTCATGGTATTCCTTATCTGACGGTGTTCATCCCTGTTAAGTTACGCCTTTCCTCCCCTAATTAATCCACCACGGGCTCCGATTTCTTCTGATAACCCTTCGTCGGCTTGTACGGCGCGCCCGGCAATTGCTCCCACGGCACCACACCTACATTATCTGCCCACTGCTGCCACAGAGCAGCCATCTCCGCCACGCGCTTCGGATACTTCGCTGCGAGGTTGTTCACCTCGGAGCGATCTTTGCTCAGATCATACAGCTCCCAATCCCCCTTGAACGTGGCCACCAATTTCCAATCACCCACACGATAAGCCCGGTTCCCTTCATGCTCCCAACCCAAGGTGCGATCGCCGATCTTCTTCCCTTGCAAAACCGGCACCAAACTCATCCCGGCCAGCGGCTTCAGGTCAAAGCTCCGATACCGCGCCGGATAATCCCCACCTGCCAACTCAAGGAATGTCGGCATCAAATCCACGATATGCCCCACCTCTTCCGTCAGCTTGCCGCGGGCCTTGATACCGGCCGGCCAGTTAGCGATGAACGAAGTGCTGATACCACCTTCATGCGTCCACATCTTGCACTCACGGAAAGGTGTGTTCGCCGCATTCGCCCAACCGATCTCGATGGTTCGATGCGACTCCTTGGTGCCCGTGATGCTGCCCTGCTTGTGACCGCGATTCGGATTGGGCCAGGAGTCCAGATACTCCGCACTCGCACCATTGTCCGAGAGGAAGACCACCAACGTATTTTCCTCCGCCCCCATGAGTTTCACCATCTCCATCACCCGTCCGATGCCCTGATCCATGCAATCGATCATCGCCGCGTGCACCGCCATGCGCAGATCCCATTCATCCTTTTCCGCTTCCGGCACTTCATCCCATGCCTTCGCCACCGGATCACGCGGCGAGAGCTGCGTCCGTTTGTCCATGATGCCCAGTTCCTTCTCCCGTGCGAAACGCGTCTCCCGCAGCTTGTCCCAACCTCCGCGATACTTGCCGCGATACTTGGCGATGTCCTCCGGCTTCGCATGCAAGGGGAAATGCGGTGCCGTGTAACAGAGATGGAGGAAGAATGGCTGCTCCTTGTGACGTGTCTTGTGTTCATCCAAGAAACGCACGGCCCAATCACTGAAGGCATCCGTCGCGTAGAAATTATCCCCCGGCTTGATATTCTCCCGATCCATATACAACGGTTGCAGCGCAAAATAATTGCCACCACCGCCCGAGCCATACGCCCGGTCAAAACCCCGGCTCAGCGGATGATTCCGCGGCTCCGCCCCCTTTCCGCCAACACCGCCCACGTGCCACTTGCCCACGTGATATGTCCGGTAACCCGCCTCATGCAACAGCTCGGCGATGGTAGCGCTATTATCATTCAATCCTTTCGTGTAGCCCGGCTGCTTATAGTCCTGCAGCATATGCCCCACCCCCGCTTGATGCGGATACAGCCCCGTCAGCAACGCCGCGCGCGTAGGACAGCACCTGGCCGCATTGTAGAACTGGGTGAAACGCAGACCGCCAGCAGCCAGCCGATCCAAGTTCGGCGTATTGATCTCCGAACCATAACAGCCCAGATCGGAATACCCCATGTCGTCCGCCAGAATAAGAATGATGTTCGGCCGGGGAGCCGCCGCTTGGACCTTGAAGCCCAAAACCGATGAGAGCAAAGCAACCAATGCTGTCAGCCAGCGCAAGGAGTGGTTCATGCCAAAATAATGACCGCCCCACGCCCTGAGGCAAGGCCGCAATCTCCCGCCCTTTTCTTCCCTCCCGTTTCTACCATCTTCATTCGTTACCATGCCCCTACTTTGCCAGCTATTACATATGTGCGTTAGCCTTCCATCGGCTCCATCGGCTGTATCGGCATAAAATTTCAGAAAAAGCAGCCTGCATTACATATATTTCGCGTCTTCAGCGGTTAACAAAAAAGCGCTACCCCTCGCGAGGCAGCGCCTTTGGTAAATCGCCTTGTCAGCTTACCGCTGCATGGAAGTCCGCCGGGGATAGCCCACCAACTTGCGCTGTTCTTCATCCCACAGCCGGAAGGTCAGTGACTTCATGCTGCTCCACAGCGTGATCGGTTTCACGCTTTGGAAAAGCGGCTCCGCCTTGTGACAGCGCTCCAGATTGTAGTTCGGGATGCGCGAGCTGAGATGATGGATATGATGGAACCCAATGTTACCCGAGAACCACTGCAGGATCTTCGGCAGTTTGTAGAAGGAGCTGCCCTGCAACGCTGCCGTCGTGAAATCCCAGTTCTCGCTGCGCTCCCAGTAGGTTTCCTCGAACTGATGCTGCACATAGAAGAGCCACACCCCTGCGCTCGCCGCCACGCCCATGACGATGAGCTGGATGATCGCGTAATTCTTGAACCCGAAGATCAGGCTCATCACCGTGATCATCCCCAGCAAAGCCAGATTCATCCAATACACCGAATGTTTCTCCCGCTTGCTCGCCTTTGCCGTGGAAAAACGCTGATACACCAGGAACAGGAAAGTCGGCACGATCAGGAACAGGATGAACGGATTGCGGTTCAGCCGGTAGAGGAACTTCGTCCAGCGCGAGGAGGCCTCATACTCCCGCACCGTCATCGTCCATATGTCCCCCACGCTGCGCCGGTCCAGATCACCGTTCGTCGCGTGATGGATGGCATGTTCCCAACGCCATTGATAATAGGGCGTGAACGCGACCATGCCCGTGATGAACCCCACCACATTGTTCGCCGTGCGGTTGGCAAAGTAGGAACCATGACCGCAATCATGGAAGATGATGAAGGCACGCACCACAAACCCGGCTGCCAAGATCGCCAGCGGCACCGTATACCACCAGGAGACCTGCACCGTGAAATACATCAAAACCCAGAGCGCGGCATACGGCACCAAAGTATTGACCATCTGCCAGATGGCGCGGGGAAGCGAAGGCTTTTCGAACTTGGTAACTACGGCCTTCCAGGCGGGGACAGCCGGTGCTGCGGCTTTACGTTCCTCAACAGGTGAGGCAGTGAGATTCATCATATTATCTTGCATCCATGCTGCTCAGCCGACTTGCCAGGTCCTGAGCCGAATTTTCGACAGCAAACCGTAAGTGAAGTGAGGGGTATATTCAATCTCCAAAATTCCGCTTTTTTTGGACTCCCCAAGTCATTTTTTGGGCAGCTGTCAGACCCTCACAACTTCGTCTGATGTCAGTGGCATGGCGGCAAGACAAGGAAAAGACAGAAACTGTTACCGGACAATGCATTGAAACAACCCTTCCGGTTGATTTTCCGCTTAAAATCGCACCGGATTTTGCAACCAAGAACCGACCAATTCTCGCCACAGTTCCGGGTGCTTTTTGAGATAAGATTCGTGCCCGGTATCCGTAAACAGATAAAACTCAGGGTTTTGGGGTAGATTCCTTCGGATTTCCTCGATATTTGCCGGCGTTACCCGAGGGTCATTATCCCCATTCATCAACAATACTGGGCAATTTACCTTGCGGGCATAGTCCCTAGGATTGTGCGCAAAACCATCAAAACCAAACTGACGCCCACCCCAGAACACCAGCAAGTTTGCCAATGGAAAGGCGGGCAGTTTCATCGCCCGGAAACGGTTTTTGGTCGTCTCCAGCAAACTGTTGAACGGACACTCCAAGATTAAGCCATCGGGTTGCACCCCTTCATGTGCCACCGCCCGCAAGATGGCTGCCGCCCCCAATGATGACCCCATCAAGATGACTTTCCGGCCTGCGTCCTTCCCCTTAACGAACTGAAAACTTGCCGCCACATCGGTGCCTTCATCCCACCCGATACTCGTCGTGTCACCCGCGGAACCGCCGCTCCCGTGGAAATCCACCAACCAGCACTCATGCCCCATCTGATGTAAGGCCACGGCCGTCTCCAGTTGTGAATCTTTGGCCGAAGCATATCCGTGAAACAGCACGATCACCAACCGGGCTGATTCATGGGGTAAACGCCATGCCTCCAACTCCAATCCTTTGGCTCCGGAGAAGCGATGGATCTCAAACTCCAATCCTAAGCTCTTTGGTGTCTGTCGGTTCTCGGGCCGGGGAATCGTGACTCCAGTGAACAGCACCATAAGCTTTCGAGCACCTGAAAGCTCCTCTGGTGGAGCCGTCCGCTGTCCCGCACGCTCAAAATGCGTCATCGCCCAAACTTGGCGATACGCCATCAAGTTTAAGAGAGCGAATCCAAGCAGGAAAAGGATACCGATGATGAGAGCTGCTTTGCGCCAGCGCCTCCGCATGGAAAATAAGCTGACACAACCGCAGCCGACGTCCAGCAGCGAATCATCCGAACTGAGCGGCTAGCTCAAGCCTACCCCGTAGCGATCTTCTTGTAAGGCTCGCCTTCGTTAAGCGTCGGGCGTTCAGGACGGCCACGGTATTTGTAAACCAGCCCCATGTTGTCCAAGCCCATCAGCCAGAGGATGGTCGAGTGCAGGTCATGCACATGGAGACGTTGATCCACGGCATGCAGACCGAGATCATCCGTGCTGCCGATGGTCTGCCCGCCTTTCACGCCACCGCCCGCGAACCACATCGTGAAGCCGGTCGGGTTATGATCGCGCCCATCGCCCTTCTCAGACATCGGGGTGCGACCGAATTCACCGCCCCAGACGACCAACGTATCATCCAGCAAGCCGCGCGCTTTCAGATCTTTCAACAGACCCGCGATAGGCCGATCGGATGAGAGGCAAAGCTGCGAATGGTTCTGCTCCATCTTGCTGTGGGAATCCCATTTGCTGCCCGCGCCGTGATACAGCTGCACGAACCGCACGCCGCGCTCCACCAACCGCCGAGCGTGGAGACACATACGACCATACGTGGCCGTCTCCTTCTGGTTCATGCCGTAAAGTTCTTTCGTCGCCTCGGATTCCTGGCTCAGGTCCACCGCTTCCGGTGCCGCCGCCTGCATGCGGAAGGCCAGCTCATAGCTCTGAATGCGTGCTTCCAGTTCTGTCTGCTCCGGATGCTCATCCGCATAGTGCCGGTTCACCTGGTTGAGGAAATCCAGCTTGCCGCGCTGCTGCATCGCCGTGATGCCTTCCGGTGTGTTCAGGTTCGGCACTGGCTCCGAGCCGCTTTGCAAACGGATGCCCTGATAAAGCGCCGGCATGAAACCAGCCCCCCAGTTACGCGGTCCGTTCACCACGCTCGACTGATTGTCCTGCATCACCACAAACGCCGGCAGATCCGTATTCTCCGTGCCCAATCCGTAGCTCACCCACGAACCCAACGAAGGCCGACCGCCCAGGATGGAACCCGTGTTCATCTGGCACACGCCCGAGGAATGGTTGATGCCATCCGCGACGCAGGAACGCACCACCGCGATATCATCCACACAAGTGGCGATGTTCGGCAGCCAGTCAGACACCCAGATACCGCTCTGGCCATGCTGCTTCCATTTGCGTTGCGAAGCCAACAGGGGCGACTTCGTCTCACCCATCGCCGTGATGACCTTGCCGAAACTCTCCGGCAATTGCTGTCCGGCCAAACGGTTGAGTTCCGGTTTCGGGTCGAAGAGATCGAGGTGACTCGGCCCACCTTCCATGAAGAGGAAGATGACGCTCTTGGCGCGCACCGGCAGTTGCGCCGGCTTGCCCGCCAACGGCGACTTCACGGCCGCACTGGCGCCCGTCTGCCCCAGCATATAGCTCAACGCCAGCGAACCGAACCCCATCGCCCCGCGCGAAAGAAAATCGCGGCGCGTATAGACCGGGTCGAAACGATGACAGCGTGGATCAGATGATTTCTTCATGGCTTACAACTATTCGACGTAAAGGAATTCGTTCGAGTTCAGCAAAATGTGGCAGAAATCGGTCAACGCCGTCATGCGCACATCCACTTGAGCCTTCGCGAAACTCGCAGACGGATTGATGTTCAGCCCATGCCCCGTGGCGTCATAGAAGACGTCCGGCTTGGCCTCGAACTGCCAGTAACCCACCGTGTGATTGTTCATCGATTCCGAAGTATACAGGATCTGCTCCAGCGGCAGCGCGATGTTGGACAGGCGCACATCATCGATCAGGCCGTCGAAGAACGACTGTCCCTCCCCCGTGCGTCCGCCGATGGTTAGGGGATTCTTGTTCGCATAACCACCCGTGACTTTGTGCTGCATCGACGCGATCTGCAGCGGCTCATCATCGTTGGAAAGATCCTTCACGTAGAAGGTGATGTCACCCGGCTTACCGTCTTTCGCCAGCTTGACCGCCGCCGCCACGAAATACGGTTTGTCCAACCGGATGTTCTGGTCGGAGAAGATCGCCTCGTTCCCCACCTTGCCGTCCAACTTCTTGCCCGTGAGTTGGAGCACCAGCGTCTGCGGTTTGCGCCGGGATTTCATACCCGTGACGCCGAAGGACCAGCCCGGCTGCGTCTCGCCACCCGTCCAGTTCGCCGCGATGGTCCGCACTGATCCGCTGTCATAGACCGAGCGGAGCAGGATGAAAGCCTCGATGGTGAAATCATTCGTCGGCATGATACCGGCGATCGGCACCTGAAAACGGCTCTGAGGTCCTTCGGGCGACATCAACGCCGCCTGACCATCACGATACGGCAGCTTGTCATATAAGAACGCCGCCTTCGCCGAACCGGCCCGCACCGGGTCGATGCGCTCTTCCTGTTCTTTGAGGAACTTCACCGACTCTGTCGTTTCCTTCGGTGTCGGGTTGCGCCCGTAAGCCAGTTGGAAGGCGTATTCCACCAGCCGGCTTTCATCCGCCGAGCCTTCCTTCACCAACCGGTCCGCAAACGCCTTCGCCCGCTTCAGCATCAACTGGCTGTTGATGAGCAACAATGACTGCACCGGCGTCGTGGTCGTATCGCGCGAGGAAACGCTGTTGAACCACAGCGGCGCATCGAAGACATCCAACAGCGGATCCCGGTTGTTCCGCATGATGCGAGTGTAGACGGAACGGCGCGGCTCCGTGCCGATGACACCCGGCCCGCCTTCTTTAGTCTCCAACTCACCCGTCACCGCAAAGATCGCATCACGGATCTGCTCGGCATCCAACCGGCGAACATTGCCGCGCCAGTAGAGCCGGTTCTCCGGATCCTTCATCTTGCCCACTTCCATCTGCGGATGCATGACCGACTGCCGGTACGTGGCCGACATCAAGATCGTCTTCTGCAGTTTCTTGATGCTCCAGTCACCCTTGATGAACTGAACTGCCAGCCAATCGAGCAATTCCGGATGCGTCGGCACATCACCTAACTTGCCGAGGTCGCTCGCGCTGGAGGCCAGTCCATGGCCAAAGTGATGCTGCCAGATGCGGTTCACGATGATGCGTGGCGTGAGCGGATTATCCGGCTGCGTGAGCCAGTTCGCCAACGCGGCCCGCCGCCCCGTGGAATTCGGCGCAGTCGCCAACGGTTTGATATCCGCCGGGTTTTCATCCAGCACACTCAAGAAACCTGGCTCCACCGGCTCCTTGCCTTTCTTCGGGATGTAGACCGGCGGTGCTTTGGGGCCAAGGTCCGTGGCGGCAAACGCGATGGGCATCTCCGCGGGCTTGTCCTTGCTCTTTTCCGCCAGCTCTTTCTTCAACGCGAGATAACGGTCTTTGTCATCCCCTTTGATGAATTTATCGATGCGGCCAAACTCATAATCGACCTGCCGGTAAGCCAGCTCGGCCAATTGATGTTCCAGCGGCTCACGTTCCGCCACCGGCTTGGCCATCATCTCCTGGATGTCTTCCGGAAACATGATGACGGCCTTTTGCGCGGCACCCGGCTTATACTTGGCCTCGATCTCTTCGATCTCTTTGCGGATATCCGCTGTCTTCATCTCCCACTGCGCCAATCGGGCAGCATAGGCGGCTTTTTCCTTGTCCGTCGCCGCGATCAGATCCTCGCGCGGCAAGATCGGCGCAAAGAACGCCTGCAACCGGTAGTAATCTTTCTGCAGGATGGGATCATACTTGTGATCGTGGCAACGGGCGCACTGCATGCTCAAGCCGAAGAACACATCACCCGTAGTGTCAGTGATATCGTTCAGGATGGTCGTCCACTGCCCGCGCACATCACGGTTGTTGTATTCGTAAATCCCGTGCCGCAGATATCCCGTGGCGATGAGCGCTTCCGGATTGCCCGGATACAATTCATCTCCAGCCAATTGCTCCTTCACGAACAGGTTGTACGGCTTGTCCGCGTTGAAGGCATCCACCACGTAATCACGATAGCGCCAGGAGAGCGGACGATACTCATCCGCCCGGTAGCCATCCGAATCCGCGTAGCGCACCAAGTCCAGCCAGTAGCGTGCCCAACGCTCGCCATAGCGCGGGCTGGCCAGCAAGCGGTCGATGAGTTTCTCATACGCATCCGGCGAGGAATCGTGCAGAAAGCTTTCCAGTTCACCCGGTGTCGGTGGCAGACCAGTGACATCAAAAGTGACACGACGCAGTAAAGCCGTCCGTTCTGCTTCACTCGCCGGCTTGAGCCCTTCTTTTTCCAACCGGGCCAGGATGAAGCGATCCACCTCATTCTTTGTCCAAGCCTTGTCTTTCACCGCCGGTACAGCCGGTTCTTTCAACGGTTGGAAGGACCACCACTGCCGGTCTTCTGCCGTGATCTTGCCGCGCGGTTTGATCTTCGTGATATCGGAGCCCGGCCACGGAGCGCCCTGCCGGATCCATTCTGCGAGATAGCTGATCTCTTCGTCGCTAAGCTTGGGTTTCTTGGCGGGCATCTTGAGATGCTCATCCGTATGGCGGACTGCCTTGATGAGCAGGCTCTCTTCCGGCTTGCCCAAAACGATGGCCGGACCGGAATCACCGCCGGTGATGAACCCACCCAGCGTATCCAGCACCAGGCCGCCTTTCATCTTGTTCCCGGCGTGACTGTGGCAATCGAAGCAGTTCCCCTGAAGCACTGGCAACACCTTGTCTTCGAAGAGCGCACGCTGCGCGGCACTGAGCGTGGCGGCTTGCAAGGAGCTGCCTGCCAGTGCGGCT
>Ga0222714_10002248_pt1 | contig 20667 bp, 15 predicted proteins | sample C33_3DmetaG_FD_165048 | JGI IMG/M metagenome (GOLD analysis project Ga0222714, IMG submission 165048) | Estuarine water microbial communities from San Francisco Bay, California, United States - C33_3D | ecosystem: Environmental > Aquatic > Marine > Unclassified | place: USA: California...
TTGGATCGCATTGAATCGCGCATCAAGACCAAGGGCTATGCCGTTTTCCCCATTCGTTTGTATGAAAATGACCGCGGATTTTTCAAGCTGGAAATGGGCCTGGGAACGGGTAAGAAAACCTTCGATAAGCGCGATGATATCAAGGCGCGCGATATTGAAAGGGATCTGCGCCGGGCTGATTAAATGCCCTCTACAGGCAAATGGCAACGCTCATGCAAGTAGCGCATTTGGGGTTTGTCCCAGCGTCTTTTTTTAGTGTGTTCGCGGTATCCTTCTAGCATGGAGGCCATGTTTTCACAATCGTTTAAGGCATAATAGCACAGGGCGGCATTCCAATAGGCGGCTGAAAAATCAGGGTCAAACCAAACGGCCTGCTTGAAATGTTGAATGGCTTCTGTGGCCTCCGATTTGCGGTGGTTGCGAAGGAATTTGCGGTAATGGCACCATCCCATGTCTTCGTGCCAAACCGCACGGTTTTCGGCATCCAAGCTGTCGGGTATGAACGATGCCACGCGCATGTGGGTTTCGGCAATGAGGCTATCTCCAAAAGCCTTGGGATTGTCTTTCAACAAGCCGGCGCGCCATTCCAAATATTGACTGTGCTGGCCCATGGCCATGCCCGCTTTGAAAAACAACAGCACCATGAGGGGAAGTCTAACAAGGGATTTCATATACGTGCAAGGAATTCGATTGACGCCATTGTTGGGCACATTCTTCAGCTGAACAACGAATATAGCGCACCCCATATTGTTCGCACAAGGCTTTCAAAGAGACTTGCTGTGGGCTCACCATTCGTTCTTGCAACTGGGGCCACTGGCTCGGTCCTGCAATCTGTTCAAAGATGCGACCGCCCTGATTGTTCAATACGGCAATGCTCAAATTCTGGGGCCATTCTCTGCTCCACAGGGCGTGTTGGTCGTAGATGAAGGAGAGGTCGCCCAACAAGGCAAAATGCCTTTGATGGGGGTTGACTAGGGCAGCGCCTACGGCGCTGCTCAATGAACCGTCAATGCCACTGGTGCCTCGGTTGGCATAAACACGTCCTTTCAGTTTTCCGAACCAAGAAGCATAGCGCACCGGCATGGAATTGCCCAAATGTAGCACATCGTCTTCTTGCAGGCTTTCCAGCAATAGCCGGGCACCTTGGTACTCTTCGGGTCTTTTAGTTGAAGGGCTGGAATGAGATTCGGTAGCCTTTTGCCAGGTGGCACCAAAGGTCAGATTTTGGGGTAGCAGCTGATCGAGGGCTGCTAAAAAATCCATATCGTAGTGCGGCCAATGCAGGGGTTTGGTGCCGAATGGGTCGCCAAATTCGAGCGATTCAGACACATGCCAGTGGGTGGGTTTGGATTGGCTAATGTGAGTTTGAAGGGGCTTTGAAATTTGGCTCATGCCTGTGCTGATGATCAATTCGGGTTCCAGTTCAGGGGGCCAATGGGAATGGACTTGTACGAAATTTTCCCAATGGGGAGTGCCCAGATGTTGATGTTGGCTGCAGACATCGGCCCATATGGCCACCCGGTTTTGCAAATTCTCCAGAGCATGAGCACGGTCTGGGTGATACTCCCCTTGCCCCAGCAAAAGGGCAATGCGGGTGTAGGGTCGCAGGGCTTCTTGGATTTGTTCCCACACAACAGGCGCAGCATTGGGTTTGCTCCAAACAAAAGCTTTGGTTACAAAGGCCAGCGGCTGCTGATCATCCATGTCCAGGTACAAAGGTTCTCTCAGGGGGAAGTTCAAGTGCACGGGGCCGGCAGTGGGGTATAGCGATTGACGAATTGCGCTGTGCATGAGTTCTTCCAATTCGGCATGCTGGGGGCGTTGGTCGAGGTCGTCAGAAACGCGGTATTGTGCGCGTACATGGCGGTGGTACAACTCGTCTTGCCGTATGGTCTGCCCCGACCATTGGTCCACGCTTTCAATGGGCCGGTCAGCGCTAACCAATATCAAGGGAATGCGCAGGTAGAAAGCCTCGCAGGCAGCGGGCAGCCAGTTGGCGGCGGCGGTGCCACTGGTGCACAAGACGGCGGCAGGGCTTTGCAGTTGTTGGGCCATTCCCAGGGCGCAATAGGCAGCGCTGCGTTCGTCGATTTGTTCATGCAAAATGAAAAAGGGCCTGCGCATCAGGGCGGCTAGCAGCGGGGCATTGCGCGAACCGGGGCTGTACACCCAATGCTGTACGCCGCACTCTTCCATGACCGCGGCCCAAGCATCCAAATGGGATCGAATCAAGCTATGGCTCATGCGCGCAAATGATCAAAGAAAGGGTTGCTTGTTTTTTCCTGACCTACAGTGGTTTCGGGCCCGTGTCCTGGGAAAAGGGTATAGGAATCGGGTATACTGAATAGTTCGCGTTCGATGGCCGATAGCAACTCTTGGTGATTCCCGCCAGGAAGATCGGTTCGACCTATGCTGCCGTAAAAGATGGTGTCTCCCACCAGCGCCGTTTGGTCGCTGTGGTTGATGAATGCAACATGTCCGGGAGCATGCCCTGGAACGAACCGCACTTCCCACTGGCATTGACCGACCTGTAGGGTTTGACCATGCTCCAAGTGGTGGGTGGGTAGGGGAGATTCGGTGTATTGCAAGTCCCAAACCGCTGCCATGGATTTGCTGCGTTCAATCATGGGTAAATCTGCAGGATGCAAGTAATAGGGGACTCCGTATGTTTTCAAAAACCAATCGTTGCCGAAAATGTGATCAATGTGGGCGTGGGTTCCCCACAGGGCCACCGGATTCAATTCTTTTTCGATCAGAAAGTTCTGAATTTGGCTCTGCTCGCTGCGGTTGTACATGCCGGCATCGATCAAAACACAATCATTGGTCCGTTCACACCAGATGAGGTAGGTGTTTTCTTGAAGGGGATTGAAGGTGAATCGCTGCAATGGCATATTGCAAAGGTACACCCCGATTCGATGGCAAAAAAAGAACGCCCGGGCTTTGCCCGGGCGCGTCCATTCTCGTAGGGAACTCATGGGCCCAAGGCCTGTCCTGCTTGAGAATTCAATTTCCATCAAAGCCTTCGCTTCAGCTTCCGTCTTGCCTTTAGCAAGCCGAACCCTGAGGCTGATGGCTTACAAGTGAATGCACTCGCCGTAGGCTTGTGCAACCGCTTCCATCACAGCCTCACTCATGGTGGGGTGAGGGTGAACCGATTTCAAAATCTCGTGACCGGTGGTCTCCAAATTGCGAGCCACAACCGCCTCGATGATCATGTCGGTTACGCCTTCGCCAACCATGTGACAACCCAACCACTCGCCGTACTTCTTGTCAAAAATAACCTTGACAAAGCCGTCTTTGTGGCCTCCTGCGCTCGCTTTGCCGCTCGCGCTGAAGGGGAACTTGCCCACCATGATGTCCAAGCCTTTTTCTTTGGCTTGAGCTTCGGTCAAACCTACGCTGGCTACTTCGGGGTGGGTATAGGTACAGCCCGGGATGTTGCCGTAATTCAAAGGCTCAGGGTGGTGGCCACAGATGGCTTCCACGCAAATGATGCCTTCTGCGCTGGCTACGTGAGCCAAAGCGGGACCGGGTACGATATCGCCAATGGCATATACGCCAGGAGCTGTGGTGCGGTAGAATTCATCGACTTGAACCTTGCCCTTGTCGTGCTTAATGCCCATCTCGTCCAAACCGAGGTTTTCCAAGTTGGTTTGAACACCGGCTGCGCTCAAAACGATGTCGCATTCCAATTGCTGTTCTCCAGCGGCAGTTTTCACCGTCACGTGGCAACGATCTTTCTTGATGTCAACCTTTTCAACGCTGCTCTTGGTCATGATTTCAATGCCGCGCTTCTTGTAGGTCAATTGCATGGCGCGGCTCACTTCTTCGTCTTCGATGGGAAGAATGCGGTCCATGAATTCTACAATGGTCACTTTGGTTCCAATGCTGGAATAGAAGTAGGCGAACTCCATGCCAATGGCTCCGCTGCCGATGATCACCATTTCCTTGGGCTGCTTGGGCAGAACCATGGCTTCGCGGTAACCGATGACGTGAGTGCCGTCAATTTTAACATTGGGCAATTCGCGAGAACGAGCGCCGGTAGCCAATATGATGTGGTCAGACTCAATCGTTGAAGTGGAACCATCGGCTGCTGTTACCTGAATTTTGCCTTTGCCAGCCAACTTAGCCGCTCCAGCAATGACTTCTACCTTGTTCTTTTTCAACAAGAAGGTAACGCCTTTGCTCATGCCTGCTGCCACGTCGCGGCTGCGCTTTACCATGCCGTCAAAATCGGCTTTGTGCCCGCTAACGCTGATTCCGTAATCGGCAGCGTGGTTGATATAATCAAAAACTTGAGCTGATTTGAGTAGGGCTTTCGTAGGGATACAACCCCAGTTCAAGCATACACCGCCCAGTTCAGCTTTTTCGATGATGGCAACTTTCTTGCCCAATTGCGAAGCGCGTATGGCGGCTACGTAGCCTCCAGGTCCGCTTCCGATAACAACGATATCAAATTTCATGAGAGGAATTGAATGCGAAGATAATACTTTCCCGTTTAGGCCTCTTGTGCCAACTTGGCGTTTGCGGCCCGCTTGCGGTCATGTTCGTTCAAAAAGACTTTACGCAGGCGCAAACTCTCGGGAGTTACCTCTATGTATTCGTCAGCCTGAATGTATTCCATGGCTTCTTCCAAGGTGAATTCATGGGGAGGGGGCAGGGCCGAGTTGTCGTCCTTACCCGCAGCGCGGAAGTTGGTCAGCTGCTTGCCGGTGGTGATGTTGACGACCAAATCGCCGGGTTTGATGTGTTCACCGATGATTTGACCCATGTACACGTCCACGCCGGGCTCCAAGAAGAAAGTGCCTCGATCCTTGAGCTTGTCCATGGAATAGGCCGTGGTGCTACCGGCTTCTTTGTTGATCAATACGCCGTTGATGCGACCGGGCATTTCGCCTTTATAGGGTTCGTAGGCCTTGAATCGGTGGGCCATGATGGCTTCACCCTGGGTGGCAGTCAATAGGTTGTTGCGCAAGCCCATCAATCCGCGGGAAGGAATTTCGAATTCAACGCGCACCATGTCACCTTTGGGTTGCATGCTGGTCATTTCCCCTTTGCGCTGGCTCACGTATTCAATCACCTTACCACTGTGTTGGTCCGGGACGTCAACGGTGAGAACCTCGATGGGCTCGCAGGTGTTCCCGTCGATTTCTTTCATGATCACTCGGGGTTGGCCCACTTGCAATTCATACCCTTCACGGCGCATGGTCTCTACCAATACACCCAAGTGCATGACTCCGCGTCCAAATACCAAGAATTGGTCAGCTGAAGCAGTTTCTTGAACGCGCAGAGCCAAGTTTTTCTCGGTTTCCTTGTTGAGGCGGTCGCGAATGCGCTGAGAGGTTACGAATTTGCCTTCCTTGCCAAAGAAAGGGGAGTTGTTGATGGCAAAGAGCATGCTCATCGTAGGTTCATCAATTTTCAAAACAGGCAATGCTTCGGGCTTTTCAATGTCAGCTACCGTGTCGCCAATTTCGAAGTTCTCCAAACCCGTAATGGCGCAAATGTCGCCGGCTACTACGTGCTCTACCTTTTGTTTGCCCAAACCGCTGAAGGTGTACAATTCCTTGATGCGGTGTTTTTCAACCTTTCCATCCCGCTTGACCAACGAAACGGGCATGCCCACTTTCAGTTCCCCTCGCTTCAAACGACCTACTGCAATTCGGCCGGTGAAGCTGCTGTAATCCAAGCTGGTTACCTGCAGCTGAATGGTGCCTTCGCTCACTTCGGGTTCGGGAACCACTTCCAAAATGGTATCCATCAAGAAAGTGAGGTCTTCAGTGGGTTTGTTCCACTCGGGTCCAAACCAGCCTTGCTTGCCAGAGCCATAGATGGTGGTGAAATCCAGCTGATCTTCGTTGGCGCCCAAGTTGAAGAAGAGGTCGAAAATATCATCATGGGTGCGATCAGGGTCGCAATTGGGCTTGTCTACTTTATTGATGACGACAATGGCTTTTTTACCCAATTCCAGCGCCTTTTGCAGTACAAAGCGGGTTTGGGGCATGGGGCCTTCAAAAGCGTCAACCAACAGCAAAACGCCATCAGCCATGTTCAACACTCGCTCTACCTCCCCGCCAAAGTCGGCGTGGCCAGGGGTGTCTATGATGTTGATTTTGGTGCCTTTCCAGTCGACCGATACGTTTTTGGCCAGAATGGTAATGCCGCGTTCACGCTCCAAATCATTGTTGTCGAGGATCAATTCCCCTACCTCCTGATTGTCACGAAAAAGGCGCGCTTGGTGCAGCATTTTGTCTACCAAGGTGGTCTTTCCGTGGTCTACGTGGGCGATAATGGCGATGTTGCGAATGCTCATGTGTACTAAAAAATTGCGCGAATTTCGGCCAAAAAGGCCGGATTAAGGCCACGAACCCCTTTTATTTTCTGCGACTTTTGCGTAAAACGGCCCTGATAGCCCGGTAGGTTTGCTACTTTTGCAAAACTTTTTCGCAGCAAGAATTGCGCTTTTTGCAAGTCTCGAGCGAAAAGGGCGTGACCCATGGCCTACGAAAACGAAATTTCCAAACGCAAAACCTTTGCCATCATTTCTCACCCTGATGCGGGTAAAACAACGCTTACCGAAAAGTTCCTGCTTTTTGGAGGTCAAATCCAGACGGCGGGTGCTGTTAAGTCGAACAAAATCACCAAAACGGCTGCCTCTGACTTCATGGAAATTGAGAAGCAGCGTGGAATTTCGGTAGCGACTTCGGTGATGACCTTTCCTTACAAGGGCAAATGGGTCAACATCTTGGATACCCCGGGTCACAAAGACTTCGCCGAAGATACCTATCGCACCCTGACGGCTGTAGATAGCGTGATTCTGGTGATCGATTGCGTCAAAGGGGTCGAGGAACAAACCGAACGACTCATGGAGGTCTGCCGCATGCGCAAGACGCCGGTCATTGTTTTCATCAACAAGATGGACCGGGACGGTAAAGATCCTTATGAGTTGCTGGAAGAGGTAGAAGAAAAACTCAACATCAAAGTTCACCCCATGAGTTGGCCCATCAACGGCGGCCGTGATTTCAAGGGAGTGTATTTGTTGGCTGAACAGAGTTTGAATTTGTTTGAAAGCAGCAAGACCAAGAAGGCAGATGACGTGGTTTCGATCAAGGGCATTGAAGATCCGCAATTGGATTCTTATTTGAACGAGCGAGACGCTTCCAAGCTACGCGAAGATGTGGAATTGGTCGATGGCGTATACGGCGCCTTGGATAAGAGCGATTACTTGGCGGCTGATGTGGCCCCGGTTTTCTTTGGTTCGGCTTTGAATAACTTCGGGGTTCAGGAACTGCTCGACACCTTTGTGGAGTTGGCCCCCAATCCCCTGGCGCGCCCTACCAATTTGCGCGATGTGGCCCCGGAAGAAGTCAAATTCACGGGTTTTGTCTTCAAAATTCACGCAAACCTGGATCCGCGCCACCGAGACCGAATTGCCTTTCTGCGCATTTGCAGCGGTCGTTTCGAACGTGGAAAGCCCTATGCCCATACCCGCTTGGGAAAGAATTTCAAATTCGCCAACCCCTATTTGTTTTTGGCCGATAGCAAAGAAGTGATGGACGATGCATACCCAGGCGATGTAGTGGGATTGTACGATACGGGTAACTTCAAGATTGGCGACACCTTGACCGAAGGGGAGAAGCTTCAATTCAAGGGAATTCCCAGTTTTTCACCCGAAATCTTCAAGGAATTGATCAACCTGGATCCCATGAAGAGCAAACAGCTGGAAAAGGGAATCGAACAATTGACCGATGAGGGCTTGGCTTCTTTGTTTGTTCAAGAGCCGGGTAGCCGAAAGTTTGTGGGTACGGTAGGGGAACTTCAATTCGAGGTGTTGCAATACCGCCTCGAACACGAATACGGAGCCAAGTGTCGATTCGAGACCCGCGCCATTCACAAAGCCTGTTGGATGAGCGGCCCCGCAGCCGATTTGGCTGACTTCATGAAGTACCGCAGCAACAACATAGCCTACGATAAAGATGGCAACCCTGTGTTCTTGGCTGAAACAGCCTTCATTTTACGCATGGCCCAAGAGAAGTACGAATCGATCGTATTTCACACCACCAGTGAGTTCAAGGTAGAAGCCTAAAAGCTTTTTGATGTAAGTCAAGATGAGCCGGGAGTAGCCGCCCTACCTTTGCGGCATGAAATCCATTTTTTATGCGGCCCAGAGCCGGGGACACGCTCGACACGGGTGGTTGGAAAGTTACCACAGCTTCAGCTTTGCCGGGTATTACAACCCCGAGCGCATGCATTTTGGGGCTTTGCGTGTATTGAATGACGATTGGGTGGCGCCGGGCATGGGCTTTGGTACGCATCCGCATGACAACATGGAGATCATCAGCATTCCCCTGAGCGGCGATTTGGAGCACCAAGACTCTATGGGGAACAAAGCGCTGATTCGCCAAGGCGACATTCAAGTGTTGAGTGCCGGTACAGGAATTACCCATTCAGAGTACAACCCCAATGCCGATCGCGATGTGCGGTTTCTGCAAATCTGGGTTTTTCCAAGGCAGCGTAACCTCTCCCCGCGTTACGACCAAAAGGCTATTTCTGACGTGTTGAAGAAGAATGAGTTGGGTTTTGTATTGACCCCTGATCCCCAAGGTCCGGGGGTGTGGATTCACCAAGATGCTTGGTTCAGCATGGGGGAATTCACCGAGCACACCCAAGGGGAGTACCGCCTTCAGAAGCCGGGCAATGGCGTGTACATCTTTGTGTTGGAGGGTGAAATGCGCTGCGCAGATCGAGATTTGGCGCGTCGCGATGCCTTGGGGTTGAGCGAGTTGGGATCGATTGAATTTGAAGCTTTCAGCGGCGCTCGCGTGTTGCTCATGGAAGTTCCCATGCAAGCTTGATGCGACGCATGGCGATGGCTCACCATTGGTGAATGTACCCAATTCCCAAGACCCAAGAATTCATCCAGGCACTTTCTCCCTTGGGGAATAGGTCTTGGTCATAAATGGAGATCAGCGTATAATTCGCTTGAATGTGTTTGCTGATTTCAGCGCTCAAGCCAAAGTCGATACGGCTATCCAGGGTGGGTTCTGGGCTGACAAAGGGGGCAAAACCCAAATAGTTGATTTTGCTTTTATACTGCTGATTCGGGCCAAAACTGAACTCATATCCCATTTGCACCTGAACCCCCAGTTGATTGTCGATGTATTCCCCTTTGCTCACCCGAGCAATTTGATCGGTGTTGCGCAAGGCATAAAGATTCTGGTTGAGCACATAGGACTGCTTCGAGGTGAAATAACCCAAACGCAGAAAGTAATTCGTGAAGGGTTTTAATTCCAGCCCCACGGCCATTTGGATCTGCCCCACGCTCATGAAGCTAGAGGTCAAACGAGAGACATCGCGTCCCAATGGGTCTTGCGAATAGGTATAGCCCGGAAGCAGTTGGGTCTGCAGGTTGAAGCCACCGTAAGAGGTGAGCAGGTCTATGTTTCTGAAGCTATGGCCGAATTTGCTATCTATGAACAAGTTGTCCAAGCTCTTCTTGTTGCTCCAATAGCGATTGCCAAAGTTGTCGATGCGTCGAGAGGCTATGCTTCCTACGTTGAGATTCAGGTTGTTGTCCCAACTGGTCTTGGCGCGAGTGAGGTTGTACTTGGCGCGAATGAAACCGCTAACGTTGATGTTGTTGTTGGCTCCACCGGTCCAATTGGGACTTGTGTTGGAAATCGAAAAATTGAATCCAGCGTCAGCGCCGTATTCCTTGATGCGTTCGGCCGTGCTGTCGCGCGTGCCTGTTCCTTGAAAAGAATGAGCTGAAAGGGGAGCTATATAGAGCCACCCCAATATCCACAATAAGCCCAAATTGCGCACGCCCATGTAGCTAGCAAAATTCGTACAAAACCCTTAGGCGCTCTCCACAGAAGCAAAACTGGCCCCTGCGTTGGACAATTAGCCCTTCAGTACCTTTTCTACCAGTTCGGCCGCCTCTTTCAAGGCAATGGCAGAGAATACCTGCAAACCGCTCTCGTCGATGATCTTTTTGGCTTCTTCGGCATTGGTTCCCTGCAAGCGAACGATGATGGGGATTTGAATGTCACCAATCTTGCGATAGGCTTCTACTACACCGTTGGCTACGCGGTCGCAACGCACGATACCGCCGAAAATGTTGATCAAGATGGCCTTCACGTGAGGGTCGCTCATGATGATGCGAAAACCAGCTTCTACGGTTTCAGCATTGGCTGTGCCTCCTACGTCCAAGAAGTTGGCAGGTTCACCACCTGACAATTTGATGATGTCCATGGTGGCCATGGCCAGGCCTGCGCCGTTCACCATGCAACCGACGTTTCCATCTAGTTTTACATAGTTCAGATTGTATTCACCGGCTTCCACTTCGGTGGGATCTTCTTCGCTCAAATCGCGCAAGGCTGCATAATCCTTGTGGCGGAACAGGGCGTTGTCGTCCAAGCTCACTTTGGCATCAACGGCGATGATTTTATCGTCGCTGGTCTTCAGTACGGGGTTGATTTCGAACATGGCTGAATCGGTCGAATCGTAGGCTTTGTACAAAGCTGAAACGAATTTGACCATTTCCTTGAAGGCGGTTCCCTCTAAGCCCAAGTTAAAAGCGATTTTACGCGCCTGGAACGCCTGCAAACCTAAGGCGGGGTCAATCCATTCCTTGTGGATTTTCTCGGGGCTGTGCTCGGCTACCTCTTCAATATCCATACCGCCTTCAGTGGTGTAGATGATGACATTTTGCTTGGTCGCACGGTCCAACAAAACGCTCATGTAGTATTCTTTGGGCTCGTTGGGGCCTGGGTAGAAGACATCTTGGGCCACCAGTACTTTGTTCACCAATTTGCCGCTAGGGCCCGTTTGAATGGTGACCAAGGTGTTTCCAAGCAAATTCTTGGCAATTTCAGCGGCTTGTTCGGCGCTTTTGGCTACTTGAACCCCGCGCTGCTCACTGCCTACGATTTTGCCTTTTCCACGGCCACCGGCGTGAATTTGAGCCTTCACGACGCACCAAGAGCTGTCGTATTCGTTTTTGACGCGCTCGGCAGCGGCTAGGGCTTCTTCAGGGGTTTCGGCTACAAAACCGTTTTGGACGGCTACGCCGAAACTTTTCAAAATCTCTTTGGCTTGGTACTCGTGAATGTTCATCAGGTGGCTATAATGCGGGGGCAAAATTAACTAACTTTGGTCCGTTCATCAAGCGTTGTGATCGATTGCCGCGAAATACAGAAAAGCTACGGCACCGTTTCGGTTCTCAAAGGGCTGTCTCTCTCCATCGCAGAAGGGGAGCTTGTGGCCATAACGGGGCAAAGTGGAGCGGGTAAAAGTACCCTCTTGCACATCCTCGGCGGGTTAGACTCTCCCGATTCTGGAAGCGTGCAAATTGCGGGAAAATCGTTGTCTTCGATGAACGAGAAGCAGCGCGCGGCCTTTCGCAACCAAGATTTGGGGTTTGTATTCCAGTTTCACCAATTGCTGCCTGAATTTACGGCCTTGGAGAACGCCTGCATTCCCGCGCTCATAGGAGGCGCTTCTTGGAAAGAAGCCAAACTCAAGGCCAGTCATTGGTTGGATTATTTGGGTTTGAGCGAGCGCATGAACCACAAGCCTCAGGCTTTGTCAGGTGGAGAGCAGCAACGCGTTTCCATTGCGCGGGCCTTGGTGAATAAGCCCTCGGTGATTTTTGCCGATGAGCCCAGCGGGAATTTGGATTCTGAAAATGCACAAAAAGTGCACGAGTCTTTTCAGAAACTGCGAAAAGATTTCAATCAAACCTTTGTGGTTGTGACCCACAACCAAGAATGGGCCCGGGTTTGTGACCGGGAAATTCGTCTTTTGGACGGCCGTGTCGTTACTTCGTAACCATGGCTTTTGCATCAGAAGAAGCGAAGAAAAAGGAGGCCCTTTCCCTGCTGAAGCAGCACTGGGGCTATGCCGAATTTCGACCTGATCAATGGCCGATCGTTTCTTCCATTCTCGATGGCAACGATACCTTGGCTTTGTTGCCTACAGGTGGAGGAAAAAGCATTTGTTTTCAAGTTCCCGGTCTGATGCTTTCGGGTTTGACCTTGGTGGTTTCCCCTTTGATTGCTCTGATGAAAGATCAAGTGGAGCAGCTCAAGAAAAGGAACATTCGCGCCTTGTGCTTGCACAGCGGTATGGATTGGAAACAGCAAAAAATTGAGATGGAGAATGCCCTTCGGGGGCATTATTCTTTTTTGTATTTGGCGCCAGAGCGGTTGCTTTCTGTGGCTTTTCGAGAATACCTGCCGCAATTGAAGCTGTCCCTGCTGGTGGTCGACGAAGCCCATTGCCTGTCGATGTGGGGGCAAGATTTTCGGCCCTCGTACAAACGCATACACGAGTTGCGAAGCGAATTGGGGCTGTCCATTCCCATGACGGCCTTTACGGCCTCTGCACCTACCTGGATTCAGGAAGAAATCAGCCAGGGCCTTCAACTCCATTCGCCGCGTGTTTTCCAAGGAGATTTTGCCAGACCCAACCTGCGTTTTCGGGTTTTGGAAACCGAGAATCGCTGGCAAGAGGTGCTGGCCGAGCTGAAGACCCTGGGTTTTCCCCAGTCTGATGCGGCCGTTTTGCTCTTCGGTGCCACCCGCAAGGAGGTGCAAGAAACCGCTGCTTTTTTGGTCGAAAATCAGATGCCTGCCCAATTTTACCACGCAGGGTTGAGCCATGCCGAGCGCAGCCAGCGACAAAAGCGGTTCATGAACGGCACGTCTCCCATCATGGTATGCACCAATGCTTTTGGAATGGGTGTCGATAAGCCCAATGTGCGCTTGGTGGTGCATTTGGCTCCTCCGGCATGCCCTGAAGATTACTACCAAGAGGCAGGAAGGGCTGGGCGAGATGGAGATTCCTCTGACTGCTTGTTGCTTTACATGAGCGCTGATTTTCAATACCGGCGCAAACTCATTGAACGGCAGTTTTTGCCTGAAAAAGCACTGAGACGATTGTACAACGCAGCTCTGAATGCGGCATCGGTGTTGCCTGGAAGAGGCGCTGATCAGCGCATTTCCATCGACTTAGAAGCCCTATGTAAAACATACAATTTAGCCTCATACGAGTCGTTTCATGGCTTGAAACTGCTCGAGAATTTGGGGGTTTGGACCTTGTCTGAGTCGGGAAGCATAGGCTCTGTACTGCGCATGAAAATGAAGGCAGATTCGGTATATGAATTCAAAATCCTGAACCCCGATTTTGAAGATGTGCTCGATGCTTTGATGCGCAATTTGCCAGGGCTGTTTCAGTCTGATCAAACCTTGCGCGAATCGTACATGTGCCGAAAAGCCGCTTGTTCAGAAGCCGAATTTGTGGCTCAGCTACAGCGTTTGCAAGCGCGAGGAGTGTTGGAATACCAACCCGCCCAGGGAGGCTGGCAGGCCTATTTGTTGGAAGACCGCCATGATTCACCCCGCTGGGATATGGCCTCGCTGGAGCTGTTGAAAAAGCGCCGCCTGGAAGCCGTTGATCAACTGCAATCATACGCTGAAGCCGAGCGGTGCCGAGCCCAATTTTGGCAGCGATATTTCGTAGGGGAGTCTGCGGGTGCGGCGCACTGCGGGCGCTGCGACACCTGCCTGAAATCAAAGCGGGAACAAGCCTGGTCGAAATTTTGCACCGAACTCGAAAAAGGGGCTTGCACCCGTCAAAATTTGTTGGAACGCATGCCCGGTCTTGATGCGGCACTGTTGTCCAAATGGGTAAAAAAAGGATTGCAACAAGCCTGGATTGGGGAAAGCCAAGGCCAAGGGTTATTTTTGGTCGACGGCCAAACGCCGCCTCTAAACCCACCCAACTGATGCCGCGTATACTGGTTCTCCTTTCCAACGATTTGGTATACGACCAGCGCATGGCCAAAATGGCCGAAGCTTGGCACCGCTTAGGCTACGAAGTGACGATGCTGGGCCGACGCCGTGCCCATTCGCCCGCCTTGGCTTCCAAGCCCTACTCACAAAAGCGGCTGCGCCTTTTTTTTGATTCAGGCAAGCTGTTTTATGTGGAACTGAATTTTCGTCTTTGGCTCCAAGGCTTGTTCCTTTCGTTCGATGCCCTTTGCGGGGTTGACCTCGATACCGCGCCTGCGGCCATGGCCTTGGCGCGCCTGAAGCGAAAGCCCTATGTCTATGACGCTCACGAGTTGTTTCCTCATGTGCCCGAAGTGGTCAGAAGGCCCCGTGTTCAAGCGATTTGGCAGCAGGTAGAAAATCGCGTTTTCAAGCGCTTTGATGCAGCCTATACGGTGGGTTCAGCGATCGCTGCGCATTTTCAAGAACTGCACAAACGGCCCGTGAATGTCGTGCGCAATGCCCCTGTTCGAGTTGGGGAACCGGCCTATGAGCCCGATGCTGATCGTTTCATTTTGTATCAAGGGGCCTTGAACGAGGGTCGGGGGCTGGAGCCTCTGCTTCAGTCCATGATGGAGCTGCCTACCCGCTTGGTTCTGGTGGGGGAAGGCGATTTGTCTGATTCCCTGCGCCAGCAAGTGGCCGACCGTGAACTGGGCTCAAAAGTGGAATTTGTGGGCTTTGTGCGCCCGAATGAGCTCCCTGCTTGGACACGCCGAGCCTACCTGGGTTTCAACGTGAGTGAGAATTTGGGATTGAGTTATTACCTCTCGCTGAACAACAAGTTTTTTGATTACGTGCAGGCGGGTTTGCCTTCGCTGATCAATGATTTTCCCGAGTATCGGGCCTTGGTAGAGGAATTCGAAGTAGGGCTCTTGTTGCAGGCCAATCCCGATGAAATAGAGGCCTCGGCTCGCCGATTGTTGAGCGATGATGGCTTGCATCGACATCTGCACGAACAGTGTTTATCGGCAGCGAAAGTTTGGACTTGGCAACAAGAATCGGCCAAATTGGCCGAGATTTGGAGCAGGGTTTTGCCCTTGAATCATGACTAAGAACGGGGTCCATATTGTGTGTTTCGACCGGCCTTTTCCGCCCAATTACGGGGGGTCGATGGACATGTACTTTAAACTCAAGGCGCTAGTGGAATTAGGTGCAGAGGTCATTCTGCATGTGTTCTTGTACGATGGAAAAACGGCTTCGCCAGAGCTGGAATCTTTGTGCAAAAAGGTCTATTACTACGAGCGCCGCCGATTCAAGAATCCATTTTTGGGAGACCTGCCTTACGTGGTCATTACCCGTGATGATGAGCGCCTTTTGTATCGACTGCGTCGAGACAAGTACCCGGTCTTGTTCGAAGGCCTTCACAGTACGTTTTTTCTCAATCACTTCGATCTCAAACAGCGAGTCAAAGTGGTGCGCGCCCACAACGTGGAACATCACTACTACAGCGCCTTGGAAGAGGCCGAAAACTCTTTTTTCAAGAAGTATTTTTTTCGCATTGAGTCTGAGCGATTAAAGGCCTGGGAGTCTATTCTGAAACACGCTCAAGCCATTGCGGCGATTTCTCCCATCGAGACTCAATACTTTGAGGATCAATATGGAAAGACCAGTTACATCCCGGCTTTTCACCCCAACCACGATGTGCAAAGCCCCTTGGGTTGCGGTGACTTTGTGTTGTACCATGGCAATTTAGCCGTGCCTGAAAACAACCGGGCCGCCTTGTATCTGGTTCGGGAAGTTTTCTCGAAATTATCGGTTCCTTGTGTGGTGGCCGGGAATCATCCTTCGTCTGAATTGCAAACGGCGGTTCAAGCCCACGATCACATCGAATTGAAAGCCAACATTGGGGCTCAAGAGGTCTTGGATTTGGTAGCTTCGGCTCAGGTTAATGCCCTGGTTACCTTTCAGTCTACGGGCATTAAGTTGAAGTTGCTCAATTCGTTGCACCGGGGTCGACACTGTGTGGTCAACGGCCCTATGATCGACGATACCGGTTTGGGAGATTTGTGCCATACAGGCCGAGATGCACAAGCTTTGGTGCAGACCATTGAAAACCTGTGGAAGGTGCCTTTTGAGGAGGCTCATCTAAGCCTTCGCCGGGAGCGGCTTTCCCGCGATTTTGACAACGCAACCAATGCCCGAAATTTGGCTGAATTGTTGGGTTTGGAATTGGGCTCCTAAGCGCATTGTATACTGCAGGATTCACTGCCAATAGCGGTGCATAACGCAAACCCATTCTCGCGTGCGCGTGAGGTAGATTTGAAGCATGAGGATTGCTTTCCTTTCCGTTTTGGCATTAGCCAGCAGCATGGCCTACGGGCAGCAACACGCAGTGAATAGGGTGCCCGGGATGTTCCTGGACCGAGGCATGGAATTGTACCAAGAAGGTCGCTACAATGCATGCATCGCTCAGTTTGAACATTACTTGGGGTCTGACCAAGCCGTTGCGCGCCGTGATGAGGCTGAATTCTACCTGGCCCTTGCCAAATTGAAGGCGAGCCATGTCGATGGAGAAGTGACCTTGCTGCAATACCTGGAGCGGCATCCGGGATCCATTCAGTCCAACGAAGCCAATTTGGCATTGGGCGATTACGAGTATGAAAAGCCTCGCTACCGCTCGGCTCTGCGTTACTACAAGGATGTGGATTTGGCCGCATTGACGCCCGCTGATCGCGATCGTTTCTTGTTTCGCCGGGCCAATTGCTACCTGAACAATTCAGAATACGATAAAGCCGCTGAAGGCTTTAAACCCTTGACCCAAAAAGAAGGAGAATACCGCGATTTGGCCCACTATTATTACGCCTATGCCGAATTGCGCAACCAGCATTACAACGAAGCCATCGAGGCCTTCAAGACGGTTCGCGATTTGGGTTATGCCCGCGTTTCCTTTTACATCGCCCAGGTTTACTATCAACTCGACAACTATGCAGCCTCCTTGGCTGAGCTCGACAAACCTCAGAAAGGGGTGAATCAACAAGAATTGGAACTGTTGCGTGCCAAATGCCAGTATCGATTGCAGAATTACCCAAAAGCGGCCGAAGCATTTTTGGCAGCCGATGCAAAACCCGAAGAGATGAATACCGCCGAACAATACGAGGTGGGCTATTCTTTGTACAAATCGGGCTCTTACACCGAATGTTTGCCTTGGTTGCGCAAAGTGGCAGCTCAAGGCGATTCCATCAGCCAACTCGCCAGCTTCAGTCTGGGAAATGCGCTGTTGAAATTGAAAAATTACCGCGAAGCCCAAACGGCCTATGGCGAAGCCTATCGCAGTGGTTACAACAAGGACATCGCTGAATTGGCTTTGTTCAACCAAGCGAAACTGGCGGTTCAGTTGTCAGATCCCAATAACATTGCCTTGCTCGATCGCTTTGTGAAGTTGTTCCCCAAGTCCCCCAATGCGAAAGAGGCCACCAAGCTCAAAGCGCGGTTGTTGCTTGATACCGACAACTACCGTGAAGCGGTAGCCCTGTTGGATCAACTGGACAACTTGGATCCGCAAACGGAAATGCTGTACCAGCGAGTGACCCTGAATCGCGGCAAGGAGTTGTACAAAGCACGCGATTTCAATCAAGCCATCGAACTCTTCGAGAAATGCTCAGCCAAGAAGGCCGATAAGCCCATGGCGGCTGAGTCGCGTTTTTGGATTGCCGAAGCCCAGGGGCAGCTCGGTCAGGTGGGCGATGCCCAAACCGCTTACCTCAGCTTTTTGGATATGCCAGGTGCGCCTGAAGTGCCTGAATACGCTTATGCCTATTACGGTTTGGGTTACATCAGCTACAAAGACAAGCTATACAGCCGTGCAGCGGGCTATTTTGACGGATTCACCGACCGTGTGGCTCGTGGCCGGTACGACGAGCGCTTGGTCCAAGATGCATACTTGCGCTCAGGAGATTGTCATTTCATGGCCAAAGAGTTGGATGCAGCGCTTCGCGCCTACGCCTATGTGACGGGTAAACGCGGTACCGATGCTGATTACGCCTTGTATCAGAGTTCCCTGATTTACGGTTTGAAAGGAAATTCAGAAGAAAAGATCACCACCTTGAAGCGTTTGACGACCGATTTCTCTGGGTCGCGTTTCCTGGTCGATGCGTACAGCGAGTTGGCTGATGAATATTTGATCCTCAATCAAGTGAATCAGGCCATCAAGTATTTGGAATACGTGATTCAACAGTTCCCCAACAATTTGGCGGCGAGCCGGGCCTATTCCACCTTGGGTCGTTTGTATTACAACCAAAGCCGCATTGATGATGCGGTGAACGCTTATACGCAGGTGTATGACAAATATCCGGGGACTCCAGAAGCCAAAGCGGCGGCGCAAATGGTAAAAGGAATTTACCAAGAGACGGGCCGGGCCCCCGAGTATGTGAAGTGGGCGAAAACTCGCGGCGGGATTCGATTCAGCGAACAAGACAGCCTGTTGTATGAAACGGCCTACGCCTTGTATGAGAAATCGCAGTATCAACAAGCAATCAACGGCTTTGATGGGTACTTGAAGGATCAAGCTGGCGGTGCATTCGTCATCAATGCCCATTATTTCAAGGCCCTGTGCCACGAGACCTTGGGTCAACCGGCCAATGCGCTGGTGCACTACAAGCAAGTAGCCATGTCCAACAGCCCCAACTACAAGGAAGACGCCTTATTGGCTACCTTGAAAATTCTGGGTACCAACGCCGGCTGCGAAGACGTATTGCCGTATGTGGTCGAGTTAGAGGCCATCACCAAGTCGAGGGATACCCGCACCCAAACCTGGACCTCTTTGTTGTTCTGCTATCAGAAATTGGGTAAAACGGAAGAGTTGGAGCTTTTGGCTCGTAAGGTGATGGATGACCCTGGCGTGAGCGGCGATTTGCGCACCGAATCAGAATTGATTTTGGCCAAGTCTCACATTCGTTTGGGAAAGACCGCCATGGCCAAAGCCGCACTGGAAGCCATTCTTAGCAAAGACGACAACCGCTTTGCCGCTGAGGCACAATTTCGATTGGGTGAAATGTACTACGGCATCGATAGCTTAGAACTCTGCAAAGAGTCCTGCTATGCAGTGTTGGACCGCTTCAACGGTTATGATTATTGGGTAGGAAAGGCCTTGATTCTCTTGGGAGATGCCTTCTTGAAAGAAGGCGATGAGTTCAATGCTCAGGCCACTTGGAACGTGGTTATCGAGAGTTTTGGGTCATCTGAGTTGGCTGAAGAAGCCCAGCGCAAGGTGAAAGCCCTAAGCAAACCCTAAGGCTTAAAAAGGAGCCATAAAAAAGCCCGGCTGCGCAGCAGCCGGGCTTTTTTGATGGAAAGATCTGTTTTACAACAGATTCAAGATGGCAGAACCCATGCGGTACCCTTCGCAATAAAGTTCAACGGTATATTGACCTGAACTCAGACCTTGAATGGGTTTCCAGATGGTAGCAGGAATGGTTTTGGCCTCACGCTCAAAAACCGTGCTGACCTTGTAGGTGTAACGGCTTGATTTGTCCAGGTAATCAAAGGTTCCACCTTCGTTGCCATTGGCCATGGTTACGCCTTCTGGGCTGGTGATTTTGATGTAAATGGTACGCTCGCCGGGTTGAGCAAAGTTGTTGTCTGCAATGCTGAAGCTGATGCGAAATGCTTCTACATCTTTGGCGCGAACGGTTCCCGTCTCTTTGCCGGTCAACCATTTTTTCTTCAAAGTTTCAATCTTCAAGTCAGCGCTTTGCAAACGCTCCGCGAAGCTTTTTAAAATGCGTCCTTGTTTAGCCAGTGCATCGTTTTCGGTGTTCAAGCTGCTCACTTCTTCTTGAAGCATTTCATTGCGAGCCACCAATTCGGCGTTTTCACTTTCCAATTCCACAATGCGCTGACGCAGATCTTCGAGTTGCATGTTCAGTTCATTGATGGTGCTTTGGCTCAACTTGGTGTCGCTTTTGATTCGGGCTACCAATTTGGCTATTTCATTTTTCTTGGCTACCAACTCAGAAGAAATGGCGATGTTGTTCTCGGCTAGGGTCAAGCTGTCGGCGCGATACTGGTCAATCAGCAGTTGAGCCTGCATCAAAGCCTCTTCTTTGCCCGTGAGTTCAGCTTTCATTTCGTTGTTGCTGACGGTCAAGATTTCTTGTTTGTTGTTGCCGGTTTGCCACAAATAGGCCAAGCCCACATTCAGAAGCAAGAGAATCGCAATGATGATGTAAAGCAGGGTCTTGCTGTTGTTTTTCTCTGGATTGTTTTGCATACTCGTTTTTCGATTTTTCCTTTGTATAAGTTACAAATATCTTGCCAAAGGTAGAGGTTTGTGCTGTTTTCCATTATGCACATAGAAGAATTACTTCCTGGTTTACTGCTGATTAAGCCCCGAGTTTTCGAAGATCATCGCGGTCATTTCTTTGAGAGCTTTCGCTCAGATGTTCTCCAAAAACACGGTGTGAACGATGCTTTTGTTCAAGACAACCAGAGTTTATCGAACCGCGGCATTCTGCGGGGGCTCCATTTTCAGCTTCCTCCGCATACCCAAAGCAAATTGGTGCGGGTTGTACAAGGTGCGGTGCTGGATGTGGCCGTTGACATTCGACAAGGGTCACCCACCTATGGCAGGCATGTTGCCGTTGAGTTGAGTGCCGAAAACCACCATCAATTGTACATTCCTGAGGGCTTTGCCCACGGGTTTTTAACCCTGCAGGACCGAACCCTTTTCTTGTATAAGTGCAATCGCTATTACGCGCCTGATTTTGAACAGGGACTGCCTTGGAACGATCCCGATTTGAACGTAAATTGGGGTATCGAAAATCCGGTGTTGTCAGCCAAAGATGAAGCCCATGGGTCTTTCGCTCATTTTCAATCTCCCTTCACCTATCCC
>Ga0222714_10002250_pt1 | contig 20659 bp, 19 predicted proteins | sample C33_3DmetaG_FD_165048 | JGI IMG/M metagenome (GOLD analysis project Ga0222714, IMG submission 165048) | Estuarine water microbial communities from San Francisco Bay, California, United States - C33_3D | ecosystem: Environmental > Aquatic > Marine > Unclassified | place: USA: California...
CACATTTCAGAAGCAAAAACGAATATAGACCAGGTATTTGATTTCATGATGAATGAAATTAAATAAGTGAAAAAGATTGAGGATGTATTCCTCCGATTACCAAGAAAACATAACCTCCTATTATTCGTAGGAGGTTTTTTGTTTTCTTGAATATACTTTTTTGGATTTTACAACCCTGACAACATTTTTCCTACGAACAATCTGTGCGATGTGTCCGTTTGATAAACCCTGTTTCCAATCTTTCTTTTCCATAACAATACAAAGATACTGCTAAATATATTATTTTCCAAATATATTATTGAATTACCTTTGAAATATTGTCTTCTTTCTTAATCTTAACCACGTTGTCGGACCAATTTGATACTAATGGATTGTGTGTAATTACAAACACTTTTTCAAAATAATCCTTAATTTTGGTGAAAAATTCCCCTACCATGTCAAGGTTTTCATTTGATACTTTACCAAACACTTCGTCAAATACAACTATATTTGGTTTAGGTAATGAACATACTTTACTCAATACCGCTCTAAGTGCTAATGATGCAATTGTTCTTTCAAATCCTGAACCACTCGCCATTAATTTTTCAACACCTGTTCCGTTGTCTACCATTACAAACTCAACTTCATTCTTTTCATTAATTCTAACTTCAAGTTTAAAGAATGCACTATCTTGTAACAATCTTTGTAATTCATCATTAATCAATGGTGTCATGGTTTTCATAATCATTTTAGAAATACCGTTCTTACCAAAGATTTCCAAGTAGGTTTTGTAAATTCTTTCTTTTTCAAACTCAGATGCAATTTGTGTTATGATATCCAGTTTGTTTTTAATATCACGTTCACAATTCTGAATCATTGTTTTGTTAGATGATATTTTTGAAGTATGAGATGTTTTCTCACGTTCAATTTCATCTATGCGAAGATTAGCCTTAATGATTTGTTCTTCAATGCTCTTGTTCTTTTCAATCTTTGTTTGAACTTGATGATATCTTTCAAGTTTCCCCTCAGCATTGGCGAGCTTGAGACCGTCTGCCTCAAGAGTAAGTTCATACTTTTCTTTGACGAGTTTGCTCTTCTCGTATTGTTCAAATTCTTTCTTAATTTGTACATATTCTTTTTCTTTTGTGTTTAATTCAGTTAAAACGTTACCCAAGTTACCACTTTGTTCTTTGAGGGTATCCATTTCAGAAAGTTTAGCTTGTGTTAAAGCTGCGTTCATTAAATCAATACCACAGTGTTCACATTTGATACCACCTGATACCGTTTTAGATAATTGTACCAATCCATCAATTTTAATATCAACCATCGCTTTTTGTTTGTAGTTGTCATTAAATGATTCTTTGATTGCGTCATATTCATCTTCTTTGAAGTACTTGGATGGTTCAACAACATCAACTTCTTTGATTTGTAATTTGGTTGTGTTAATCTTTCCTTTTAATGCTGAAATTTCAGATTCAAGTATTGATGGATTAAGAATCAATAATTCGTGGTCAATATCATTATACTTCTGTGAAATCAACCCTTCTTTGTATTCTCTACCCTTTGTTAATCTTGACTCAGCATCTAAAATCTTTGTTTCTAAATCTTTGTTTTCAATGTTGTAATTTTCAATTCGGGTATTTAAATCCTGAATATCTGATTTTAACGTCTCAGTATTGTAGACATTGGACATCATTGATTTGTTAAATTCAGAATAAAGTTCTTTACCTGACTCTTCTTTTTTCTTTAAAAATTCAAGAACCAAAAATCTTGATAACACTTGACCACGAGCGGTTGGTTTGGCGTCCAATAAGTCTTCCAAATTTGATGCAGTGGTCAAGATTGTCATTAAGAAGTCATCAATATCCCCAATTGAATTCTTGATGAAACTTTCAGTCTCTCTTCTTTGTTCACCTGTAAAGTTTTGTAATTGTCCATCGGCAAGTTTTTTAAAGAAGTCCAATTCAGTTTTTACGTTCCATTCACCAGCTTTAGATAACTTTCTTTCAATTTGACGAACAATAATGTATTCTTCACCATCAATCATAATGTCACCTCTAACCGATACTTTGTTTTTGTCAGAAAATCTATTGAAGATTTCTTCGGCTTTGGATGTTTTGGTTGTGGTATTAAAGAATAAGAAGAGTAACAAGTCAACAGTTAAGACCGTTTTTCCACCAAAGTTTGGTGGGTCTGACTCAACAACCGTAATACCATTACATTGGTCAAAATCTAAAACTTGATTTTCACCATAAGATAAGAAATTTGAAAATTCAATCTTCTTAATGTACCACTTTTTAAACGCAGTAACTTCTTGTGATATCATTTTGTTTTCTACCGCAGTATCTAACTTGATAATATCATCAAATAAATTTTCTTGTCCCTTGAGTTTAAGAAGTTCTTTCATCAACTCAATCTGGTAGTTTCGGTCCATTATATTAAACGAAACATCCACAGTTTGTTTTACATCACTAGAAGTTTTAACTTTGGTTAATACGTTTACGTTTGTTGAGTTGTATTTTTTTGAGAAGTATGTTCTAACACTTTTGATTCTTTCTTGTGTAAAATTTTCAGCAGTGTCTTCCCATACCACTTGGATATATGGGTTTTCAAGTTTACTTACATCTAATTTGTGAGTCATAAATTTAAAATTCGGTATTATCGGAGGATTGAATAGGTCCATCATTTTCTGTGGTTCCTGAATTTTTTATGTGTTCTTCATGTAACGCTTTTAAATGTTCAATCATTTTTTGATTGTACATTTTTTGATACATCTTCCCTAATTGGTCAATTTGAGCATTACGTTGTTGCACTTTCTGTTTGTGATTTTTTCTGTTTCTTGATTTTGGCATCAGTGAAAATATTAATGTTGTTTAAGTATAGTAAAAATAAATCATTAAAAAAAGAAGTCCCTGTAAACTTTCGCTTACAAGGACCGTATTTTGATTTTAAATTAGGTTATTTTGTTTCAAACCATTCAATGATTGCGTTAACCGCCCAAACTGAACCTGACGCTAACATACCATCAAAAAATGTACTTGCAACTATGTTTGTATCAAAACAATAGTTTGTTGGTGAAAACAACACCAAACTCATAAAGAATCCTACCCATGTTGATGTACACATCATACATTTGATTAATCCTGATAAAAATTCACCTAATGATTGAAATGGTGCATATTCATCATCACCCCATTTATGAATACCTGCTCTAATTGATTCAAATATTGAACCGTAAACTAAAATTTGGCTCATACCATAAGCCATCAAAATCCAAATTGTTAACCACATACTTTCCATTATTTGTATAAAGTATCATCTAAATTTGAGGAACGTAAATACTTTGCCCTCTCATACATTTCATTATTTTTTTCTTGTGTATTTATTTGTTTTTTCAAATCATCAATCTCAATATTCTTGTCTCTAAGGTTCTTCATTAAGTTTTGAATTGTGTTTTGTAATTGTTGTGAATTGTCGTTATTTTGGAAAATATTTTCCATTTCTGACATCTTAGTGGAAAATATTCTCTTTTCTTCCTCTAATTCATCAATCTTAGTGGAAAATATTTTCTTATCATCTTCCAACTGTTGTATTTTTAACAACAGTTCATTTAATTGAGCGTCGTCACTAATATATTCAGTTTTTGTTACTACCACCTCGACAGGGACTTCTTTGACAACTTCCTTAATTACCACCCTATCAACAGGTACTTCTTTTACAACCTCAACTATTCTATCAACAGGAACCTCAACAATTTTTTCAACCTCTTTGATAACTTCAACAGGAATTTCCACCCGTTTTTCACGGATTACCTCGATTTCCACCCGTTTTTCTTCAATCCCACCCATATTTCCCACAAGTCCGTATTTTTCAATGTTATATCCGGTCTTGAAGGATTTCTTAATTAATTCATCAACTGTGATGTTATTAAGTTTGCAAAATAACTCTACCTCTTGTTGTTCAGAATTAGATAGAGTTATTTTGTGTTCCATATTAATAGTTGTGAAGTTTTTCAGTTCCTGATTCAATAATAGAATAATCATCCATTCTGAATACCAAGAAAGGTTTTGGGTTTTCTAAATCGACAAATTCGTATTTATCATTTTCAACATCATAAATACCATATCCATGTGATTTTACTGTCTCACCAAAATTTTGTTGAATCGTTGACCCAACCATATAAGCTTTCTTTTGACCGGGAATATCAAAGACTTGGCGCTTATGGATATCACCACAAAGCACAAGGCTACAACCCATGAAACGATGTGTATCAAACCCTTCCTCAAATTTATAACCAACGTCCGTAGTAAGTCCGACAATCGGTCCATGAAATAATCCAATCTTAACATTTGACGAGTTTGGGTCAATGTCGGGTGTAATGTTGTGGTCCATAAGTGAGTAAACCACCCAATCAATATTTTCATCTTTATATACTCCTCTATTTTTGTAGTAATTTATGTATTCGTTTTGAAGTGAATCAATGATTGGTGATAATGCATCCAATCTTGATGAGTTGTTCTCAAGGAAATCGTGGTTTCCAATTATTAATACTGTTTTGGCTATTTTTGAACATTCAGTTAATACCCAAGCCACAAACTCGATAAGTTCAGGTGTCATTTGGTTTTTAGAATGAACTAAATCACCCGTAAAAACAATACGGTCAGGTGCAATCTGTCTCCATTGTTCAAACATTGTATTCAAGATACCACGATATAAATCATGGTCTTTAAACATCCTTACGTGTAAATCTGAAAAGTGTACTAATTTTTGTATCATAATAAACTGAGATATCTATCTCCCCTGTCACAAAGTATAGTTAAAACATTTGTCTTATCAAACTTTTTTCCATATTTTAATGATGCCAACACATTAGCACCTGCTGAAATTCCAACAAAGATACCTTTTTCTTTGGCTAATCTAATTGACATTTGTTTGGCTTCTTCTGTTGAAACTGTAATTATATGGTCAACAAATTCTAAATCAACCATGAACTTTGACCCATCACCAATACCTTGTATTCCATGAATACCTGGTTCACCACCACTCATAACAGGAGACTCGGACGGTTCGACAGCAACAATTTCCATACTGTGACAATAATTTTTTAATGTTTTACCAGCACCCATTAGAGTTCCACCTGTTCCAGTTCCTAATACAAACGCGCTGGGTTTGAAATTATTGTGTTGTGTTTGATGTAACAATTCAACACCAGTACCTTCACGATGTGCTTCAATGTTCCACTCTGAAGCAAATTGGTTACCATTGAACCATCCATTTTTTTCAGCTAATTCGTTTCTCAACTTGATTGCCCCATCAAAATCACCATCACCTACTTCAATAAGTTCCGCACCATATAGACGTAACATTTTTTTACGTTCTTCACTCATATTTGATGGCATTACAATAACACATTTGAAATTCATCTCAGCACAATACATTGCAAAGGAAATACCCGCATTACCACTGGTGGCTTCGATTACGGTACCACCAATAGTTAACAAATTATTTTCTATAGCTCGGGTTAATATGTTTTTAATCGGTCTATCTTTAACAGAGCCGGATGGATTCATAAATTCAGCCTTACCCCAAATAAGGATACCATCCATATCTATTGGGATTAGAGGTGTTTGACCCACCTGTAGATAATTATTCATCATCCGAATAATTTAAATTCTTCATTCACATGTGAACACTTTTCACAACAGTAAGTTGGGAATGGTACAATAGTATCTTCATGTGAACCTGTTAATAGTTTTGAAACTTTTTTGATGTACGTAACTTCTCTGAACATATCGTGTCCACAAGATTCACAAACAACAGATGGTTGTTCTCTTAGGTCAATCTTCATTTTAGGTGTATCCATAAACGAAAATATAGTAAATTAAAATTAAAAAACCAACTTAATTATTTGGTATTTTTACGTGAGGGTTATTACTAAACTTTTTTGAAAGTTTTTCCCAAAACTTTCTTTCTTGTCTGTACTTACCCTTTCTTGTTCTTTGTATTTTCATAGTGTTCAATCATAAGTTTAAGTTCCGCCTGTAAATCCTTACATTTGTATATCTTATAATTATCACTATTCTCATTTATCCATATCAAATAGTTATCCCCTATCTTAAGATTTGTATTCTTTTCTATAATATGTTTGTATAATCCTAATTGAAGTGAGTATGTATTTATTTCACATTCATCTAAATGTGATATTGGTTTCAGATATTTGTTACCATATGAATTACTCATTTTAATTTCTTTGTTGGTCTTGTAATCCCATATTTCAAGCATTTGTGATTTCAGGTTATAAAACAAACAGTCCACCATACCAGCAATTTCATAGTCGTGGTCACAAACTACCAATTCCATTTTAACAGGAATCAAGTTTTTCTTTGCATCTTGATAAAATTGGTGAAACATTGTCTCACATTTTTTATACCTTTCTTCAATAATATCATGTCCAAAAGTTTTAACAGCATCTGATGGGTCATATGGAAATGATTTGTTGTTCCACCAGTTTTCAGCCATGTTGTGAATCAACGTTCCTTTGACTGTTGAAATGTCCCTTTTTAAATCCCAATCGCCAAGTACGCTTTCAACAGTTAATCCTCTTTTTGCCGCATAGGTTTCAGCCAACCTTTGGGTTTCAAATTCTTTTTTAAACTTCTTAATAAAAGTTGTTGCTGAAACATATTCTTTATCGCCCACATAATATTTGTGTGGACCATCAAAATATTTTACATCATTAAATTTTGCTAATTCTAAAATTATTTCCATTATCTTTCTAATTCAATATAACTATCTTCTGGTATTACCCCCTTCATGTCCGCAATATCACTTTCAATCGGGAGTTTAACCACTTTTATTCTACCATATAACTTACCACCACTTAGTCTAAAGTATAATTTTTTTGCATCTTCCCAAGCATCACCATCCAACACAATTGTAATCTTACCCTTCGCCTTCTCGTATATGGTTTCAAATAACAAATCAGACATCTTCTTACCCAACAAAGGAATTGAGTTGTCCAAGAACAATGCATCAAACGGACCTTCACAAAGGTAAATGTCTTTATCCCAATCAATTAGATTTTCATTGAATATGATGATTTGTTTTTCGGCTTCAGGGTTTTTGTATTTTGATTTAGTATTTGGGTTCCATGAACGACCAACAAAGTAATTTAACTCGCCATCAGCATTAAATGATGGTATAATAATTCTGTAAGCATATTCACCTTCAATACAATACCCAATTCGGTGTTTTAAGACCATCTCGTCAGTTATACCTCTTCGTTTGATGTAGTTCCTCATTTCTCTGAAAGGAATGTGATATTGGTTCCCTTCTGTACAAAGTTGGTATTCTTTTGGTAGTCTAAGTTTTTCGTATTTCTTATCAATTGGTTTAAACTCATCAGGACGAATAAGGTCATACATTTCCTTATCTTTTTTCTTACCAAATCGGTCAATCAAATAACCTAAGTGTCCTTTGGTATTATGGGTTTCACCACACACCCAACATTTGAATACGTGTTGGGCGTAGTTGATTTCAAGGTTTCCCTTTCCATCACCTTTATCTAAACCTTTTAAGTCATAGGAACATATAGGACAGTCATAAGAAATCTGTCCTTTAGACGGATAATGTAATTTGTGTTTACCAAATACTCCGTCAAGTAACTCCACCAATAGAGCGTTATCTTCCATGATAGAAAGATAATAAAAAATAACTGAGAATCAAATTACCAAAACTTATTCATTTTCATATACCCTCTAACACAAGTATATGCATCTGCTTGGTCATAACACTCTTTCTTAAGTGTCATATTTTTTGTATATAACCAAGTAATCTGTGGTTCTTCTTTTGCAACCATATCCCAAATCACTTGTTTTTTGTCGACATCTTTAGGATAACCACCAAATAAAACCTCACGATTTTTGTCATTTTTACCCATCAAATTTTGCCAAGCAAATTTTCTTGAATTGTAAGTTGAAATATAGTTTGGCACGATTCCTAATGCATCATAGATTGCTTTTGTAATCATTGCGTTATATCTCATTAATGTTCCAACTGTGTGAATATTGTTTGAACCTAATAATGGTTCCTCAATAATAACTTTGGCGATACCAAGATTTTTATAATCTTCAATTTTTTTAATAAAAGAATTTACCTTTAAAATTAGTTCCTCAATTTTCTCCTCAGGTTGTGGTTTAATCACAGGTGAAAAGTGTGTTAACTCTAATAACTTCTGTGACTGAATGTCAAACAACGCCCAACCAATTGTTTTGGTACTAATATCCAAACCCAAAACTTTAGGTGAATTTTTTAAATCTTGTTTTTTTGCCATGCAATTTTTCTTAGATATTACTAAGAAATTATTATAAGTAAACAACTTTCATTGTTTTACAAAATTGTTCCGATAATCTTACCTTTGGTGTTGGAGTTTTCATTGACTTTAAAAAGTCATCACCTTTTCTTGAAATTGCTGATGTTACAATAATTGCGTTGATTCTATCATCTTGGGACCTTGTGTTTTTATAAAATTGAATAATGTATTCAATTTGTCCTAATTGTGGATGTGTGTCTATAAATAATATTCTACATTTTTTGTATTCGCACCCTTGTAGTATTCCCCATCCGTTTTCCCAAATTCTATCAAAATTATTATTTACCGATTGTGCGATTAATTTTGTTGGGACTCTTCTTCTAATTCCTTTATCAATAATTGTTTGAATTTCTTTTTCGGTTTCAGGACTATTAAAATCTAAATCACCTAAACTTGCTTCTTCTTGATGTTCTTGTGTGTATAATTTTAACACCTTATTAGGTCTAATAAACTTCCTAACGTATTCAGCACCTTCTGTGATTATATTTGATATTACACTCAATAACTTCATTAGTTATAAATACTTGTAAATAAAAAAAGGGAGACCGTAGTCTCCCTTCTATTTTCACCATCTTGGTTGAGGATTTACAACCCGAGTAAAGACACTGTACTCTTCAGCGGTCTCGTTTCATTTCTGTGGTGATGACCTTCCAATTTCGTTATACAAAGATACAACAAAATATTGAATTACAAAACTTTTTTTTTAAAAATCGTATTTAACGGTTATTTGTTGTACACCTTGTCTTTTTTCAGGATTCTGTAATTTTGACATCATTAACAATTCTTTATCAGAATTATATATTCCAATTTCTGTAAAATACACATCCTTACCTAATGACCATTTTGGATTTGATGAACGAATGTATTGTGAATCAGCAAGGTTAACCAAATACCTCATCTCGTATATTGTCGCCTCAACATCAGAATGAACAGTTCCATAGAAGAAGTATTCGTCACCAAATGTCATACCAGTATTATAATTAATTAAAGGTAAATTAATGTAATTTTCCAATCTATAAAAATTAGCATTGTCATAAGCATCTTTCGTAATTTGGAATGTTGTTCCGCTTATCTCCATCGGACCAATATTAATTGAACCTGTGTTTGCGGTAATTGCTGATGTTACATCAATTTCTCTCCATTGCATTGAGTCAGGTCTTTCACCAGTTGGTACAACTTGACAAATCAACTTAACATTGGTACAAGTAAATCCTGAAGGTTGTGAACCCATGTCTTCAATCAAGAATGGAAACTCATTACCAAATCTTACAATAACATCATCAGTTTGACCACTCACGGTTGAACCTGCAATTTTTGAATAGTAGTTACAGTGCATTCCATTTGTTGAACCAGTGTTCTCAAATCTATAGGTTACAAACATTGTTTCAGTATCCGCAGTTAATACACCACTTGTTGCCGCAATATTTTGATTAAATGTATTTGGAACTACCAATCCCAATCTTGGTGCTGGAAGTGTATAGTTTCTGTTTGACTTATATGACATTGCAGCTGATAATTCCTCATCATCAATTGCTATCATCTTTAAATCAGGGAACACTTTACCAACTCTGTTTGGATAACCGTCAGCATTAGCGTGAGTATCCCATAAGTGATAATAACGTAAACCAGGATAATTCATATTATCATTTTTGGTTGATAACATGTAATGTGGTTGAAACAAATTCAAATCATCAAAACCATCAGGGTCAACATAGAATGTTTCACCCATAACACCAGTATTTGATTTGTGCCACATCAAAGTAGGTAAATCAAGTTTAAAATTTCTAGCTTGTCCTGTTGCACCTGAATTAGCCAAGTCAAATGGCTCTGTAGCGAATTTCTCACCATAAAAATTATCAATACCCTGATTTGTATAATGTATTAAACCAATAACTTTTTGTTCTTCAGGTTCAACATATACTTTTTCATCAAATGAATTGTAATAAAATGTATCAGTTGTTCCTGAGTTATAATTTACGTCTTCAAAAATTTGACCACCTTTAGTTTGGTATCCCAAAAATTCTTTTGTTGATGTATAACCTGTTGAACCGAATTCACTAAAATCTTTATATAGTGTGTATGATAATCCCGCTGGTGATTCAGTCCATGGCTGATTCATATTCCAAACCATTACATCTTGTTGTTGTATTTCACAGTTCAACTCAAATGAAAACACACCACCATCATAGTACGGTGTTGGTGTATAACTATCATAATATGGTGTCATTCCTGATGGAAAGAAGAATGCTCTACCCGTTCCACTAAATGACGTAAAGTTAGGTAATGTTCTATCAACTGTTATTGTACTTCCAACAACATTTTCAACTCTATAACTTAAAATTGGATAAGGATATGTTAAATTATTACCGCAATTATTATTGTTATTAAGATATAACATAACGTATTGACCAATTTGTGGTGTTCCTGTTACAGTTGCATCACAGTTATTAACAGTAATATCAAATGTGTTTCCACTTGTTAATCCCGATAAATTAAATTTATAATTTGCAGTTACGGTAAGTGCTGAACTTGTAAATGCACTAAACGCTCCTGTTGAACCTGTAAAAAATCCTCTTGGCTGAGCTGTGTTAAAAATTGGAACTACTTGTGAATCTTGAAAAGGTATACCAAATGTATTAGTTTCACCGGTTGAACTAGACAAATAAATTGGATATTTAATACCCATTTTATTACTTTGTGGTACACCTGTGTTATTCTGATAATTAAATTCAGGAACTAAAACTTGTAAAGTTGTTAAATTACCACCGCTGATACAATCATAACAAACCTCACTATCTCCTAACTGAAAATAAGCAACATTAAAGTTACCTTGAGAAATTTTTCTTCTTCCAACATCAGTTAGTTGGGTGTTTATTAGAGCTGTTGTATCTTTTATTATGAATGCCATCTTATATAAATATAGTTAGTTGATTTATTGACTTGGACCGTAGTATTGTTCATACAATGTGTTTATTAATTGGTTTGTTTGTGGTGTTAAAACTTTTAATAATGTACAATTATTAGTGATTGACGGACCATTGAATCCAACAGTAACATTTTGATTTGCATCGACTATCGCTGATGAACAAGGTAATGTTCCTGTGGTTATTACTAAAGTACTCAAACCACCTGGCGGAAGAGTTGATACTGTGCGAGCACATATATTAACTTTTTGACCCGGTTGAACATTATACCCATTTTCAGTTCCTCCCGTACAATTGACCCATGTGTAAAACTGAACAGTGCTTCCAATATTTTCAATTTGAAATGGTGAACAAGGTGTTGAACTTCCACCACTAATTTTTGTAACAGTAGAAATGACAGTACCTGATACCGTTAACCCTTTTTTCAGTGTAACTGTTGGGTATAAAACACTAAAAGTTTTTTGTGTTGTTGTATATGGATATCTAAAACTGTATGGACTTGGAACGATAATATTTGTTGAAGTCAAAGAGTTTGATGTTGGTGATACCGTTGATGTTCCTGAATATAATACAGGTGTGTATACCGTAGTGGCACTACCTGGTTCAGCCGTGGTATTATTAACAGATATAAATAATGGAACATCAATTGTAATACCATCAGGTAACGGAGGACTTACTTTCAATTCGTAATCCAAATTTTGAATTACTTGGTTTCCGTAATCTTCTTTCGATGTAAATGACTTTGTTTGTAATGACAAAGTATATGTAACTTTCTTAGTTCCCGGTAATATAGTAAATGAACCTTGAACTTCTGTATTTGAACTGTCCTTTACAAAAAATTGAGTATTACTTTGTGGACATAGATTATTAAAAAGTGGTGAAGATTGGTAGGTACCGTTGAATAATTTATATTGATATCCACCTGTACCTCCTTTGGCCTTTATTATTACACTACCATTACAAGAACCTTCACAAGATTCATTAGTAGTTGTTAAATCAAAAGATAAAACTGGTGATGATGGACAAGAACCTGATACCGCGGTCCATGTATTCAATGTTCCTTCTTCAACCCATCCGCCCAAAGGATTAAAGGTGTTCGATGAATTTTTCAAAACACTTCCTGTTTTTCCTAATACGGTCCAATAACTAAATGTTGTCGCAGAAACATATGATATAGTAAAAGCAGAACTTGCTGACGATGTGCCAGTGTAAGCTGGTCTATCATTCACAAAATCATAGAATGTAAATGGATAAGCTGTGAATGGTGTGCTATCCGTATATAAACAAAGGTCAGTTGGATAAAATGGTAGTGGTGGTGGCGGTGGGTCGCATTCTTCACAAGTGTCAAATGGACCTGAACTTAAAGTGTCACCTGTAATTGTTTGACCACTAGATAAAGTTTGTCCTGAGTATGTCCAACATCCCTGAGCTGTTGTGAATTTATATACCAAACCTTCAACAAAGTTTGATGATGTTAAACCTGTTAAATACAAATAATCAGAATTATTACAACTTTGAAAGTAATCCATGTAAAAAGTATCCGATTCAACTAAACATGTTGTGGTTGCACTATAATCACCATAGAAATCTACCACAGTTGCAACGTATTCACCAGGTATTAAATTTTTGATGTTTTGGTCTTTTAACCCATTACTCCATGTAATCGAATATGGTGTTGAACCTCCCGTAATTGTCAAATATATCCTACCATCATTACTGTCAGGTGTTGAAGAATTAATTGAATAACATTCTACACCCATAGGTAGAATTGTTATCACACCGCAATCATTATATATTATAGTTGACATCAGAAGTTTTTAATTATTTCACAATTATTAGAATCTACAATTTTAACACTAAAATCAGTCATCGTATCATACGGAGCGGGAACCTCAATGCTATAAGGTAAATCAGAGTCATTGATTGTCGCCAAATACACACAGGTTATAAGTGATGTATCACAGATATAAACATTATATCCTTGTGTTGCTGTGATTGAGTTTATTGTTATTTGTCTTCCCATTTTTATTTAATTATGTACAAGCACAACTATTATGTACTGAGATTATTGATGTAGCGGTTCCACCCAAAGTAGTTCCAATAACTTCCCAACATCCTGAGTATCCGGTTCCATTTAATCTCACAAAGTCACCAACACTTACATTCAATAAACCAGTGTTGTTAACAGAAATAATTATATCTGTGGTACAACTTTGTACAATAAATTTGTCAGGTAAAGTTGTCTTTGTAGGAGTAACAGTAGGTGTCTTAGTTGGTGTTGGAGTTGGAGTTTTAGTTAAAGTAGGTGTGTTAGTTGGAGTCTTAGTAGGTGTTCTAGTTGGTGTCTTAGTCATAGTAACCGATGGAGTTACTGTAACAGTTGGCGTAGGAGTTAATGTAGGTGTCTTAGTTTGAGTAGGTGTCTTTGACGGTGACGCATTAGGTGTATATGTTGGTGTTGAAGTCTTAGTTACAGTTGGTGTTATTGTCGGAGTAACAGAACTAGTTGGAGTTACAGTTGGTGTAATTGTATTAGTTGGTGTTACTGTTGTTGTTGGAGTTACAGTTGGTGTTACAGTACTAGTTGGAGTTGGTGTTGGTATTAAAGAGTTCTCACAACTTGAACATCCACTGAATGATGTAATAATAGTATTGATAGTTAAAGTTGGACTTTGGTCATAAACAATATCCAAATAAGTATAACACTTAGTTGTTCCTGATACATCAGCACTGAAGGTTTGACCTGTTGTTACAATAGTACCACCTGATGTTCTCATAGACTCATTGATATAATAAATTTCATCATCAGAACAATCTTGAATTCTACGTACAAATACACACTCGAATTCAGTATCATTGATAATATAAGTTGTTGAACCTGATACTGGTACATTTCTTTGTAAACTTGGTGTCGGAGTAACCGTCGGTGTTGGAGTTGGTGTCGGAGTTATATCCTCAACTGTAACATCGGCATCTACCGAAAGACAAGGATTTGGACTCGGTGTTAAACTAATTGTTGGTGTTGGTGTCGGACAAGTCTCAGTAGGTTCGGGCACATAGTCACAATCGAACAGCGCTTGGAAATCAACCGTAATACAGACGTTTGGCGTTGGTGTAGGGGTTGGTGTGGGACACGGTCCTTCTGACCATATTAATATATCCAAATCAGGGCAATTTGAAAAACATGGGGTTTTACCCGCCAATATACAATCACCACCTAAAGTATCTGATAAACACCATTTTGTTCCATCATAAAAAACAGTTCCCGACGTTGAACCTGTCCAATAGGGTCTTCCATTATAAGTTCCACCCGATGTATAATTTCCATCATACATTGATGTGCCTGAAAAGTTTGTATATAAACAAAATTCAGTATTACAAGGACTGTAAACAGGTGTAACTGATGGTGTTGGAGTTTGAGTTGGTGTAACAGTTGGTGTTGGTGTCGTTTGATTACAGTCCCCAATTACAATAACAAATACACCTTCAGGTACAATCACACTATATTCACATGCACAAATATTTAATTCAGAAAGTTCAGGTACAATCAAATTTTGATTATCACCATTACAATCTACATATGTTACTGTTGATGGGAACTCCTGAGTATTATTAATTTGATATTCAATACAATTACTACCCGGTCCACAACAACTATAATCGTCAGTACAAACCGAACAATTATCGTATGGTCCTGTTAGACCACTGATAACATATTTTTCGCCAAAACCAGTCATTGGTATTACTTCAGCACAACCAGTAAAACCAGTTCCTGTGATATAGTATACCTGACCAACATTTACAGTACCAACATAATCATCGACAACAAAAATTTCGTTTGGTGAACAACAAGCCCTGAATTGATAATCAGTGGGTACCGGTGACTGAGTTGGGGTTGGTGTGTTAGTCGGTGTAACTGTATTGGTAGGTGTAATAGTATTAGTCGGTGTGACAGTAGCGGTAACCGTTGGTGTTGGTGTATTACTATTTGTTGGGGTGTTTGTTGGTGTAACTGTATTGGTTGGGGTTACAGTTGGGGTTACAGTTGGGGTTTCGGTAGGTGTTAGTGTGGGTGTAGTAGTTACAGATATTGTGGGAGTTGGTGTTGCTGTCTCTGTAATAGTTGGTGTGACTGTATTAGTAGGTGTGTTTGTTGGTGTTTCGGTTATTGTTGGCGTTGGCGTTGGTGTTTCGGTTATTGTCGGGGTTGGTGTAGGTGTTTGGGTTGGACTTACGGTGGGTGTGGGTGTTGGGCAAATTTGTGAACAAGCATCAGCATACGATGTTACTAAACCTCTGTGTGGTAAATTAGGGTTAAAACATACTACATCACTAATACTACCGCCACTTACAAATGTTCCACAACAATCAGTATACGAACAAAGTATATTATCAACTGTACCCGAAACACAACAAGGGTATGCTGTTAAACAATCATTACAATCAGACCAAGTACCAGGTGTAGTAACATTTATTGTTGTTTCACCTGTCTGAACATAAATCGTTGAACCTGTGACTCCTGTAATATAAGATGCGCACCCAACAAAAGCTAATGTTATAGGACTCGTTGTGGCAGTCGTTATAGAAAATCTCCATATTTCACCAACAGTTAATGGTCCATATGTATTTTCGAAAGCAAAATCACCCCTTCTAATACTAAAAGTACTACCATTACAACAAGCTGAAAAAGTATAATAACATCCATTTGGATTTGCGGCATCACATGCCGGACAAGTACTATATTGTTCAGTTGCAAATGATTGTTCTGGTGGGTCAAAAGAAGGAGTAATTGTGTAGTAATAACAACTACCGTCACCGGTATAAATAACAGTGCTTACATTTGCAGTCCACGTACCAGCGGTGTCAATTTCGAATGTTCTATAAATTGGAGCACCAGACCCTAAAGGGTTACAACATTGATAAAAATACCTATTAACTAGTGCCATATTACATTATAAATAATCAAATGTTTGTTTTTTATGATTCTTTTCTTAAAGAACCGTCATAAAAATCAAATCGGTCATGTTCGGTTGGTGTTAACAATAACAATCCTGGATTTATATTACCTTTTTTAGTCTCTTGATAAATAAAACTCATCCAAGTTTGTTCAAAAGGTCTTGCCCATTTTGTTTCTAAAAACATTTTTTGATTACCATATTTTGTAACCACTTGTGGCCAATTACAATAATAAACATCACCCAAAGCGTATGGAATACCTTTATGTGTTAATATTTTATTAAACTTTGTTTTAGGTGCGTTTGGGTCTAAACCCATTACAGGTAAATTGGGCTTGTTTGGCCAAAATTCTTCTCTAATATGTTGAGGTACATTATACCAAGACCATTGTGTTCCGTTATCACCATAGAATTCAGTATAATTCATTTTTAAGAAATCAAGGTCTTCTTTTTTGGCAATCTCTAACGAACTATTGTATAAATCTGAAACATATCGATTAAATCCATTTTTACAAACTTCCCCTTTTTTGGGAAAGAAGAACATATCATCTTCAAAGAAAAAATAAAAATCAAAATTGTTTTTATCAGCGTGTTCGGCAATAAATTGTCTACCACCACAAATACCTAAGTTATCTTTTTTAATATGTTCGAAACCGAATTCTTCACAAAGTTCTAAATACCTTTTTGTCGTTGATAAGTCAGATGAATTGTCTAATAAAAACTTTTTTGGTTTATCTAAAAAATTTCTATCATATTGAATCATAGATTCAATTAATGTTTCGAACTGTTTTGGACTATTAAATGTTATGACATAAAGAGCTGAATTGTTAATATTTAAATCTTTGTTTAATGATTTTTTACCTGATATATTTTTAACCTCATATGTATCATTTTTCAAATCTTCACAGAACTTCGAAATTAACCCATTACCTTCAATCTCAACATAGTCGATTAAATCACTATGTTTATATAACATAATACTAAAGATTGATTCTTCAGTACCCATGAATCCACTTCTTAGTGTTTCTGATAATATATTATAATAAATCCCATTTATATCTGAAAACACGTGTTTTGGTCCACCAAATAATCCACCTCTACATACTAACTTTACATCGTCACCAGCATATGAATTTATCTTAGGATATGAAAATCCATGTATTTCATTATTTGCGTCATATGGAAATGCCACAAATCCAAATTTATCAAATACCTCAGGTAGTTTATTTTGTATTTTGTCGTGTGTGAAATAACCAGGATGAATTGTATTTGTAATACCAGCATCTATCCAATAAAGATGTTGTGAGTTAAATTGGTCCATGATACGCGCATCGTTCATCAAGAACATTTTGGACATTACCAAAGGATTATACCATTCAAGTTTTGCTTGTGTTGAATCTTGTAGCCAACCCGCTTGTCCAAACCAATCAGGATTGTTTCTAATTTCTTGTATTTTGTCATAAGGAACTGTTTGTTTAAACCATTCCTTTTCTCTTGTTATAAATTGTGTATTTGACCTATCTCTTCTTTCAAAGACAAATGATTCTAATTCGGGTTCACCGAAAATAATCATATTGTTTTCAATTTGTAATAGTTGGTCAAATTTATCTAAATAGTGTTGAAATGTTCTTGACCATCCTTCTGTCAATCCATCTCTATTAATATTCCAAAGTCCCGTTACAACTGTTACGTTAATCATATTAATATTGTAATATGTCATGCCAAACCATGTATAAAGGTTTGGGTTTATTCCAACTTTTATTCCACATTTCAAAATGAAATTCGTCGTGTTGATTTGTTTGATGAACGTCAAATAAAAAATCTAACAAGTGATTTTTATCAAATAAATCATAAACTACTTTCATAATAGATTCTTCAGTACATAAAAAATTGTGTTTTAATACTTCAACAGATAATTTCCAAAATTCTTCAATATATTTTTTAAGTTGTATTGTGTCACCACCAATTAATCCACCTATTGGAAAATTTCTTACAATATCATAATCTATAATCCCATGTTGTTTGAATTCATAGCTAGTTTGTGCGTTAGAACCAACGAGTGTAACAATTTTATTATCACAAATATCATTTAATTTTTTAAATATTTTTGTGTTAAATAATTTAGTAAAATCGTATTGTAACATTTCATTGTGTTGCCAAGCTAATGGTCCCTTACCACTGTGGTATGATTTATCGCCAAATGGAACACAATAACGCCAAGGAAAGATACCAGGATGTTGTAAACCTATATCAACCCAATACACCCGGTCAAAACCATCAAGTTCCTGTTCCAAGACTTGAAACTTTCCCCACATTATTTCAGTGCCTCTACCATCGAGACCATTGTTTTCAAAATTCTTATCTCTAACAATGTTAATTTCTTTGTGAAGTTTCATATCAGTAAGCTCAAGAATTTTGATTTCAAGATTGTCTAAATTATGTCTGTTTTTTAAACTTAATAATTCTTCTTGATTTTTTTTTTGGGTATAGCAAATTATTGGTAAATTTATACCGCGACAATGACTAATTAATGAACCCCAATATCTTGGTTTTCTACTTGCTCTTGTTCCTTGAAATGGATACCCCTCAACATCCATCCAATACCCTGTAACTATTTTTGACTTCATTAAAATCTTGTGTGAAAATCGCCGAGTTTAGTATAAAAAGAAAAACAATTTTGAATCAAATTAAAATAACCTTGATATGCATATTTCATTTCAGCTTCTAAAGCTGAAATACCAATTTCAAAACCATCAGGATAATTTCTAATATCATTAGCAATACTATACCAAAGGAATTGTTCCCATCTTTGAACAAAAAATTTAAATTTCCAATTGTTTTTAAACACTAAAAATTGTTCGTTAACAACGTGTGCTTCATCCCATTTGTTGTGTTCAAAAACATCATAATCATACAGTTTATCTTTAAAAAAACTTTGTTCGGGTTCTTTTTTATGTGGTCCGATTGGAGCTGGTCTTTCGAATAAAAAATCTAAACCATCTTTTTCCATGTAGGACAACATGTTTAATATTTTTTCTTCTGAAAATCCATTATGCATTCTCCAATCACCATCAGTAAAAATAATATACTCAGGTTTATTTCCTGTTAGTTTTTGGTGTTCCAAAATATGTTTTAAAGACAATACTTTTAAATTTAAATTAAAATTAAACCCACCTCTAGAATCATATAATGGTGGGTTTATTACTTTTGTGTGTATTCTCTCACCTTGATTTTGAAGTTCATGATTTGTAGTTGTAATAAAAAATTCACATTCGGTTGTATTATCCCTTAGTTCCTTGTAGAAAGATGGTGTGATTGATTCGTACGGTTCATTTACCGATAAAGTTGTAAAACAGTATTTCATTATTTATAAATTTAATTCTTTTAAAAATTCCAAACACTTGACACCACTCGGTTTAGTTGGTTCATCGTTTTCGTCTAATTGTATACCAATAAAAAAATCTTGATTGTCTCTTGGTATGTATGTGTCTTGTTTATCAAAACCAAAATATAAAACATTGGATTTATCAATATTATTGATATACTGATGTAAAATTTCTTGGTCTGTTCCCCACCTTAAGTCAGACGTATTAACGAATTGTATAAAGTGTTCTTCAAACTTATTTATTTTTCTTTTAATTCCAAACAAACCACTTGGCACGGGTGCGTGCCACGGGTGGTCTCTGATAATAAAATAATCTTCATTACTTTGTTCCCATATTCTAATATATTGAACTTCTCTTTCAGATATTCTACTATCTAAATCTCTCACAATTGTTGGAATATCTTGTAAGAAAGAAAAAAATCTCCAAAAATATGGAAAATGTATTGATTCTTTTTCACCTAATTTAATTTTGGAAACATCAATCATTACTGCGCCCATTTCGGTAAGTTTTTCAACATAACCTTGTAATATATTTTCGGGGTGATAATAAATGACTGTTGTCCAATCAGGTAACAATTCCTTATTAATTATTATATTTTTTTCAGCCCCAACATAATATTTTGGGTCATAACCAAAAAGACTAAATGATATATGTTTCATACTACTCAATAATTTTACTAAAAAAATTCAAAATGTAATCCTCATTAAAATAAATTGGTAATTTATTATCAACAAAAATCGGTTCTTCGAAATATGATTTTAATCTATCATTATCTTTATATAACTCATCTAAAAATTTCACTAAACTTTTAAAACTTTCAAATTTGTGACAGTTAATAAAAGATTTAGGAATAAATCCTTCTTCTTCAATATATTGATTACCATAAAATAATGGTATTGTATCTGCGGCATAAGCGTGTATAATTTTTTCTTGAGTTAAATTATCAGTATTTGTAAATTGGTAGGCAATGTTAAACACTGTGTCAGAGAAAAAATTAATCTTATCCCTATATGTTAGTCCATCGATTCTACCCATGTATTCTTT
>Ga0222714_10002252_pt1 | contig 20656 bp, 17 predicted proteins | sample C33_3DmetaG_FD_165048 | JGI IMG/M metagenome (GOLD analysis project Ga0222714, IMG submission 165048) | Estuarine water microbial communities from San Francisco Bay, California, United States - C33_3D | ecosystem: Environmental > Aquatic > Marine > Unclassified | place: USA: California...
CACTACTTGTGTTGCAAAATGGTACTGGTGGTTACACGCCAGCATGGGGTAATACAATCTACTGGGCTGGTGGTCTTGTTCCTCCAGCAACTACTGGAGCAAATAAACTTGACATGTGGACATTTACAACGACTGATGGCGGAACTTCGTTTATCGGAACATTGGCTGTTAAAGACGCGAGATAATCGCCATGCCAAGACCGTTTGAGTTAAATAAAACATGGATAGTTGGACCGTCTAGAGGCACAACTTCATTTAATGCTCCAGGAAGCATTACAATCGACTATGGTCGCCATGTTGCTAAAGTTTCAGGTCGTGGTGGATCTGGGAACTCACCAGTAGCATCTGCTTGGATTACAAACTACAATACCAATTATAATGTCGCATATCCAGTTGCGAACCAACCAGCAAACGCCTGGACAATTAATTACACTGCCAATTATAATGTAATCTATCCAATCGCCAATCAACCAGAAGCTGCTCGTCCAGCAACAACTTGGTCGATTAATTATAATGCTGCAGTGTATCCAATTGCGAATCAACCAATTGCGAATCAACCAGGAGCAACTTGGTCAATCAACTACAATGCGGCAATTTATCCAATTGCAACACAACCTGCATCAGCTTGGTCTACGAATTATAATACCAATTATAATTCTATCACATATCCGATAGCCAACCAACCCGCATCAGCTTGGTCTACCAATTACAACACTAATTATAATTCTATCACATATCCGATAGCCAACCAACCAGTTAATGCATGGACTACTAATTACACCATCAACTATAATGCTATCACATATCCAGAAGCAAATCGACCTATAACTGCATGGAGCACGAATTATAATATTGCAAATGGTCCAGAGGCTGCAAGACCAGCCACTGCATGGACGATTACTTACAATGTAACCTATCCAGAACAAGCACGACCAGGAACCGCATGGACAACAAATTATAATACAATAACATATCCAGTCAATGCATATAATGCTGGCAACCGTCCTGTGACAGCTTGGACTACAAATTACAACACAATCGTTTATCCAGTTGCGAATCAGCCTATTAATGCATGGACTACTAATTACAACACAAATTATAATTCTATCACATATCCAGAAGCAAATCGACCTGTGACTGCATGGTCTATCACATATAATGCACCAAATACAACATGGACTGGTCAAATAAATCAATATTCATTTGATGAACAAAATTTTGGGACAAGTAGTCAATCTTGGAATGTGTATGGAACTGGTCCATGTCCACCGTCTGAAGATGGAACTATGTCCCCACTTCCTGGGTATGTATCCTATGGCACTACTTTTCCAGGACAGGATAATTTATCTTTTATAAGTCCAGGCGGTTATCTTGTTTATTACTATACCTACTCACAAAGCACATGCTCCACAGTACCTGGAAATGAAACAGGAAGACCAGCAACAACTTGGGCAATTAATTACAACGCTGGTGTTTATCCAATCGCCAATCGACCAATCGCGGGTCAACCAGCAACTGCGTGGTCAACGAATTACAATGCTGGTGTTTATCCAGTCGCTGCAAGACCAGCAACTGCATGGACAATTAATTATGGTGTGACTTATGGTCCTGGTGTTTATCCAATTGCCAATCGACCAGCTACTGCATGGGTAATTACTTACAATGTTGTAAATGGTCCAGAATCTGGTCGACCACCAAATGCATGGACGATCAATTATAATCTAATTTATCCAATTGCTACTCAACCAGCGACCACATGGTCAATCAATTATAATGCTGGTGTTTATCCAGAACAAGCAAGACCAATTGTCAATCAGCCAGCGAATGCATGGTCAACGAATTACAATGTTGGTGTTTACCCAATAGCGAATCAGCCAATTGCCAATCAGCCAGCGAATGCATGGTCAACGAATTACAATGTTGGCGTTTACCCAATTGCCAATCAGCCAATTGCTAATCAGCCAGCGAATGCTTGGAATACAAACTATAACACTGTATATCCAGAAGCCAATCGCCCAATAAATGCATGGACGACTAATTATAGCACTAACTATAATGTCGCATACCCAGAAGCAAACCGTCCAATAAATGCTTGGACAATTAATTATACCACGAATTATAATGTTGCTTACCCAGTAGCAAATCAACCAGAACAGGCTCGACCAGCGACAACTTATAGCACCAATTATAATATCGCATATCCAATTGCATCTCAGCCGATCGCAAATCAGCCAATAACTGCATACACTCCTGGAACAGTAGGAACTCCGACAACAGTTCTTGGTGTTTATCTTCCTGGAGGACCAGTTTCGACAGTTGCTCCATATGTCCCAGCAACAGAAGTTGTCTATTGGAGTTTCCCAGACTATCAGACACACCCAGTCTCAGTGCCTCCAGGTGGATATATTGATATTCAGATTGAATAAGACCTAAGAATAAAAACGAATAAATAAGTACATGCTCTCAAAAGAGGGTCGTGTCTCCACGCAAATTTCGGAAAGATAATGCCAAGAAGTACGGATTTAGGTAAAAGTTGGTTGGGTGGTGGTTCGCGTGGATCGCAAACTTTTAATGCACCTTCCTCTTTAACAATTCCATATGGTCGATATAAAGGAACCGTCACAGGTCGTGGCGGTTCAGGTAATGCTCCAGTTTCTTCTGCCTGGACAATCAATTACAACACCAATTATAATGTCGCGTATCCAATCGCGAGTCAACCAGAAGCCAATCGTCCATCTACTGCGTGGACAATTAACTACAACACGAATTACAATGTAGCCTATCCGTTGGCAAATCAGCCAGAGGCTGCTCGTCCACCTACCGCTTGGACAATTAACTATAATACCAACTATAATGTTGCGTATCCGATCGCCACACAACCAGAAGCGACTCGTCCATCGACTGCTTGGACAATTAATTACAATGTGGCGTATCCAATCGCCAATCAGCCAGCGACCGCTTGGACGATCAATTACAACACAAACTATAATGTTGCCTATCCATTAGCGAACCAACCAGCAACTGCTTGGACGATTAACTATAACACTAATTACAATGTCGCTTATCCAATTGCAAATCGCCCAGAAGCCGCTCGTCCAGCAACAACTTGGTCGATTAACTACAATGTGGCTTATCCGATCGCAACACAGCCAGAAGCAGCGCGACCAGCCACTACTTGGTCAATTAATTATAATGTCGCATATCCGATTGCGAACCAACCAGTGAATGCTTGGACGATTAACTATAACACAAACTACAATGTCGCATATCCAATTGCCAATCAACCAGCGAATGCTTGGGTAATCACTTATAATACCAACTATAATGTTGCATATCCAATCGCGAATCAGCCAGAATCTGGTCGACCAGCAACAGCGTATAGCATAACCTATAACACAAATTATAATGTCGCGTATCCAATTGCAAATAGACCAGAGCAGGCTCGACCAGCGACCGCTTGGTCAACGAACTATAATGTCGCTTATCCGATTGCAAATCGTCCAGAGCAAGGTCGACCAGCGACCGCTTGGTCGACAAACTATAATGTGGCATATCCAGTTGCGAACAGACCAGAAGCAGCAAGACCCGTAACTGCTTGGTCAACAAACTATAATGTTGCTTATCCAGTTGCTAATCAACCAATTGCAAATTATAACGCACCAAATTCATATAATTATTATGTTAATTATACTGAGTATAGTAGCGTATATGGTGGTCCAAATTATTATAGCGGCGCAAACGATCCAACTGCATATGGATCATCTCCAACTTGTCCAGAGCCTTCTTATTATGAAGCCACTTTTTATTACTTTTTCCCATCGCAATATTATGTGCTCTATGTAGCATATGTCTGCACTGGTGTTGGAAATAATGCAAACTATAATACCAACTACAATGTCGCGTATCCAATTGGGACTCAGCCAGCCACTGCATATGCAATCAATTACAACACAAACTATAATGTTGCATATCCGATTGCTAACCAGCCAATCAATGCATACACAATTAATTATAATACAAACTATAATGTCGCATATCCGATTGCGAATCAACCGATCAATGCATACACAATTAATTATAATACAAACTATAATGTCGCATATCCAATTGCAAATCAACCAGAGTCTGGTCGACCAGTAACTGCATATACTATTACTTACAACACTAATTACAATGTCGCATACCCAATTGCAAGCCAACCAGAGTCTGGTCGACCAGTGACTGCATGGTCAACAAACTATAATGTTGCCTATCCAATTGCAAATAGACCAGAACAAGCTCGTCCCGCAACAACTTGGTCGACGAATTATAACACGGTATACCCAGAAGCAAACCGTCCAGTGAATGCTTGGGTGATTAATTATAATACAAACTACAATGTCGCTTATCCAGAACAAGCAAGACCAATTAATGCTTGGACGATCAATTATAATACAAACTATAATGTTGCCTATCCAATTGCAACACAACCAGAAGCCACTCGACCAGTAACTGCTTGGACATCTAATTACAATGTGGCGTACCCAATTGCCACACAACCAGAACAAGCTCGTCCAGCAACAACTTGGTCAACGAACTACAATACAATCTATCCAGAAGCCAATAGACCAGTGACTGCCTGGACGATCAATTACAATACGAATTATAATGTTGCGTATCCAATCGCCAATCGTCCAGAAGCTGCACGACCAGCCACTGCATGGACGATTAATTATAATTCAAATTATAATGTAGCCTATCCGATAGCGACGCAGCCAGAAGCTGCTCGACCACCAACTGCGTGGACTGTCAATTATAATACCAATTATAATGTCGCTTATCCGATTGCCAACCAACCAGAAGCAGCAAGACCAGTTACTGCATACACTCCAGGAAACCCTGGAACTGCAACAAATGTTCTTGGTGTTGCTCTCCCAGGCGGTCCTGTCGATCTTTCTGGATTTGGCGGAGATCCTGGTACTGCCCCGACAGTTTCCCCAACTGTTGTCTCATACTTTGACTATCCTGACAATAGTAACTATCCAGTCACTGTTCCTCCAGGTGGTCAGGTAAATGTAACGCTTGAGTAAAATATACTTGATAATTTTTCATAAATAGTTTATAATTTGAAGTTGCAATTGTTTTGAGGTGATTTATGCCATATCCTGTACAAAAATATGTACGCGAATTGAATCAATTTTGTATCGTTAATGATGCATTTACGCAAGAAGAAGTAGATAAGATCATTGATCTTGAAGATCTGCAAAAGTTCCAACGAGGTGGAGTTGGTAGTGGCGGTGCAGGTCAAGTAAACAAAAAAGTCCGCGACAGTGATGTTATGTGGATTAACCATGAACCAAACTCAGACTGGCTTTTCCAAAAATTTGCTCATTTAACATCAATGGTCAATTATGACTATTTCATGTATGAGATAGATGGCTTCGAGAATTTCCAATACACCGTCTATAAAGCAAAAAATAAACAACACTATGACTGGCATATTGACGCTGGTAATCTTTATTCCAAATACGAAAGAAAAATCAGTGCAACCATAGTTCTAACTGATCCTGACGATTATGAGGGTGGGGAATTCCAATGCGTTCTTCATGGTCGTGTTGATGAGCCAATGACAATTAAACCAAAAAGAGGAGATGCAGTTTTCTTTGCCTCTTGGATGCCTCATCGAGTTACACCTGTGACAAAAGGAACTCGTAAATCTCTTGTATGTTGGGTGATGGGCGAAAGGTCATGTTAAATTTGAAACGAATATTTGGTAATGAGATTATAGAATTCTACTGCCATCCAAATTTAGAAGGCATAATCCCAGAACCAAAAGCAGCGGTTAAAAATCTTCCAGAGTGGTTCAAAGATCTTGCACCAACTCATGGTGATGATGATTTTAGAGATGGATTTGGCAATAAAGCAATGTCAGCAAAGAAATGTTTGCCTATGCTTGACGCAATGTCGCTCGGTTATATGATTCCCTTATATGCTGATTTACATATTCGCAGCAATCATGATAATAGTCAAGTTGAAGTCAAGAATCCTCCAGGTGCCACTGTTTGCGAATTCCATGATGCAGGACAATTGGGTGGAAAAAACAAATTAGGCATCAAGCATGGTAATGCACTCAAATTTATTAATCGATGGGTAATCAAAACAGCTCCAGGTTGGTCAACGCTTTTTGTTCCACCACTCAATCATTTCGACCAACCCTTTACTTGTTTATCTGGTTTTGTAGACACAGATGCATATCCAAAAGAAGTCAATTTTCCAGCAGTGCTAAAGATCTATGACGCAGATATACATCTTCCTGCAGGTACACCACTGATCACTGCAATTCCAATCAAGAGAGATTCATTTCCGAAAAAACCAAAAGTAAGAAAAATGACTGATAAGGAAATGCGAACAATTGATAAAATTCAGCGCACTCAAGATATGAGAACGCACCACTATACATATGAGTTGAGGAAGAGGGATTAATTATGTTTAATTGGTTTCGAAAAGATGACATTGATTTTAAATTTGCCGATAATGTCGAAGGCGCAGTTTATCCTCACTATCCACCAGTTCTTGCAAAAGATTTAAAACCTCTTAAAGAACACCAAGAAAAAAAATATGGAGACTATAGATTTCCAGGATGCCCTGGAATGCATGATTATGCTCGTCTGGGATATATCATACCAGCATGGACGAATTTTCATATCAAAGCAAACAAAGCAGGAACAGTAATTATCGCAGGAAGCAAAGGTGAAGAGGCTGCAAAAAGGCAAACATTAGTTAGACAAGCACAACAAATGGCAAAAGACATCACTGATGGTACATTTCAACTTGAAAATGGTGTTGATGGTTCTGTCTGGAATGCACCAGGAGCATGGAGAATTCATTCGACTAAAAAAGTCTCATGTTTAATTCTACCAGCATTTTTTCATAGCAATTTTCTCGATGATCTTTATGTCTATCCTGGAGTTGTTGATTATAATAAGTTTACTGTAATCAATTTTATCTTTTCAGCAAAAAGACCTTGTGAAGTAGAAATTAAAGCAGGTGATCCATTACTTCATGTAATACCATTTATCACATCCAAAGATATAGTTGCCTCATATGGACCATCAACACAAAGAGAAAGTGATTTAGGTAAGATTCCAAGATGGTTTCATGAATCTAATTTTTATAGAAGATATTATATGATTCGAAAGAAATTTAAACTTGTTAAGGATTTTGAATGAAAAAGATATTCGTAAATGTTTGCTCATATAGAGACAAACTACTCGCACCAACTCTTGAAAGTGCTATGGAAAATGAATCTGGTCGCAATCAGATTGTTTATGGCGTTTTTGAACAAACTGCATTAGAAGATAGTTTAAAGACAAAGTATCCGCATCTAGCAACTCACAAACGAGTTCGTTATAAGCGAATTGATCCAGAATATTCTGACGGCGTGGTTTGGGCTCGTGGTATCAATGCGATGCAAATCTATGAAGAAGAGTTTCAGTATCAAATCGATTCTCATATGCTCTTTGATAAAGGTTGGGACAATTATCTAATTCTAGATTATATGCAAGCCTGTAAAGTTGCTGGGCATGATAAAGTTCTTCTCACCTGTGGCACAAAGAACTTTGATCTTGATGGTGATAGAATTACCAAGCATACATTGACTGACGACATTTCTGTCAATCTTGGATATTATCAATTCGATAAGAATATGAGACTTCATGCTCATGGTCCATGGGTTCCTGCGCGCGATGTTGTGAGCCCTTCTCGCCACATTTGCGCTGGAAACTTCTTTGCGCCAGCCAAATGGGTCCGTGAGGTTGGATACAATACAAATATCTTCTTCGAAGGCGAAGAACAGATGTTCGTCATAACCTCTTTCGTAAAGGGATACAAGATCTATCATATGAGAAGAGCAAAGGTCTATCATTATCTTCGTTCTTCAAACTACGAGACGAAACAAACTGTCAACCCAGTGGCAAATGCACATCGACTTCGAATGAATCAAGAAAGGTCTGAAAAGGAACTCAGCAATTATCTCTATTCTCTCGATGAGGAGCAACTCGAGGCTTTCCGCAAGTATTCGGGTGTCGATTATATAAATAGAAAATTAGAGGAACGAGCACTCTCTAGGCATCTGAAGGCAGATCCGAGTGTAGAGGTCGATTGGGAAGTACCGAATAGAGAGTAAAGATGAGTGGAATAAAAAGAGCGGCATTTAAGTTATATGGTGGACCTGGGAGTTGTTCAGTTCCAGAAGGGTGCACAATAGCATTCGATAAAGATGCAACCTTTCAATATTATCCCTCCAATACAATGAATTACTTGCTGGCTGTCGCAGGAACAACTAGTTGTATAAATGAAGATAATGATGTTTATCTTGCGAATAATCTTTATACAAATACCTGGTCTTCATATATCGAACCATGGGATTATAGCAAATCAGTAAGGGTTAATGCTACTAATGGAGTATTTGCGTGGATTACTACTGAAAATGTGACAACCTCTGAGTGCACATTTAAAGCTGCCAATGTTGTTAATGAGTCGATCTCTCATACGAGCGATAAGAAAACATTTTTATTTGTTTATGGAGAAGATTTTCTTGTTGACGGAGAAAAAAAGACGAAGCCAGACAGTAATAATATCTTAGCCGCAAAAACATTTGTCAATGTATATCCTCCAGGAAACACTGTGACAAAGACGATTACTGCTAATTCTACACCTGTTACGGTTGTGGTTATTGAAGTAAACTAAAAAAACACCATTCTGCTCTGCGAATACCCTATTTTATAAATAGAGCAATAATAATAGGATTTCATAAATGGCGCAGTTTATAGAATTGGATCTGGACCAGGGTGCAGATTTTACCGTTGATCTAGACTTGATTAAGGATGATGGCAGTGTTCTGAACATTGCTAATTACTCATTTACATCCTCAATGCGCAAATCATTCTATTCTTCCTCTGTCACAGCGAATTTAACTGTGACAGTCGCAAACACATCAACTGGAAATGTTATATTGAGTTTGAATGCAGCCACTACTTCCAACATTAAGGCTGGTCGTTACTTGTTTGATGTAAAGCAAATAGACAATTCAAATGTTACAACGCGCCTCGTTGAAGGCATTATAACAGTTCTACCGCAGGTAACGAAATGACTACAGTTAGAGTTGCAACAGGTCGTGGCGCACAAGGTTTAACTGGTCCACAGGGTCCATCAGGTCCTCAGGGTGCTGTTGGACCAACAGGTCCTTCTGGTGGTCCACAGGGTCCACAGGGTCCACAGGGTCCGCAAGGTCCTCAAGGACCGCAAGGCGTATTTGGTCCACAGGGTCCACAAGGCTCACAAGGTAATACAGGTCCTCAAGGTCCGCAAGGTGTATTTGGTCCACAGGGACCACAAGGTGCTGTTGGTGCACAGGGACCACAGGGACCACAGGGTCCACAGGGTCCACAGGGTCCACAAGGCGACATTGGTCCATTAGGAAATGTTGGTCCACAGGGTCCAACAGGTCCACAAGGACCACAAGGTTCACAAGGCGATTTTGGTCCACAGGGTCCACAGGGTGTCGCTGGTGATGCTGGTCCTCAAGGTCCACAAGGACCGCAGGGTCCACAAGGTGCTGCAGGTTCTGGTATCACTATTCAAGGAACTGTTGCAAATGTTGGTAATTTGCCAGGCAGCGCAGCTGACGGTGATGCATATATTGTTCTCTCAAATGGACACTTATATGTTTATGATACTGGAACTTCTGGATGGACAGATGTTGGTCCAATTGTTGGACCACAAGGACCAATGGGTCCTCAAGGACCACAGGGTCCACAAGGTCCGCAGGGCGCGACAGGCAATACTGGTCCTCAAGGTCCACAAGGTGCTGGTGGACCTCAAGGTCCTCAAGGTGATATTGGTCCACAAGGACCACAGGGACCACAAGGTGTGTTTGGTCCACAAGGACCTCAAGGACCTCAAGGTCTAACTGGTGATCATGGTCCACAGGGTCCACAGGGTCCACAAGGACCGCAGGGACCACAAGGTGTATTTGGTCCTCAAGGTCCACAAGGTGTCGCTGGTGATACTGGTCCTCAAGGACCGCAAGGCGCACAAGGTATTCAAGGTTTAACTGGCGATTATGGTCCACAAGGACCACAAGGACCACAGGGTGCTGGTCCTCAAGGACCTCAAGGACCTCAAGGAGGAACAGGTAATACTGGTCCTCAAGGTCCAACTGGCGCGCATGGTCCAACTGGTCCTCAAGGTCCACAAGGTCCTCAAGGTTCAACAGGTGATACTGGTCCACAAGGTCCACAAGGTGGAGTTGGTCCACAGGGTCCACAAGGACCGCAGGGACCATCTGGTGCACAAGGTTCTGGTATTACAGTTCTTGGCACAGTCAGCACTGTAGGAAATCTTCCTGGTGGCGCATCAGACGGCGATGCATATATTGTAACTGCTGATGGTCACTTATATGTTTGGAATTCAGGCAGTTCAAGTTGGATTGATGCTGGTCCAATTGTTGGTCCACAAGGACCACAAGGACCACAGGGTCCGCAAGGTTCAACTGGTCCGCAAGGTCCACAAGGTGGAATTGGTCCACAAGGTCCACAAGGACCGCAGGGTCCACAAGGACCACAAGGACCACAAGGTGTTGCTGGTGCAAGAACCTATGATGTAACGAATAGTGGCACAAATCATTTTGTGATTGATGGTGCAAACGACCCAACACTTTCATTGTTGCGCGGTTTCACTTATATTTTTGATGTAAATGCATCTGGTCATCCATTCTGGATTCAAACTGTTTCTGGTGCATATAGTTCTGGTGATGTTTATAATACTGGCGTCTCAAATAATGGTGACGATGTCGGTCAAATATTCTTCGAAGTTCCGTATAATGCACCAAGCACATTGTACTATGTCTGCCAAAATCATGCGGCAATGGCTGGTACAATTAATATCAGTGATCTCGGTCCACAAGGACCACAAGGACCACAGGGTCCGCAAGGACCACAAGGACCACAGGGTCCACAAGGTCCGCAAGGTATTGAAGGTCCGCAGGGACCACAAGGACCACAAGGACCATCTGGTGTTTCAAATGTCCCAGGACCACAAGGTCCACAAGGTCCACAAGGTCCACAAGGTCCACAGGGTGTCGCTGGTCCGCAAGGTCCACAGGGTGTCGCTGGTCCACAAGGTCCGCAAGGTGATCATGGTCCTCAAGGACCACAAGGTCCACAAGGTGTTGAAGGTCCACAAGGTCCACAAGGACCACAGGGTGTCGCTGGTCCGCAAGGTCCACAGGGTGTCGCTGGTCCACAAGGTCCGCAAGGTGATCATGGTCCTCAAGGACCACAAGGTCCACAAGGTGTTGAAGGTCCACAAGGTCCACAAGGACCAACAGGACCACAAGGTGTTGCTGGACCACAAGGACCTCAAGGTCCACAAGGACCACAGGGTCCACAAGGCGACGCTTCTACAGTTCCTGGTCCTCAAGGTCCACAGGGTGTATTTGGTCCACAAGGTCCACAGGGTGTTGCTGGACCACAAGGACCGCAAGGTGTTGAGGGTCCACAAGGTCCGCAGGGACCACAAGGTCCGCAAGGTGTTCAAGGTATTACTGGTGAAACTGGTGATACAGGTCCACAGGGTCCACAAGGACCAGAAGGTCCGCAAGGACCACAAGGTGTAACTGGTCCACAAGGTCCACAAGGACCAGAAGGTCCTCAAGGTCCTCAAGGTATTGTTGGTCCTCAAGGTCCACAAGGTGTTCAAGGTAATTTTGGTCCACAAGGTCCACAAGGACCATCTGGTCCACAGGGTGATGCATCAAATGTGGCTGGTCCACAAGGTCCACAAGGACCGCAGGGAGATTCAGTTACTGGTCCTCAAGGACCGCAGGGTCCACAAGGTGGGCTTGGTCCGCAAGGTCCACAAGGACCAGAAGGTCCTCAAGGTCCGCAAGGATTGACTGGTGATACTGGTCCACAAGGTCCACAAGGTCCACAAGGTGATACTGGTCCTCAAGGTCCTCAAGGTCCACAGGGCGTTATTGGCGATACTGGTCCACAAGGACCACAAGGACCACAAGGTGTAACTGGACCGCAAGGACCACAGGGTCCACAAGGTGTCGCTGGACCACAAGGTCCGCAAGGTGATACTGGTCCTCAAGGTCCTCAAGGTCCGATTGGTTCAACTGGTGATGTTGGTCCTCAAGGTCCGCAAGGTCCACAGGGTGTTGCTGGACCACAAGGTCCGCAAGGTCCACAGGGTGTTGCTGGTCCACAAGGACCAACTGGTCCAGTGGCAGGGTCTGACACACAAGTCATCTTTAATGATGGTGGCAGTGTTGGTGCGAGCTCGAACTTAACATTTGCAAAAACAACAAGCACTCTCACATCAAATACGATTGTTGCTGCAAATAATGTTGCATATGCAAATACGACTGGAACTGTAAAGGTTGTTGTATACTATAATACAGGAACTGGAACATTAGATACGGTATTCTTATAATATGGCACTAGCGTTTGAAACATTAGATAATACTGGAATACTACGAGTAAGTGGTATCCTTGATGATCAAGCAGGATCAAGTATTTCTTCAAACGCTGCTTTTTATGGTGCAGGTGAGTTTGATGAAGTGACGATCAGCCCAGTGACGGATGGTCTTGCAAAACGAGTTCATAGTAATGGGCTGCTGCAAGTTGCAAACTACTTTGATGAAATTAGTGTGGTTCAAAGAGGATTAACACTTCAATTAGACTCAGAAGAGAATGACAGTTATCCAAACTCTGGCTCAACTTGGTACGATATTGCACCAGGAGCAGCCAATAATGTTACTCTCTATAACAGCCCAACATTTACAAACAGTGCACCAAGATACTTTACATTTAATGGCTCAAATCAATACGGTACGAGCACTGGAAGAGTTCTTGGCGCAAACAATTATTCGAAGCAGGTTTGGTTTTATTTGAATGGATATGCTGATAACAATTTATTAAGTAGTGATAGTGGACACTTCCTGTATATGGGAACATCAACAAACAGAGTTTATTCTGGGCATGTAGAATTCACTAACTTTATGGCAAATGGTTCTACTGCAACATTTAATTTGAATACTTGGTATAATGTTGCTGTGACTTTTGATGTTGCAGTCGGCTTTACCTTATATGTGAATGGTGTACAAGACAGCACATATTCTTGGACTACAGCATTGTCTGGAAATGGATCGACAAATGTAGCCTGTTTTAGTGCAAATGGAAATCTACTTAATGGAAGAATCGCTCAAGCATTAGCATATAATGTTACACTATCTGCTGATGAAGTTAAGCATAATTACGATCAAACCAAATCACGATTTGGGTTTTAGAGACAAAATAAATACCTTTGGCGTATCATCAGTTTAGAGAACAAAAATGGCAAAATTAAAAGGCGGCTCGCGAATTTACGGTAATGTCACTGTCGATACCAGTGTACTAACCTCAACTGTAAATGCGTCAACTGTAAACTCCTCATCGTTTATTCTAGCAAACGGTGTTGATTTAGTTGTACTCGCGCAAACTGGCGGTAGTACCTCCAACGATGCATATGCGCAAGCAAACTCTGCTCGTAACCAAGCCAATAATTCTTACAGTCAAGCAAACAGTGCTTATGATACAGCCAATAATGCTTATGTTCAAGCCAATGCAGCATACGCACAGGCAAATGCTGGCTACGGTCAAGCGAATGATGCATATGGACAGGCGAATGCTGCCTATGGAGCAGCAAATAATGCGAAGGTAACTGTATTTGCAAATAGCGGTGCAGCAAATGTAACGACTCAAGTCATCAACTTTGTTAATACAGCATCAATTCTTGTTACTGTCGCCAACACCTCTGGAAATGCTAATGTAACATTTGATGTCAATGGTACGCCATATGATACAGCGAACGGAGCATATACACAAGCCAATACTGCTCGTGATACAGCAAACGGTGCATATGCTCAAGCCAATGGAGCATATGGACAAGCAAACACTGTGTATGGTCAAGCCAATGATGCCTATGGTCAAGCAAATACTGCTCGTGCTACAGCAAATGATGCGTATGCAGCTGCAAATAGTAAAGTCGGATCTTCTGGCGATCAAACAATCACTGGTAATGTCACAATTAGTGGAAACCTTGTCGTTCAAGGTAATGCCACAACAATCAATGTAAGTAATCTCTCAGTCAATGACGCAATCATTTTATTGAGTGCAAATGCGACTGGAGACGCCACTGATATTGGATTTGTTGGGCACTTTGATCGCGGACCAACAGCAACGCATGCTGGTATGGTTCGTATACACACTCTCAATGAGTTTCAAATTTTTGACAATTACGAGATTGAACCAACTAATAATGTTATCGATATTGCCAACTATAATTATCGTCTCGGCAATCTTCGCGTCAACACAATTAATGCGAATAGCGTGCTTGTTCTAGGAAATGCTGCAGCAACTCAAGCCAATTTGACATTGTCTCATGATCAAGCCAATGCTGCTCGAAGTCAAGCAAATACTGCTCGAGATACAGCAAATGATGCTTATGGTCAGGCAAATACTGCGCGCACTACAGCCAACGATGCTTATGGGCAAGCGAACACTGCTCGAACAACTGCAAATGATGCCTATGGTCAAGCGAATACCGCTCGAAATACTGCTAACGATGCATATGGTCAAGCAAATACTGCTCGTGACACCGCAAATGGCGCATATTCGCAAGCCAATGGAGCCTATGCCCAAGCCAACTCAGCTTATGCTCATGCTAATATCGTTTATGCTCAAGCGAATACGGCAGCAAATACGGTTGCAGTTTATGCTGACTCAAATGTTGTTGGAGTACCTAATAGATCAATTTGGTTTAAGAATACATCAAGTATTGAAGTAACAGTTGATACTTCTGGAATTTTTACAAATCTCTCATTTAGTACGACAGGTGCTGCGGTTGCTGATGCCTATGCGCAAGCGAATGCTGCATATGGTCAGGCAAATACTGCACGCAATACTGCGAATGATGCATATGGGCAAGCCAATACCGCTCGTAATACTGCCAACGATGCATATGGCGCTGCGAATACAGCTGGAACAAATGCACTAAATGCATACGGACAAGCGAATGCTGCTTATGGTCAGGCAAACACTGCTCGTAACACAGCCAATGATGCTTATGGTGCAGCTAATACTGCTGGAACAAATGCACTTAATGCGTATGCTCAAGCAAATACTGCTCGCGACCAAGCCAATACTGCTTATGGACAAGCCAACAGTGCGTACACTCAAGCCAATAACGCATATACTGCGGCAAATAATATTGCCAGTGGTGCAACAGCAATTACATTGAAGGCATACAAGGATTTCCTCCAAGCCAATACAAATGTGAATGCCGCAAATACTTGTGACCTATCAGTGTCAAACTTCTTCCGTCTTGTAATGACAGCCAGTGCTCAATTCACCTTCATCAATGCTCCATCTTCTGGTACTGCGCAACAGTTCTCATTGTTGATTATGCAAGATGCTACTGGTGGGAGATCACCAACATTTGCGAATACAATTTACTGGGCGGGTGGATCAATTCCTCCAGCAACGACTGCAGCAAATGCTCGTGATTTGTGGACCTTCATCACTTATGATGGTGGTTCAACATATTGGGGAACTTTGACTATGAAGGATGTACGATAAATAGATTAGATTATCTTTTGTGAGTTTGTTATGAAAATCCATGTATTGGTAAATCCAAGAAACCCCACAGGGCTGATGAATCGTGTTGACCCATTCGCGGTGCACGCATACAAATACATCAAGCATCTATTACCGCATTTCCATATGATTCATTATGGAGTTCCAGGCGCGCAAGTCGATTGCGAGCATATCGATATTCCAACATCACCAAAAGAAATAAAAAGATTTAATGAGATTGCTGGCGAAGAAATTCGCAAGAGAGCAAGCGATGGAGATATAATTGTTTGTTTCTTTGGTGTTGACAATCAGCTCGCTTGTGAGATGAATCCAAACTGCAAACCAGTTGAGCCTTCTATTGGATATAGAGCCAATGGCATCTTTGCACCATATCGAGTATTCACTTCATATGCAAATATGCATATGTTTTATGGTGAAAGAGGGATGCTCATGAACCCTTCTTGGTTCGATGATGTAATTGGTAATCCATTTACAATTAGTGAATTTGAATATAATGAAAAGAAAGAAGATTACTTTTTATTTTTGGGTCGAGTATGCGAAGAGAAAGGTATTCATCTTGCAATTCAAGCAACAGAAAAGATGGGCAAAAAACTCGTCATTGCTGGTCCTGGATCACTTAAAGCATTGGGGTATGATAGAGTACCAGATCATGTTGAGGTCTTTGGTGTTGCTGATACAGAGCAAAGAAAACATCTATTAAAAAACGCAAAAGCATTGATTGGTTTGACGCACTATGTCGAGCCATTTGGTAATATGATTATTGAAGCCAACCTTTCAGGTACGCCTGTAATTACAACTGATTGGGGTGCATTCCCAGAGATTGTTCTTGAAGGACAAACAGGATATCGCGTTCGCGACTTTAAATCCTTGTTAACTGCAATCGAGAATATTGATAAAATTGCTTCATTTGATTGTAGAGAATGGGGATTGAATTTCTCTGACGAAGAAATCCACGATCAACATCGTCGATATCTAGAAAAAGTTATAAAAAATAAATTCTATGAATAATCTTTTTATTGTCGGGTCATCGATTCAAACGCGCAATGCGCCATTGACATATAGCCCTGTTCGCACAATATTTTCAAGCGAAGAAAGATTTCGACAAACAATCTTTACAGTCAATTCAATTCAAGCTGCATTCCCAAATGCTAAAATTGTTGTTGTTGATTCATCAGACATCTATAAAGAGTATCAAGATACATTTCGTTTCTTTAAGAATACTGAGTTCATACCATTAAAAGAATTAGATCATGATGCATTTGAGATTGTTAACACGCATCCGAATAAAAGTTTGTGTGAATCTCTATTATTAAATACCTTCTATAAGAAATTTAAAAAAGAAATAAAAGAATATGACTATGTCATTAAAACTTGTGGACGGTATTTTTACTTTCATTTAAACGATAAACTATTTAATGTTGAGAACTTAAACAAATTGTTTTTCAAACGACCACTCAATTTTGAGTGGAATGATTCTTGGAATTATTCTTTTATTGACCGTCGAAAAGAACAAAATAACAATCGCATACACCAATATTGCACCGTGTTATATGCATTTGGCGGCACGCAATTAGATAAAATGATTGATATAAACGAAGCAACTATACATCTATTAAATCAAGCACCAATGAAGCATTACGATATTGAGACTTTGTCATACTACTTTACCCGACCGTATGAAAAAGATGTTATTGAAACTGACTGGATAGTTTGCGGATGGGATGGAACTTCTGGTCGATTTATGTATTACTAGGTGAGTTATGAAAACTAATTTAATTGTCACTGACGATTTCTATCAAAATCCAGATTCTGTTCGAGAATATGCTCTCTCTCAGCCATTTGAGGTTTCAGGAAATTATCCTGGATTAAGAACAAAGCCATATCTTCCAGACGATCTAAAAGATGCAATTCAACGAATCATCTTTAATGTTGGAGGAAAGGTTACTGATTGGATGGAGTATTCTGGATATACTGGAGCATTTCAAATTTGCACCGCGAAAGATCGCACCTGGATTCATGCTGATAGTTATAACTCTTGGGCTGCTGTATGTTATCTAACACCGAATGCGCCTCTTTCTGCTGGAACTGCTTTGTATCGTTATAAAGAAACAGGTGACTATTTTAGAGTAGATAACACCGCTCCCCATTTTGATGGCTATGACTATACAAAGTGGGATATGGTAGATTATGTGGCGAACAAATATAATCGAATCGTGATGTATCGCGGAAACCTTTATCACGCCTCATTGGACTATTTCGGAAACAATCTCGAAAACGGAAGATTATTTCAAACCTTCTTTTTCAACACAGAATACTAATGAAAATTCTACATGTCATTTTTTCCTGCAATCGTTTGCAATACCTAACGAAGACTCTAGATTCTCTCGAGAATTTAGATTATGGAAGTCACGAGGTGACTCGTTTGATTGTAGACGATTACCCAAGAACTCGAAACGATTCAATCTTTCAGTTACTTGCAAAAACTCATAAAACATTATTATGGATGAACACCGAAAATAAAGGATTGTCAGTCACTTGGAGTGACTTTTTTGAGTGGCTTAAAACTCAAGACTACGATTACATACTACATCAAGAAGATGATGTGATTCTGAAGAGAAGAATTCGAATTGATGATATGATAGAATGTCTGGAGTCAAGTCCTAAAATAGCATCAGTCGTTTTACAGCGACAACCATGGTATTTTCACGAGCAAGAGAGCAAAATTGAAGAGGGCGATTTACCGTTTGGCAATTACTGGTACTCTAAAAATACAAAAACATTCCCAATTATCTTTAGTTTATATAAAAAATCTATTGTAGAATATCCATTTCGTGAGTACTGGGGGTTTAATATCAATGAGGGAATGATCATGGTCTATCTCGATCATTTTCATCAGATGTATTCTGCTCAACTCAAGGGTGCGAATGGAGAGAATTTGATTGAGCATATTGGCGAAGAATCGACTGGAAAGAGGATATTACAAGGTGAGCCAAACTGGGAAAAGTTTGCTCATATGGATCCAAACTTGGTTTATTCCTCTCGAGACGGGAAGTTGATAGAGAACTAAATATACAATAATTAGAGAGGTTCTATCTCAATGGCAAAACCAAGCACTCGACAAGAACTCAAGGACTATTGCCTTCGCAAACTTGGGTTTCCAGTAATTGACATCAATGTCGACGACGATCAATTAGAAGATCGCGTGGATGATGCGCTACAGAAGTATCGCGATTTCCACTACGATGGCACTGAGATTACATATCTCGCTCACAAACTTACGAATGCAGATATTTTAAACAAGTATGTGCAGCTCGCCGATTCAATCGTTGGAGTTTCGAGAGTATTTCCATATACAGGAGCCGCAGTCGCATCTACATCCTCGGCTGGATTTAATATGTTTGATATTAACTATCAGCTTCGTCTCAACGATTTCTATAATCTAACAGCTTCTTCATATACTTACTATGTGATTGCTCGTGAGCATTTGGCGATGCTGGATATGATTGTGACAGGCGAGTCTCCTTATACCTATAATAAAAAGACAAATAGAGTGCATGTTCAAACTGGCTGGAGTGGTAAGTTTATCGCTGGAAACTATATGTGTTTCCAGGCAAACCGTATCGTAGATCCAGAAGTTTATAGCAAAGTTTTTGATGATACCTGGTTAAAAAAATATACAACTGAGTTGTTTAAACAACAATGGGGAACAAACCTCAAGAAATACGGCAACTATGTTCTTCCTGGTGGACTCGTAATCAATGGTCAAACCATTTATGATGAAGCATCTGTTGCAATCGAAAAACTAGAGATCGATCTTCGAGATGTATACGAAGAACCGCCTCAAATGTTAGTGGGCTAAAATGGCAACATCAGTTTATTTCAACAATCAAAGGGCGACTGTTGAACAGCACCTTTTGGAAGATCTAATTATTGAGTCGATCAAGAATCACGGAATCGATGTGTATTATATCCCTCGCGATTCTCAATCATCGATCGACGAACTTTTTGGTGATGATCCTGTCAAAACATTCTCACAAGCCTTTAAAATTGAAATGTATCTAGAATCATTTCAAGATTACGAAGGTAACAAAGAATTTTTCGGAAAGTTTGGTCTTGAGATTCAAGAAACTGCAAAACTATGCATGGCAAGAAGAACTTTTGAGCGTTATGTTACATCAGCATCAAAAGTGACGAGCAATGTCCCAAAAGAAGGTGATCTAATTTATCTTCCAATTCAATATAAATTGATGGAAATTAAATTTGTTGAAGAAGAAAAGAACTTTTTTCAGTTAGGTAAAGATGCAAAAAATCCATATATGTATGGATTAACAGTAGAAGCATTCAAGTATAATGGCGAATATTTAAACACAGGCATGTCAGAGATTGATCGCATTGCAGATAAACAAGCAGTGGCTACAGATTATGTTGTATCTTCTGGCGGCACTGGAACTTATACAGAAACAGAGTGGGTATATCAGGGATCCTCTCTAGCAACATCAACAGCTCGAGGTGTTGTGATAGATTGGGATAAACCATCCTTAAAACTTAAACTTAGAAATATTCGCGGATCATTTGCTGCTAATACACTAATTATTGGAAACTCTAGCAACGCACAATATACTCTTGCAACAGCTTCTGATATGTTGAAAAATGCAAATGATGAAAGTATGCAAGATAATTTCCGTATTGAGACTGAAGCAGATAATATTCTAGACTTCAGCGAAGCCAACCCATTCGGTGAGCCATAATGTTTTCTAGTTCGCATTTTTATCATAGAATTATTCGTAAAATGGTGGTGGCGTTTGGCACACTGTTCAATGACATTCGCCTTGTTCGATATAATAAAGCAGGAACAATTGAAATTGAAAGAATTACTGTTCCGTTGCAGTATGGGCAAAAAGAAAAGTTCTATCAGCGCATCACGCAAGATCCAGAACTAACGAAAGAAGTCCAATTAACTCTTCCAAGAATGAGTTT
>Ga0222714_10002253_pt1 | contig 20654 bp, 6 predicted proteins | sample C33_3DmetaG_FD_165048 | JGI IMG/M metagenome (GOLD analysis project Ga0222714, IMG submission 165048) | Estuarine water microbial communities from San Francisco Bay, California, United States - C33_3D | ecosystem: Environmental > Aquatic > Marine > Unclassified | place: USA: California...
AATCGACTAAAAAGCCCAATTTGGGAGACTACGTGGAAGCACCGCATTTTGGGAAGCGTTACACAAGCTGGCTTCATAAATAACCTAAACGATGGCATGCTTTGGGGTATTTTACCTGTAATTCTCAGTACCAAAGGGTTTACGCTTACCCAAATTGCAAGCATTGTCGCGATTTACCCAATCGTTTGGGGTATCAGTCAATTGGGAACGGGAATACTAGCTGATAAATTGCCAAAAAAACTGCTGCTATTTTGGGGTATGTTTGGACAAGGCCTTGCAATTATTGGATTAATCTTTGCAACTAATGTTCTTGAATTCATCGGGATTAGTATTCTATTGGGGATTGGCACAGCCTTGGTATATCCCACCTTTCTAGCCACAATTGCAGATCATACACATCCTTTAGATCGGGCGAAAAGCATTGGAGTTTTTCGGTTATGGAGAGACGGTGGCTACGCTGTTGGGGCGATTCTCACCGGAATTCTTGTTGATTGGTTTAACATCCAAGCCGCCATATCCTTTATAGGGGGATTAACTTTGATGTCAGCGCTTGTGATTTGGATTAGAATGATGTGGCAGAAAAGCTGATAAATTTAATTTGCTCTTTTATCGAAGTAGCACAATATGACCACTCTTAATTATAAGCTCCTGGTTAACATCTCTTGCAACTATTTTCCATGTATAAACTCCTACCGGGCAGTCTTGGCCTCGATACTTCCCATCCCATGCTTTTGACAAATCTGTTGTTGTAAATAATTCCTCCCCCCAACGATTGAATACACTTACCTCTATTGAATACATTGCTGTAGCCACTGGAATCCAAAAATCATTCTCGCCATCTGCATCTGGTGTAAAAGCATTTGGTACGTACAGCGTTGGAGATAAATTAAGCTGAATCACTTGATGAGCAGTATCAGAACATCCGAAATTAGTATAAACTATCTGCATTACGGTATATTGTCCTGCCTCACTCGAACCATAAGAATATCGATCTAAATCGATGCCAAACACGGCGCCATTACCCATAAAATATTCTCCGGAATCATAGTTTTGAGCGGTATTTATGATTTCAACAAATGGGTCTTCAGTATAAATAATCGATGGTAATACTGTAAAGCCCGCTGTAGGCTCTTGATAAACCGTAATTAATGCCTGATTTAATAAAGTATCCACACAACCAAACATATTTGTTGTTACTAGGGTAACATCATACACCCCGGGTTCTGTATAAGTATGCGTTGGATTCAATGATTGAACTGTAGTACCATCTCCAAAATTCCAAAAATACAGATTACCATTAGTGGAATTATTTGTAAATGAAACCGTAAGATCTTCACATCCAGCAGTAGTGTCTGGTATAAATTGAGAATTAGGAATTGGATTTACTATGATGTTTTGGAAAGTAGTATCTCCACAACCAAATTGATTATAACCCATCAATACCAATAAATAATTCCCTGTTTGGTTATACGTCGCAGTGGGCTCAAATTGGTTAGAACCATTTCCGTTTCCGAAGTCCCAATCGAATACAATTGCTCCTTGACTATTATTTACAGGAGTAACTAAGAACGGTACTTGGCAGGAAGTTTTATCGGCAACATCAAAATCGATCACCGGAACGTCATGCACAACCACAGTAAAGTTGGCAGTATCCGAACAACCGAATGTATTAAATGCTATAACCTGAGGTGTATAAATCCCCGGATTGGGATAACTATGCACATTACTAGGGGCAATTCCAATGCTACCATCGTCATAATTCCATAGCGCAGATGTTGGTGTACCAGAAACTTCATTAAACGAAACCGTTAACGGTGCGCATCCTTCATAAATTAACGTGTCATATGCTAACATAGGGCTTGGAATAGAATAAACAAATTGATAAGCCGTATCAACACAACCGTTTGCTGCAGAAGTACCAATCAAAGATACCAAATAAGTCCCCCCGTTCGCATATACATGTCCAGGACTGTATACATTCGAACTGAGCCCATCGCCAAAGCTCCATACAGCATTGGACAGCTGAGAAGAAATGTTGGTAAATTGAAATAATTGACCTGCACAAAGCGTATCATCTACAACCGTGAATGCAACCTGTGGTTTAGCCAATACCGTAATTGTAATGCTCGAAGTGTCAAATGAACATCCATTATCCACTACCAATTGAGCAACATAAGTACCTGATGAAGTATACAAATGACTTGGACTTTGAATGTTGGAAACTTGCCCATTTCCAAAACTCCAAAAATAATTCAATCCGCCCCCTTGTGAATAGTTAGTAAATTGCACATTCAATGGGGCACAACCTACGGTTGGATTCGTATTGAAAAAACTACTTACTGTATTTGGGAATACGTGAATTGGGTAATAAGAAGTATCCGAACCGCACGGATTAATTGCAATTAATGCTACATTGAAAATAGAGTCATTTGGACCATATACAAATGTGTGAGTTGGACTTGTTTGCGTACTGAATTGACCATCTCCAAAATTCCAAATATAATTAGTTGGATTTCCAAGGGATAAGTTTTGGAACCCCACAGGTAAGGGCGAACAACCTGTATTTACTGTTGTTGCAAACGAGGCAATCGGTAATGGATGAACAAGAATCGTATCAATAAAGTTTGTTGTACCACATAAATTTGTAGCCGATAAGGAAATTATATAATTCGTGTCTTGTAATAAAGGGGGCTGAAATGTAACCGCACCGGGATTTTGTGCACTTGAAAAAGGACCGTTGGCTGGAAAACCGAAATTCCAGAAATATGAACTAATGCCAAAACCCGAGGTGGTGTTTGTAAAGTTAACACTCAATGGCCCGCAGCCAGCATAACTAGATGCCGTAAATGAAGTGATTGGTGTAGATACAACCTGAATTACATGCGAAATAGAATCCACGCAACCCTGAGGCGAAGTAGCAGTCAACCAAACGGTGTAAATTCCACCCTGCGGAAACTGATAGACAGGGTTAACTTGACTCGATACTGCCCCGTTTCCAAAATCCCATGAATATGCGTTTGCTCCCGTGGAGGTATTCACAATATTTACAGTGGTATTAACGCACTTCAGGGTATCCATTGTGAAGGATGGTATAGGTAAGGGATTAACCGTTAAGGTAAGCGGTGCAGTATTGGAGCACCCCGTTGCAGGGTTAGTGTAACTGTAGGTTAGCGTAAATGTTCCAACTCCGGAAACCGCAGGACTAAACGTTGATAATTGACCATTAGTTATGCCCGTCCCTGACCATGTCCCTCCCGGTGGAGTAAAACCAGTTAAATTGAATGGTGGGGTAGATGCGCAGGTATTTACCGCTGGTCCTGTTGTAATTTGGGGTAGCGGATTTACAGTAATAGGAATCGTATCTTGAGTCCCTGGGCAAACACCAAAGACTGGTGTTACTACATAATAGAAATTTTGAACGGCAAAAGAATTGTTCGTTATTGATTGATTGATGCTGTTTCCGCTTCCCGCTACTTGACCTGTTAATTGTGCATTCGAACTCACAGACCAATTGAATAAGGCGCCGGGTGAGTTGCTAGAGAGTTGTAAATTGACACTTTGTCCGCTGCAAATAGTTACCGAATTTTGACTCGGAATAACCGTAGCAACTGGATTAACGTTTATGGTAACGGAAACCATAGCACCATCGCAACCATTTGAACTAGGCGTTATCTCGTAGGTTACTTGGCTTGGAATTAACGTATTATTGGTGAGCTGTTGAATGATTGGATTGCTTATCCCGCTTCCCGCACCCTGAATTCCTGGTCCAGGGTTTACTGTATACGCATAGATCGTATTCAACACCGTAGAACTTAATGCAATGTTGATACTTGTACCACTACAAATAGTATTGTTTGCAACATTTGTACTTAAAATTGGAGTTGGTTTTACTGTTATGGGGACATTTACTGCGGCACCAACACATCCATTCAACGACGGGGTAATCGAATACGTAATTACTTGGTTACCTGTTGAACTGTTGGTGAGAACTTGAGCAATGGTATCGTTAGATCCCGAAAACGCACCCGTGATATTATTGTTTGCACTTACCGTCCAACCAAATGATATTCCCGGCATATTTCCACTTAAAATCAAACTCGTAATAGTACCGCTGCAAATGGATTGTGCCCCTGGATTAACACTTGCTATAGGAATTGGGTTTACGGTAACTTGTGCTTGCTCAGAATTTCCAACACACCCGAGCGCAGTGGGTGTAATGGTATAACTTACTGAACCGGGGGCGTTAATGGTTGATGTAAGTGTTTGACTTAAGGTAAACACCCCATTTACCGAATTACCATTTCCATTACTTGCGCCACTTACATTGGTTGAAGATTGATTCCAAGTTAAGGTGGTATTGGCAACATTCGAATTACATAATACACTTGCTGTAGTGCCCGAACAAAGGGTCTGAACCTGCGGATTCAATGTTAATACCGGCGTCGGATTTACAGTAACTGTGAACGACATGTTTGCTCCTGAACAACCATTCAATGTACCATAAACCGAAATCGTACCTATGAAGGCCCCCCCACTAACATTCACCGGCGCTTGCCAACCTGAGATACTTCCAGAACCATTACCGATCAATCCAATGGTTTGATTAGAATTTGTCCATACAAATGATGCTCCCGCTGGTGTTGATGTAAAGTTAATGGTTGGTATTGCTTGTCCTGGACACACTACAATATTGTTGACTTGAGTCACGGAAGGATTCGGATTTATAGAAACCGTAGAGGTCACCGGAGAACCCGTACAATTGTTCGCAGAAGCAGTCACCGTGTATAAAACCGTTCCTTGGGTGAGTAGGTTATTCACTAAGATTTGACTCAGGCACGACCCTGTACCATTTTGTGCCCCCGTTATTCCATTAGAAGCCGCTACGGTCCACGTGAAATTCGCATTGGCTACAGGCGAGGTAAAACATATGCTCGCGGTATCGTTGGAACAAATGACAGGACTTGAAACAGTGGCCGTAACCTGCGGTAATGGATTCACAGTAATTAAATAGGTTCCCCCGGTACCATTGCAGGCGATGTTGTTATTGGTGTAAGTTAAGGTGGCCGTATAACTCAAGACAACGGGCGCAGCAGTGTTGTTTGTCAACGTCTGTACGGGAATCGTATTTGTTCCAGAAGTTGCCATTCCGGATATCCCAACAGGTTGATTCGCAGACCATGTATACGCAATGTTTCCTGGAATTCCTGCATTCAAATTAGATTGTAAACTAACCGCTACCGAATTACTTCCTGAGCACAACACTTGTGGATTTTGGGAAAAACTAAGTACAGGAATCGGATTCACTGTGATTGAGTAGGTAGCAACTTGGCCCTGACAATTCCCGGCTTGCGTTGCGACATTCACCGTATACACTACAGTCAAGGGCCCTTGTGTATTATTCACCAAAGTTTGCACAGGAATGGTATTCACTCCATTGGCTGCAGCCCCCGTAATCCCGGCAGGAATATTAGCCGTCCATGATATTTGTGCGTTTGGAGTTGGGCTTAAGATATTCACAGCCAGTGAACTTGTACCCGAACACAAGGTCTGATTCAATTGACTAAATCCAACAGAAGCCACCGGATTCACCCATATGTTGTAGGTTCCAGCTTGCCCAGGACAGCCGTTATTAGGACCAGGTCCATTCGTAGTAATGTTGTACGTTAATTGTTGAACCTGGGCCGAATTATTCGTCAGCACTTGATTAATTGTGGCACCAGAACCATTGGACGCCCCTCCAATGGATGGATTCGAAGAAATGGTCCATGCAAAGGTTGTATTCGCAACGTTTGAGGTAAGCGAAGCTACCGCAGCCACCCCACTACAAATTGTATCGTTGGGCGGAGTAATGGTAAGTCCAGGGTTTGGAAACACGGTAATTTGACCGTTTGCAACAGGTCCAGTACACCCGTTAATTACTGCGGAACTGGTAATTCCTATGACTGCTGATGTATTTAAATTGGAGGTGATTTGCGCTGCGGCAATCGTAGTTCCGCCTTGTAAAGACATCCCGGACAAGCCGTTCGGAACTGATGCTGCCCAGGTGATTGAAGCCCCAACAACATTCGACGTTAAATTGACTAACTGGCTTGAAGCGCCCGAACAAAGAGATTGTGATGGAACAGAATACTGCACACTTGCCACTGGTTCAACCGTAATTGGTAAGGTGGCCGTTTGACTCGGACAAGAACTCCCTGGGGGAGCCGTAGCCGTTACAGTATAAGTAACAGTCCCCTGCGTATTTCCGGAATTAAGAAGGGTTTGTGAAATTTGTGGGCCATTCACATTAGAGGCCCCTGTGATTCCTTGCGACGCGGCAACCGTAGTAGCATAGGTTAAGCCCGCAGTATTGGAAGAAATCGTTATTTGTGCGTTAGCACCTGAACAAATGCTGCTGTCCACGGCAACCACCGAAATCCCGTTTTGTGGACTAACCGTAATGGTGTAAGTAGAAGGCACTCCTGGACAAACCGTACCTCCCGCCGTAGAAGCCGTTGCTGTGAACGTAGCGGTTAAATTTCCCTGCGTATTGTTAATCAAACTATAGGCAGGTATTTGGGTCGTTCCTGACAAGGTATTAACCCCTTGTAAACCTCCGGGAACGGAAACACTCCATGCAATGGTTGCGTTATTTGTGGTCGTGGTTAAGTTGACCAAGGTGCTTGATGCTCCAGAACATATGGTTTGATTTGCAAGAGAGAAAAGAACGGTTGGAGAGGGGTTTACGATAATCGTATAATTTAAGGATGCCCCTGAACAACCGTTGGCCGATGGCGTTACCGAATACACCAACTGAAGTGGATTGGGTGTAGAATTAAGGATGGTCATTGGACTTAAATTACCCGAGCCACTCGCTGTAAATCCGCTCAAACCCACCGGTGGAGTAATCGCCGTCCAAGTGAATGTTGTTCCTTGAACATCCGCTGTAAATGCCGCTTGTGAAGTCGGAAGCCCGCTGCAAACCGTTTGTACGCCTGGATTGGTCAACACAGGAATGGGATTCACATCAAAAGTATACGTAACTGGAGCACTAGGGCATTGATTCATTGACGTTGCTGTCAAGGTATATTGTGCCGTTTGTTGCGACGACGCATTATTTGAGAAGGTTATCGCCGGAATAGTGTTACTGCCTGAACCCACAGGATGCCCGGATAAACCACCACCTGCGGTCGAGAAATTCCACGTGAGCGTAGAACCTGCGAGATTCGAGGTGATATTCACCGGTGCCGTTGGAGAACCTTCGCACAGGGTCTGCTGGAGAGGCGCATTTGTGATCTGTGGTGTCGGAAATACCGTTACAACAAGCGTGTCATTAACCCCGGTACAAGCATTTCCGATGGTCGGTGTAACAATAATTAACCCCACAATGGGGTTAATCGAATTATTAATTGGTGCATTCCAAGCAACTAAATTCCCCTGCCCTGAAGCCGGTATTCCAATATTCGTATTGGAATTGGTCCAGGTAAAAGAAGCACCAGCAGGAATGCTCTGAAATGCGGGTGGAGCAATGTTATTGCCCGGACAAACCGAAATGTTATTCAACCCTGTCATTTGAGCAACCGGGTTAACACTAATCGTTGTAGTAACCGCTGAACCGCTGCATGTATTTGCGGTAGGTGTGATAACATAAGTTACCGTTCCTGTGTTAGAGGTGGCATTGACCAAGGTATTGGAAATAGTAGAACCCGTACTGTTGGTGTTTCCTGTTACTCCCGCCGATGCATTGGATGTCCAGGCAAACGTGGTCCCCGCGACATTCGACGATAAACTGATGGTCACATTGGATCCCGAACATATGGTGGATGCAGGTGAAACCGTAGGCGTGACCGTTGGAATTGGATTAACCGTGATGGTATAGGTCGATGCAGCCCCTGCACACCCACCATTAGTGGTGTTTGCTTGCGCAGAAATAGTTACCGTTTGAGGTGCATTCGTTCCCTGAGTCACGGTAAACGATGGTATGGTCGCGCTTGAACCACTGTTTGGATTAACACCCGATACATTGTTTGAAGAAGTTACGGTCCAAGACCAAGTAACATTCGGCGTAGTACTGGTCATATTAATCGACGAGGTACTTTGACCACTACAAATGCTTTGATTCGGACCTCCTGTAAATTGCAATGCTGGGGCTGGCATAACTGTTATGGATAGGGTATCCGGCTGACCATTACATCCTGCCGCATTCGGCGTAATTAAATAATTCAAGATATACGGTTGAGTGCCCGAATTGGTAACTACAGTTGCCGCTAATTGCCCGCTACCTGAGGGAGCAATATAACCGGTTACCGTATTTGGAATGTTATTATTCAATAAACTCCATGTAAATCCACCACCGGCAACATTATTTTGATAACTTGACAAAGTTGTACTGGTCCCCGAACAAATAACTTGATCTACCACATTCGAAACTGATGGATTAGGATTGATATTTATAGTGTAAGTTACAGCACTACCTACACAATTGTTTGTACTCGTTGGAATGACGGAATAAGTTACAGTTTGTGACACATTACCTGAATGAGCTACGGTCATTGTTGGGAGCGGATTGCTTCCATTACCGGCGTTAAACCCACTCAGATTCGCTCCAGAAGCCAAGTAATTCCATGCAAAACTTGTTCCGTTAAGGTTGGAAGCAAAGTTCACAGGAGCCGTAGCAACCCCTTCACACACCGTTTGATTCAATGGAGAATTAGTTACCGTTGGGGTTGGATAAACCGTAATGGAAAAACTCGACGAAGTACCCACACATCCATTATACGTTGGCGTAACCGTAACCGTAGCACTTAGGTTAGCTAAGGTATTATTGGCAGGAGCATTCCACGTCGCAATATTTCCATTGCCCGATGTTGGAATCCCAACTTGTTGGTTTGAATTAGTCCAAGTAAATGTGGAGGGAGCTGGAAGGGATCCAAAGGCAGCAGGACTCAAGGCTTGTGTCGGACAAGCAGTTAAATTCGCCATTGGATTCATCACCGCTACAGGGTTAACGTATACTGGAAAAGTAAGCACGGTTCCATTACAAGCTCCAATTTGCGGCGTAACCGTGTAGGTAACCGCTGCAATAGCTGAAGTAGCATTAGTCAGCGTCTGCTGAATCGTTGAAGAAGGTGCCCCTGAAGGCGAAGCGCCAGTTATACCATTCGTTGCAACAACGGTCCAAGTGTATTGCACCGCGGGTGTTACAGAGCTCAAGGCTACGTTCAACTGCGTATTATTACACAAGGTGTCATTGCTTACAAAGGTTGCAAGGGCTGTGACCGTTGGGTTTACAGTAATCGTATACGTATTCGGCACCCCTGGACAGACCGCACTTCCCGTGGTAGATGCAATGGCCGTAATCGTAATTGAAATCGGTTGGTTGGTGTTGTTCGTTAATCCTGTAAAAGAAGGAATGACTGAAGTATTGCCCGACGTCGGCTGAACCGCACCAAGCCCATTCGGCAAAGGATTCTGAACACTCCAAGCAAACGTGGTATTCGCTGTTGCTGTTGAAATGGTTACGGCTTGTGAATTCCCGTTATTACACACCGTTTCATTCGGTATGGAAAATGTTACCGCTGGGGCCGGATTCACCGTTATAGAATAGGTTGCTACCGTACCATTACAACTGTTCGCGGTTGGTGTAATGGTATAGTTCAAGGTGAAAGGATTGGTTCCGGAATTGGTAATCGTAGCCACTGGTATTTGACCACTTCCGTTGCTTGGATAGCCCGTTACCGTTGCAGGAATACCTCCCAGACCTTGCAGGGCATAGGTAAAGCTTCCTCCCGCTACCGAGTTTGTAAATGCACTTGACGCACTGGCCACTCCCCCACACACTGTTTGGCTTTGTGAAAGCGTCACTTGTGGAATAGGATTCACAGTAATGGTGTAAGTTATCGCAGGACCAACACAACCACTGTTGGTCGGCGTTACCGTGTAGGTTACCGTTTGAATCGCATTCGAGCTATTAGCAACCGCCATTACCGGTAAATTCCCACTTCCTGAGGCTGTAAAACCGGTTACCGTTGGATCACTGGCCACTCCGGTCCAGGCATAGGTTGTACCTGCCAAATTGGATGTCCATGTTACAGCTGAAGTATTCGCACCGGAACAAATGCTCTGGGTAAAAACATTGTTGGTGACGGTAGGTGTTGGGTTAATCGTAACCGTAAAACTGCTCGACGTTCCAACACAACCATTATACGTAGGCGTCACGGTGACAGTCCCCGTTATTGGCGCGTTGGTATTATTCGCAGGAGCTGTCCATGGCACAATCTGACCGTTTCCTGGGCCCGCAATACCTATTTGTGCGTTGCTCACCGTCCATGCAAAGCTTGCACCGTTTGGCGTAGATACCAAGTTGGATGGCGTAACCGTATTTTGAGGACAAACCATTGGAGATGCAAGGGCCGCAAGGGTTGCGACTGGATGAACGTAAGCTGTTACCTGAATAGGAGAACCCGGACATGCGCCTGCTACTACCGGGGTGATGGTATAGGTAACACTTCCAAAATTCGTAGAGCTGTTGAGTAAGGTTTGCTGTATACTCACTCCTGGATTCACAGAATTCGAACCTCCCGTCGTATTTGGGCCATTAATCGCGGTCCACGTAAATAAAGTGCCTGGGGTATTTGAACTCAAAGCAATGTCCACAGCAGTATTGCTGCAAATTGTGTCATTGCTCACAAAACTCGCCAAAGCGGTAGGAACGGGATTGACTGTTATGGTGTAATTCGACGGAGAACCGGCGCATTGAGAAACTCCACCGGTCGTTGCAACAGCAACAATAGTTAATACCAACGGAACGGTCGTGTTATTAGTGAGGTTTACATAGGCTGGAATGGTTGAGGTTCCCGAAGTCACATTGACATTACCCATTCCCGCTGGCACTCCCCCAGGAATTGTCCAAGTAAAAGTAACCCCGGCTGTGGAGCTAGCTAGCGTCACTAAATTGGTATTTTGTCCGGAACAAATGGATTGATTGCCTGGTGAAAACGTCGTAACTGGAGCTGGATTTACTGTGATTGTGTACGTACCGGTTGATCCACTACAACCATTCGCAGTTGGCGTAATGATGTATGTTAAGGTGTAGGGATTTATTCCAGAATTATTAATTGTTGCCGCAGGAACTTGACCGCTTCCATTCGTTGGGTATCCAGTAAGGGTTGCAGGAACCAATCCCGGACCCTGTAGGGCATAGGTGAAACTTCCTCCCGCTACCGTGTTCTGGAATGTGCTTGTTGCTGTTGCTACACCCCCACAAACGGTTTGGTTTTGAGATAGTGTGAGTTGTGGAATGGGGTTAATGGTAATGTTATAAGTGATTGCAGGTCCACTGCATCCGTTTCTTGTTGGGGTAACGGTGTAGGTCACCGTTTGAACGGCATTGGAGCTGTTCGAAATGGCCATAACGGGTAAATTTCCGTTACCTGAAGCCGTAAATCCTGTAACTGTTGGGTCACTTCCTACTCCTACCCATGAATAAGTGGTCCCCGCTAAATTGGATGTCCAGTTGACGACTGCGGTGTTTGCTCCAGAACAAATGCTTTGACTTAAGTTGTTGTTAGTAATGGCCGGAGTTGGATTTATCGTTACAACAAAACTCGAAGTGGTACCCGGACAGTTATTGAACGTCGGAGTTACTGCTATGTTGGTAGAAATCGTGGAATTAGAATTATTCGCAGGTGCAATCCACGGGCTGATTTGACCCGTCCCATTAGGAGGCGAACCAATTCCTGCTGGGTTACTACTAACCCAACTGAAGGTTGCTCCGTTTGGATTGGAAAGAAATGCCGGTGGCGTGATTGTGTCTCCTGGACAGACTGCTATTGGGTTAAGAGGACCAACTACTGCTACTGGTTGCACCACAACTTGTGTTGTGACAGGTGAACCTGGACATCCGTTCGAAGAAGGAATAAAGGTGTAGGTAACGGTTTGAGGAGCATTGGTGTTATTCGTGATAACCGTAGTTAAGGTGGCGCTGCTGTTGCCCGGATTTAGAGTGCCACTAGCAGTTCCTGTTACACCAGCGGGAAAAGATGCCGTCCAAGCAAAAGATGTAGGATTAATCGTAGAAGTAATATTAATAACGGCATTGCTTCCAGAACAAATAGGTCCTACCGATTGTGGAGCCGTAGCAACCGGTAAAGGATGAACCGTAACGTTGATTGTAGCTACTGCAGGATTACAAGGGCCTGCTGGATCATCTGTCGTAAGGGTCAGGGTTGCAATTCCAGTAAAATTAGCTGGAGGAGCCCAAACGGCATTTAATGCGTTTGCATTTGGAGTGAAAGAACCCCCAACATTGGAAGTCCAAGTTGCACTTGAAGCCGCTCCCCCTATGGAACCATTTAAAGCCAAGGTACCGTTCATACATGCTCCATTTGGATAGGCTCCGGCATTCGCAGTGGCTACGGGGTTAAATACTAAGGTTGTAGTAGAAGAAACTGCTTGACAAGGAGCTAATGGCTGCCCGGAGGTTAAAGTCAGAATAATATTTCCTGAATAGCCGGCAGGTGGTGTATAAATCGCATTTAACTCCCCTGTATTTGCGCCGCCAATACCCGGTATACTAAAACTTCCCCCTGCAACATTAGCGGTCCAATACCCAGTATTCACACCACCTGAAACGATTCCGTTTAATTGAACTGTACTATTTAGGCAAAACGGGCCATATGAACCAGGAGAAACAACTACAGGATTGTTTACAACCACAGTTGATGCCACCGTTGTTGGACCACATTCATTGGTAGCTGTAAGGTTAAAGGGAAAAGGACTACCGATAGAAGAAGGGTAAGTTATATTTCCTGGATTTAACGTATTAGCAGTGTTAGGATTGGGGACACTCCCCGCAGGAATGGTATTTCCAGGGTTAAAATCCCAAGCGTAATTGTTAGGTGAGGTTCCATAACAGTTGTTCATAACAATGGTGGGCGAAATGGAACCCCCAGCGCAAATTGGGCCCACGGCATTGATGGTAAATTGAGGAGGTCCCTTGATGGTAATTTGTTGGGTAAACGTATCTGCAAGGCAGGAATTCCCGATCACATTATTCGCCAAAGCGGTGATGAGTTGCACCGTGTAAACACCCGGACCGGTAAAGTTAAAACTGGGTGCTGCAAGATTCGAGTTTGCTGGTTGTACAGCAGGGCCACCTTGGAACCCACAATTTTGAGGATTCGTTGAAGTAACACTCCAATTATACACATTACTGTTAGAGCAACCTGGTACACTTGAATTATTGGTAGGGGTTATCTGAACCGGAACACATGCAGTAGCTTGGGGTAGGGTAAAATTTGCGACCGTAGCAGCAACTACACAGATAGTTTGAACAGAAGAATCGACCCCACAATCGTTTCCAACATATAAAGTTAGCTGATAAGTTCCGGGGGCAGTCCATGTTACAGGTAGCTGTAAAGAACCTTGCGACCAAGATTGCCAATCATAACCAAATTGGGAATTTGGCAAAAATCCATTACTAGTACCCAATGTCGCTCCAGCACCCAATATATACCCTGAATTCGGTGTAATACTCCAATAGTGACCATATAATGAATCGCACGATCCAGAGGATACATTGGACCCTGGATCGGAAATATCATTGTACTGAATCGTTTGATTTACACAAATTGGCGAAAAAGGCGCAGGGGACGCAACAAAATTGGCATTTACGCTATTAGCAACAGAAATTGGTCCTATTGCTCCAAAAGTTCCTTGAGGACTACATCCATTAATTGCTAAAACTTGTATTGCATAGGAGTTTTGATATACCGATGATTGAATGGTAGAGTTTACGCCACATGAAGTATTCGTGAATTGATGAAAAATAGTATCCAAATTATTTGGCCCCAATCCATTGATAATAGTTGTTGGTGAGCCATCGTTGTAAATGACCTGAAAAATTGTACCTGCAGATGGTGTGACGTTTCCAGTTCCTAAAGTAAAAGAATAATTATTTGGTAAACAGGAAGATGAGCCAGAGCCTGCCAAGGTTATGGCTGGCGCAAAATTACCCACGTAAACTTGATACGTAGTGGTGGTAGAACAGCCCCCGGGAAATGTTACAGTATAAGATAATGTATAATTACCTTGTCCCATATAAGTATGCAACCACTGCGGGGCTGTAGCTGCAGGATTTGTTGAAGTTGTATTGTCCCCCCAATTTATCGAGTAAGTTGTACCCACTGGATTTGAAGCCATATTTGGATCGGTAAACGAAAAGTTACCGATGGAGCTCCCGCCACATTTACGGAAAATGGTTACGCCGTTATAAACAATACTTGAATACTGACCAATATTCTGAATCGTTAAAAGTGCCTGTGGGGCAGCATTATTAGAAACCACAACATTTACCGTAGCGGTATTACCAGCTCCAAGACTTAATGTCGTTGTAAAACTACCGACATTGTTATATGTTACCGTATGCGGACCAATTTGATTTGAAGTATTGGGCGTACCCCCTTGAAATGTCCAATTGTAGTTTGTATTGTTATTGGTTCCAGTTGAGGTATTGGTGTAGGTTATAGTATTACCCTGACAAATGCTAATTGTATTGTTATTTCCAACAGGTGAAGTGGAAAAAGATGCGGTAGCTTGTGCCAACACCAACAAAGGCATAAACAACAGTAAAACTAACGCCTTCAACGGTTTCATAGATTTGGATACGTAAAATTACGAATAATTACTATAAAATAGCATTAATCGTTCTGAATCCTAACGGGCGTATATTATTACGGTTGCTTATAATTAAAGAGGAAACATTGATGTAATATTGAATTTATCGCTTCTTAAAAAATGCATCAAAACGATTTATTAAAATTGTTTATAATCATCGCAATTAGGAACTATACAGCAACCAAAAAATCTTTCAACATTTCCCTGTAAGCAATTAAAAATTAGATATTATTCTTTAACTCCCTTATTCCCGACCCCAAAGGCGTTCATTGGCCTCCCAAAAACGAAGGTCAGACGGTTCGATGTAGGAACCTTCACCGGAGTAAACGTAGCCATCGACAATGTACCTTCCCCAGTACATTAACACGGATTTTTCTTCCCCATTGTAGGTAAAGTTAAGTTCAAAATGAGGATTATGCGGGGCCGGAAATTCACTCTTATGGTAAGGGGCTACGAGGTACGTAGCATTAAAAAAAACTAACAATCCTTCGATCATTTTGGGATGTAAAGCTATTTTTTTACCGCTATTGTAATTAGGAACTTTGAACGGTGCATTCTGGTTGTAAGGATTATAATAGAGAGAATCCAAAGGACGAATAGTTGCAGTGCTGATTTCGCTAAGGATCCAACCCGGTTTAGTAACGGTTTTAGCAGTAACCTTCCTGTTGCACAAGCCCAGCGTATAGTACGTACCCACAGTTCCATTTTTAATTCGTGGCGAAGGCAATTCCAAAAAAGCAAGAGAACATGAATCCTTGCTCAACGAATAATTACCGCCAAGGGTAACTAACTTCCCTAGCTTCTTAATTTCAAACAAAGAATAAAATGCTTTAGCCGTGGGCCGGTCTATTGGGAATATCCCCGGCGTTTCTTGTTCTTGCTCGTAACGTACCAAGTTCACCTGAAATGAATCGATGGTCCAAGTTTTAACCACCTGACTTAAACAATACGTTGATTGAATGAATATAAAATTAATGATTAATAAACCTCTCACATTCATATGATTTCTAAATTTAATAGTTTAATTCACCCGTGGTCAAACATCTATACCACAAAGATGTTTTTTTTAATTTAGTACTATGATAAAAAAGTTAAATTGGAATAAATCTCAACTGGTTATTCTAATCATCGTTGTGCTGATTTTAACCATCCCATGGCTGGAACAGCTTGATGGCAAAGCGGCATTCCATTGGACGTTCTTTGACTATTGCGCCGCATTTATACTCCTTTCAACCTTTGGTTTTGGGATAGAATACCTCGTTCGGAAAACGAAGTCAAAGAAAGGAAAATTTCTGATTATTTTGGTACTGACCTTACTGTTTATGCTCCTTTGGGCAGAGTTAGCGGTAGGGATTTTTAATTCTCCAATTGCGGGGGATTAATGGACAAATTGAAATTATTAAATACCTTTTCGCTTAACGGAGTCATTAATAGATTTTATTTATTAAATTCAATCTAAAACGTTCATATGAAAAGAATATTAAGTATCGGATTTTTTTTATTCACGGCCTTTTCGTTTTGTCAAAACATTATTAATTGGAATAATGCCGCGGATGTTTCGAATATGTCAATGTATGGAAATAATTTTCCTAGAATTGTTGTGGATGCGAATGGGAATCCGTTGGTAATTTGGAATAATGGCTCAAATCTTTACTTTTCTAGATGGAATGGAACGGGTTTTTTGACTCCAAGTCAATTGAATACAAATGGTTCAAGTGTTGCGGGAGCCAATTGGATGGGGCCGGACATCGCATCGCGTGGTGATACTGTATATGTGGTTTACAAAACTAAACCGGAAAATGATACGTCTAGTCACATTTGGTGTATAAGTTCATTTGACGGTGGGATAACATTTAACACGTCAAATAGAGTGGATTATATAGGAAATAATTTTTCAAGGTTTCCTACTATTACCATTGATAATTTAGGCAACCCCATCATAGGATTTATGGAATTCAATGCGGCTTTCGCAGATCCCCAATGGGTTGTTTCTAAATCTCTGGATTTTGGAAACACCTTTAGTAATCCAATTCAAGCAAGCGGATGGAGTGGGCCAAATTCGGAGGTGTGTGACTGTTGCCCTAGCAAAATTATCAGTAATGGGTTAAATGTTGCCATGCCATACAGAGACAATAATTCAAATATTAGAGATACATGGAGTGGAATTTCTTTAGATGGAGGAAATACTTTCACACATGGCATAAACGTTGACCAACTCAATTGGACCATAATGTCCTGTCCTGCATCAGGACCAGATGGAGTAATCATTGAAGACACGTTAATTACCACATACATGAGCGCAGCAGGAGGAGGCTATCGCGTATACTATAATAAATCTTCTATGACGTCTAATTTTGGTTCTTCTGCAATTCCGCTTGACCAATTTACCCCGGCTACTTTAAACTCGCAAAACTTCCCAAGGGTAGATTATAACTTAGGTTCTTTAGTGTTTGCTTGGAAACAAATATCCGGGGGTATACAAGAGCTTGCCATTCAGTTTACAGAAAATATCCAAAATGGAATAAATCCGACCCAGGAGGTTATTGATCAAAATAATATTGGTGGAGTTGATGTTGCGCTATACAATGGTCAAATATGGGTGGTTTGGGAAGATGAAAGTTCAGGAACCGTAAAATATCGAAATGGAAATTACACCAGCCAAGCAACATTAATCTCGAAAGATAAATTTTCAATTAAAGCAACTCCAAATCCAAGTTCCAATCAATGGGTCATATCGGGGGAGGAAATAAACAATAATTCATTGATCATCCTATCAACGATTAACGGTAATCCAATTAATGTGATGTCCATAGAAAATGATCATTCAGTAATATTGGATAATACACAACTCACATCAGGGATTTACTTCGCCACATTGTATACAAATGCTGGCAAGGTAGTCATAAGATTAATGAAGAATTAGTTCTTTCTATCAGGAATAAAATAAAGGAAATACAAGAAAAAAAGAAACCACAATGCTTCAACCCAATTGCCTGTTTTGAAGACTGAAACTCCTTGTAACCCTAAAAATCCTAAAAATCCAAATGCCCATTTAAAATTTTTCATATCAACGATTGTTAAACGATAAACAGTTTTATAAAACTTCAGACGTATTAATCAATTAGAATAAAGATAAACGTAATAATAAATTTCAAAATAAATCCTTGTTGACACAAATATCCTCTATGGTAGAGATGGGTATCGAATTATCGAATCGAGCATTCAATTTAAATACTTCTTTGATTTCAATATAAAGGTAGGTTTGATATAAATGTAAAACAAAAAAAGTCGAAATAGCTGACGACTTTTCTTCTTTAGTAGCGGGGACAGGAATATCCTGACGCTCCCTTGGCTCGGTCAGGATGGACCTCAGGAGGGGGCTTAACAAGGAAAACCGAGTTGTTTCACAACTCTTTTTTTATGCCTTAATCCTTCATTCAACCCTTCGGCTTGATTCAGTTTATGGCATAAAAAAACCTGAGCCAAATGACTCAGGTTTTCCTTGTAGCGGGGACAGGACTCGAACCTGTGACCTTCGGGTTATGAGCCCGACGAGCTCCCAACTGCTCCACCCCGCAATGTATCTTAATTGTATTATTTCAATTTTTTCTCAATTCGCTAATCGAGAATTACAAAGATAGTAGGTTTTTCGCTATCCACCAAATCAATCTAGCAACAATAGTTGCTTCCGGTTGATGGCGCCGTGTTTTTCCAATATGCACTTAACTCCAATGGCTTGAGAATTTAAGTTTACCCCCTCCATACCCACTCTGGTTCGATCGAATAAATAATTTATTGTGAAAATATCCTTAACTCGAAAACCAAGTCCAACCTGCACATTATTTAAATTCTGGGTTCCGCACCATACTTGAAACCGATAAACATAGTTAATTCTGAGGGCCAACTCATAATTAAATGGTGCATAACGCAAAGGGGTAATTTTAATTGAAGGCAACAAAAACCAATCCTCATTCAACACCACCAAATGACGGTAATACGCCCCCCATTCTGTTCTGAGCTGTGCCAAAGTGCCAATTTCTTTCCATTTCGCAGGACCAAGATCGTTGGCGTAAATTCCAGAGAGCGAATTTCTGGTGCGATAGCTTAATCCCATTTTATAGGTGGGGTAATTGTAGGTAGAAAAACGACTTACTACCGCATCCTGTTGGTTAGTTGACACATAGTTTGGATCGTATCCAACCTGCATAAATCCTCCACCCAATCCGAGACTCAATCGATTCTCTTTATTTGTTTTAATGTTAACAGCACCTTCTATTGTCGCCGTTGAAAAAGTAAACGCGCCGTTTCGTTCCACTAAGATATTGGCTCCGGATCCAAACATCGCCCCATCACTTTTGCGGTCATTAAATGGAAAAGACAAGGTGGCGTTTATCGTTTTAGGTGCTCCGTCAAATCCTACCCATTGCTGTTTTACTCCCATTGCAGCTTCCACGTATTCATTCAGCCCATGATGGGATGGATTGATGCTCGCCCAGTTAATTCCATACCACACTCGATTTGGAGCCTGTTGCCCCAGGGTACCTATCAAAATGGATAAGAATCCAAAAAGCAGTTGAAACCTCATCGGATAATACTTATGGTACCTTTCTTCTGGGTTCCATTACCTAAATCTAAGAGGTAATAATATACACCATCCGGCATGACATTCCCGTTTCTAACACCAGACCACGCGTTTATGGTATTGTAGGAAGAAGACTCGTACAATATATCACCAAAGCGATTCATGATGATCATCCGATTGTTTGGATAGTTTTCTATTCCCGGTATAATCCATGTATCATTGGCCCCATCGCCATTCGGTGAAAAGGTATTTGGAATTTTAAATACGTTTGTCAAAAACACTGTAACGTAATCAAACACCTCACATCCCGCATAAAAGCCTTGAACCATATAGGTGGTAGTAGCACTTGGCGAGGTCTGAACACTAAATAACGTAGGATAATTCACTTCAAAAGAAGGCGACCACAGTACGGAATCCACCATGCCCGAAGCCTGTAAGGTTACCACCGTTCCAGAATCTACATATTGGTCGGGCCCTGCATCAATACTTGGAGTGATAACTGTGAGAGAGGTTTGAGCTGAATCAATCTGTATGGTCCCATTTACACTACAATGACAAATCACCAAGATTTGATTACTACTTTGAGTTGGGATCAAAGAAAATGTTCCTGAATCATTGCTCAATATCGAATCTCCATTCAAATACCACGTGTACAAGGCCGTTCCTTGACAGGACATATTCGCACTCAATTGCACCCCTTCACCAAAACATAAGGTATCATTTGAAGGAAGTATCAAAAACTGAGCACATGCTAATGCACTGTTTATCACCATTAACAAAAAAATAACAAGACGCGACACAATACGATTTTACTAATAAAATTAATGGTTTTCGATGGCTTATTATTTTGCCAACGCCCAAACGTAGGTGCAAACTACCGATTTTTTTACGAATTTTGGCATACTTATCGAAGGGATTCGAAGAAATTAAACAGCCACATTATGCAAAAATTTACCCTTACCTCTATTTTTTTCATAGCATTAACCTTGAACCATTGGGGTCAACGCCTGGATTATGACCATTCTTCTAAATGGTTTTTCGGTATTAATGCCGGAGCGACTTGGAGTTGCACAGATGTTGAGAACGAAACAAACAGTGGGTGGGGATTCACCCTTGGTAAATCATACAATTGGAAGACGGGAAGGCATGTTAGTTTTGATTTACGTGGACGGTACTTACATGGAAATTGGTACGGACAAGATTTCGATACAAGTAATCTTAACGGGTACATCAGTGGTCCTTTAAGTGCCTATAAGGATACATTTAACATGACGGCGCACAACTTTTATAACGACCAACATCGCTTAGCATTTGAATTGGTATTGCATGCCAATCGCTTTGCAGAACGAACGAATTGGGACCCATACATTTTCGGAGGCATTGGGGTTACATGGAGTCAAACTTGGGGCAATTTAAC
>Ga0222714_10002255_pt1 | contig 20643 bp, 20 predicted proteins | sample C33_3DmetaG_FD_165048 | JGI IMG/M metagenome (GOLD analysis project Ga0222714, IMG submission 165048) | Estuarine water microbial communities from San Francisco Bay, California, United States - C33_3D | ecosystem: Environmental > Aquatic > Marine > Unclassified | place: USA: California...
CCGGATTTTTCGGCAACAAAACAGCGCACGTTCATGTGCACCGTCGGCACATGGGGATTGCGCGGATGCAGCACCAGCGACACACCCATGGCCTGGAAGGAGCGTCCCGCCAGTTCCGGCCGCGAGGCGGATGCCGATGGCGGCAGGTTGTCGCCGAAAACATGGGAAAATCCCACGCCGCCACGTTCGAACAGCGCGCCGCCTTCGATGAGGCGGGTAATGCCGCCGCCGCCCTGCGGCCGCGCCCAGGCATCGTGCAGGAAGCTGCCGCCATCCAGCGCCGCGAGGCGGTCAACGATGACCTGCTGCAAACCGGTCAGATAGTTTTTTACGGCAACGATATCCATGGCGATGCGAGAAGACGCCGGACCGCGCCCGGTTACTTGCGGCCTGCCGCGATGGCGCGGTGGCCGATGTCGCGCCGGTACTGCATGCCGTCGAAACGGATGGCGTCGACGATTTCGTAGGCGCGGCGCTGCGCCGTGCGGGCATTGTGGCCCAGCGCCGTCACGCACAGCACGCGGCCGCCGCTGGTCACCACGTCCTTGCCCGCCAGCGCGGTACCGGCATGGAAAACATGAAAGTCGTCGCCCGCACCCGGCAGCCCGCGAATGACGTCGCCCTTGCGCGGTTCCCCGGGATAATTGGCGGCGGCGAGCACCACACCCAGCGCCACGCGCGGATCCCATTCGGCTTCGACGGTATCGAGCCTGCCGTCGATGGCCGCTTCCAGCAGCCCGACCAGATCGCTTTTCAAGCGCATCATGATCGGTTGTGTTTCGGGGTCGCCCATGCGGCAGTTGAACTCCAGCACCTTGAGCGCGCCGTTGGCACCGATCATCAACCCAGCATAGAGAAATCCGCTGTAAGGAATACCGTCAGCAGCCATACCGTTGATCACCGGCTGGATCACTTCGCGCATCACCCGCGCGTGGATTTCCGGGGTCACCACCGGCGCCGGCGAATAAGCGCCCATGCCGCCGGTATTCGGGCCCTGGTCGCCGTCCTGCAACCGCTTGTGGTCCTGACTGCTGGCCAGCGCCAGCGCATGGCGGCCGTCGGCGAGCACGATGAAGCTGGCCTCCTCGCCCTCGAGGAATTCCTCGATCACCACCCGCGCCCCGGCCGTCCCCATGCCGTTGCCGACCAGCATCATCTCGACCGCGGTATGCGCTTCGGCAACGGACATCGCCACCACCACTCCTTTGCCCGCGGCCAGACCATCGGCCTTGATGACGATCGGTGCGCCCTGTTTATCGATGTAGGCATGTGCCGCGGCAGCATCCGTGAACGTTGCGTGGGCCGCCGTCGGGATGCCGTGCCTGACCATGAAACTCTTGGCGAAATCCTTGGAACTCTCAAGCTGTGCGGCCTTTTGTACGGGGCCGAAAATGCGCCGGCCTGCGCCACTCACCGCGTCCACCAGGCCCGCGGCCAACGGCGCTTCGGGACCGACCACCGTCAGCGCAACGTCGTTTTTATTAATAAAATCAATTACTTGCTGATTTCCCTCCAGTGACACATTTTGTATGCCGTCTTCGCGCGCGCTGCCGGCATTGCCCGGCGCAACATAAACCATGGACACGCGTGGCGACTGCGCCAGCTTCCACGCCAGTGCGTGTTCGCGACCACCACCGCCGACGACGAGGATTTTCATCAGTGGCGGAAATGCCGGAAACCGGTGAACACCATCGCAATTCCCTGCTCGTCGGCGGCTGCTATGACTTCTTCGTCGCGCATGCTGCCACCGGGTTGAATGATTGCCAGTGCACCCGCCTTGACCACCACGTCGACACCATCGCGAAACGGAAAAAAAGCATCGGAGGCCACTACCGAGCCTTGCAGCGAAAGACCGGCGTTTTCCGCCTTGATCGAGGCAATGCGTGCTGAATCAATACGACTCATCTGCCCGGCGCCCACTCCGAGCGTTTTGCCGTCCCCGCAGAATACGATCGCGTTCGATTTCACGAATTTGGCCACGCGCCATGCAAACAGCAGATCGGTCATTTGCCGTGCGGTCGGCTTCGCCCTGGAAACCACTTTCAGGTCTTGCTCGGAAACATCCTTGTTGTCCGCCGACTGGATCAACAGGCCGGAGCCGATGCGCTTGGTATCGTGCGCATTGCGACCGCGTTCCCAGCTGTTTTTTCCATCCTGCTTTACGCCGGCGAGAGATATCTCCAAAACCCGAACATTGGTTTTGGATACCAGTATGTCGAGGGCATCGGCCGCGTAGGACGGCGCAATCAGGACTTCAACAAACTGCTTGCCGACCGCTTCCGCGGTTTTCCGGTCCAGCGGGCGATTGAACGCAATGATTCCGCCGAACGCGGATGTTGGATCGGTCGAGAACGCTTTTGCATAAGCTTCCGCGCAATCCGCACCCACGGCCACTCCGCAGGGATTGGCATGCTTGACAATGACACAGGCCGGTTGCCCGAAACTCTTGACGCACTCCCATGCCGCATCGGCATCCGCAATATTGTTATAGGACAGTTCCTTGCCCTGCAACTGCCTGGCCGTGACCAAAGAGCCCGGTGCGGGATAAAGATCCCGGTAGAGCGCGGCAAACTGATGCGGATTTTCCCCGTAGCGCAGATCCTGGATCTTCACAAAACGGCCGTTAGCCTGCGCCGGAAATTCGCTGCGCGTTCCGTCGTTCTGCAGGGAAGAGAGGTAATCGCTGATTGCGCCATCGTAATTCGATATGCGGTTGAACGCCGCGACAGATAATGCAAAACGCGTGCTGTCCGACAGCGCGCCGGCGGTGCGCTGCATCTCGTCAAGAACTGCAGCATATTGCGACGGATCGGTGACTACGCTGACGCTCTGCCAATTCTTGGCGGCTGAACGCACCATCGCCGGCCCGCCGATGTCGATATTTTCAACCGCCTCTTCGAGGCTGCATCCCGTCTTTGCGACTGTAGTCTCAAACGGATAGAGATTGACCACCAGCAAGTCGATCATCGGGATCTGTGCGGCTACGAGCGCCTGCATGTGCTCCGGATTTTCCCTGCGCGCGAGCAAACCCCCGTGAATTTTGGGGTGCAGTGTCTTGACCCGGCCGTCGAGCATTTCCGGAAAACCGGTGTAATCGGCGACCTCGATCACCGCCAGCCCGGCGTCGCGCAGCAGTTTGGCGGTGCCGCCGGTCGACAGCAGCGTCACCCCAAAAGCGCAGAGTCCGCGCGCGAATTCGACGATGCCTGCCTTGTCGGAAACGCTGATCAATGCCTGTTTGATGATGGCCATGGCTGCGGGTCGGTAGACGCTGGCGGCGGGGCGCTGCCGGGCGGGGCCCGGTCAGAACTTGATGTTGTAGGTCTTGATCTTCTTGCGCAGCGTGTTGCGGTTGATGCCGAGCATCGCGGCCGCATGGGACTGGTTGCCGCGCACCTTGTGCAACACCGATTCCAGCAGCGGCTTTTCCACGCTGCCGATGACCATGTCGTATACGCCGCAGGCTTTTTCCCCGTCGAGATCGCGGAAGTAGCCATCGATCGCCCGGCGCACGACGCCGGCCATTTCGGTTTCATTCATCATGCCGCCAGTTCCTCCACATAGTTCAGGCGTTCCCCCAGCCCCGACAGTTCCGCAAAAAAATCGTCGACGGCCGCAAGCTGCTCGGCGCAGGTCTGCAGCTGGTTCATCGCGTGGCGGAATGCAGCCGAGCCGGCCAGCCCCCTGGTGTACCAGGAGATATGCTTGCGCGCGACGCGCACGCCGGTGTGTTCGCCATAGAATCCGTACAGATCGTACAGGTGCGCCACCAGCACACGGTGGATCTCGCCGACCTCGGGAGGCGGCAGATGGCGGCCGGTCTCGAGGAAATGAGTGATTTCGCGGAACATCCACGGCCGACCCTGTGCCGCACGGCCGATCATCACCGCGTCCGCCCCTGTGTATTCCAGCACCTGTTTGACGCGCTCCGGCGTGGTGATGTCGCCATTGGCGATCACCGGGATGCCGATCCCGGCCTTGACCGCGGCAATGGTGTCGTACTCGGCCTCGCCGCTGTAGCCGCAGGCCCGGGTGCGGCCATGTATCGCCAGGGCCTGGATGCCCGAACTCTCGGCGATGCGGGCGACCCTGCACGCATTGCGGTGGTCGCGGTCCCATCCAGTGCGTATTTTCAGGGTCACCGGCACTTCGACTGCGCCGACCACGGCCTCGAGTATGCGCGCGACCAGCGGTTCGTCCTTGAGCAACGCCGAGCCGGCCATGACATTGCACACTTTTTTCGCCGGGCAACCCATGTTGATGTCGATGATCTGGGCGCCCTGGTCGACGTTGTAGCGCGCGGCATCAGCAAGCATCTGCGGGTCGGCGCCGGCGATCTGCACTGAAATCGGATCCACTTCGCCTTCGTGATTGGCACGTCGCCGCGTTTTTTCCGAACCCCACAACAGGGAATTGCTGGCCACCATCTCGGATACGGCCATGCCGGCGCCCATCTTCTTGCACAACTGGCGGAACGGACGATCGGTAACGCCCGCCATCGGTGCCACGATGAGGTTGTTCTTCAGTTGATGAGTGCCGATGCGCACCGGGCTTGTTCTTTTAAGTATGAATACAGGGAAAGGGCGCCATTGTAATCACACTCGACCGGCGTGCAAAGTGAAATGTGCCTCATTTTTGAGCAAGCGCCGCGTCCGTGCAACACGTCCTTGCGAGCGGATGCAATCGATGCGCCGGATGCCGGACCAAAATCATTTGTGATCAGCAGGTTTACTGCGAATTGCTCGAACGCCACATGCAAAGGTTCCGCCAAATGTCAGCGCGACCGAGGTTCAGCACGTCACAATCAGCCGCGCGCGCCGAAAGTCATGCGCCGGATCAGAAAATTCTTCAGCGGCGGCATGCATCCAAGCAAAGCAAGTCCCGTGCCGCGAATCAGCCGCAACGGCAACAAGTCATTGGAAAACAACTGCACCAGCGTATGGGTAAAGCCGACGCCGGCGCCGCGATCCAGGCGACGGCGGGCTGCATATTGATGCAGCCACTCGCGGGAACCCAGTGCCGCGGATTGCCGGCCGAGGATCTGTTCCGCCAGCTCCCAGGCATCACGCAACCCCAGGTTGAAGCCCTGTCCCGCCACCGGATGCAGCGTCTGCGCAGCATTGCCGATCAACACGATGTGGTCCGGTGATTCCTGCGGAGCACGGCGCAGGTGCAGCGGGTAAACCCGGCGCCCGCAGACCATGGTGAACCTGCCCGCACGTGAACCGAATTCCTGTTGCAACTGTTGCAGAAATTCAGCGTCGCCGGCGGCGCACAATAACTGTGCCCGCTCCGGCGTCGTGGTCCACACCAGTGCCCAGCCATCGCCGTCGGGCAACAAAGCCAGCGGGCCATGGCTGGTAAAACGTTCATACGCCACGTTGTCATGCGGGCGCTCACTTACCACACGCGCAGTCACCGCGCATTGCCGGTAATCCACCGACTTGCCGCCTGGTGGCTGCGGCCCGCTACCGCCGTCTGCCATCACGACCAGCAGCGCGGCCAATTGATGCAGCTTGCCGGCCTGCTCATATTCGAGCCGCGCAGCTTCGCCGCCATGGCATGCAGCAACACGCGCTCCGGTCCGGCAGATAGCAGGCGTTCCGGCCGCGGCCTTCGCCAGCACATCGGCAACATGGCCGTAATCCACGACATACCCGAGTTCGGGAAACCCGGCCTCCGCGGCGTCGAGTCCGACGCGACCGAATCCGCCTCGCTGTGAAACATGGATGCGCCGTATTGGCGTAGCGGCCGTTTCCAGCAAGGGCCATGCCCCCAGCCGCTCCAGGATCAGCCGGCTGCCGTAAGACAGCGCCAGCGGCCGGGCATCGCCGGAAACCGCGGCACGCGCCTCAAGCAGCACGATCCGCAGACCAGCGTCGCGCAAGGCCAGCACCAGCGCACTGCCGACCGGCCCCCCGCCGGCAATCACGACATCGGCAGTTTCAGCCGCGGGCATCAGCGATCAGGGCTTCGATGCCGGCGACGCTTTTCGGCGCACCGGCGCTGAGAATTTCGCAGCCCTGTGCGGTCACCAGGGCGTCGTCTTCAATGCGCACGCCGATGTGCGCGAATTTGTCAGGTACCCCCGGTCCCGGACGGATATAACAGCCGGGCTCCACCGTCAGCACCATGCCCGGCTGCAGTTCGCGCCAGCTGCCGTCTTTTTTGTAGTCCCCGGCATCATGCACATCCAGCCCCAGCCAGTGCCCTGTGCGGTGCATGTAGAACTGCCTGTAGGTTTCCTGCTCCAGCACCGCGTCCAGCGAACCTTCCAGCAACTTCAGGTCGATGAAACCGCGGGCGAGCACGGCAACGGCCGCATCATGCGGCGCATTCCAGGGTGCGCCCGGCCGTACCGCCGCGATCGCCGCCGCTTGCGCCGCCAGCACCAGCTGGTAGATGTCACGCTGCGGTCCGCTGAAACGTCCGTTGACCGGAAACGTGCGCGTGATGTCCGAAGCATAACCATCGAGTTCGCATCCGGCATCGATCAGCAGCAGATCGCCTTCGGCCAGCCTGCCTTCGTTCTCGACATAGTGCAGCACGCAGGCATGGGCGCCGGCCGCAACGATGGGCGTGTACGCCGGCGCCTGCGCGCCGTGGCGGCGGAATTCGTACTGCAGCAGCGCCTCGATCTCGTATTCGGAGATGCCGGGCCGCGCGGCGAGCATGGCCTTGCAGTGCGCCGCCGCGGAAATTTCACCGGCACGGCGCATCAGCCCGATTTCGGCCGCGTCCTTGATCAGCCTCATTTCGTCCAACAGCACACGCACGTCGCGGATGTCGCCGGGGGCCGCGACACCGCTGCGCGCGCGGTTGCGCACGGCATTGATCCATCCCAGCACGCGCGCATCCCAGTGCGCATCGGCACCCAGATGCACCTGCGCCACTGGCCGGTCGGCCAGCAGGTCGGGCAATCGCGCGTCGAGCTCGGCCACGCTGAAGGCCTCGTCGAAACCAAACTGCTCGCGCGCGGCCTGCGGTCCGTGACGGTAACCATCCCAGATTTCGCGTTCCGCATTTTTCTCGCGACAGAACAGGATGCTGCGCGGATCGGCTCCGCCGATCAGCACCAGCACGGCTTCAGGCTCGCGGAAACCGGTCAGGTAATAGAAATAGCTGTCGTAACGGTACGGGTAATGCGCATCCCGGTTGCGGATGCTTTCCGGTGCCGTGGGGACGATGGCGATGCCCTCGCCCAGCAGTGCGGCAAGCCGCGCACGGCGACGGACATGGACATCGGCATCAAACGGCATCATGGTTGGCATGCGCCGATTATAGCCGCGCCTCAGTCGGTGATCTGCGCGTCAAGCAGCCGCACCCATGCGGCTTCCCGTGCCTGCAACTCAGGCTCCAGCGTGCGCTGCAGTTCCTGATACGCCGCGACCAGCCGCTCGGCCTCCGTGCCGGGGCGCAGTTCCGGCAGCGCAGCGGCGACCGCAGCCAGGGTTTCGCGCAGCGCCAGCGCCGCTGCAAGCGCGCTTTTCAGGCGTTCGCGCGGATGCGGAATCCAGCCGCGGGCAGCGACCAGGCTTTTCAACCGTTCGCCGAGTTCGAGCAGTCGTTTGCGCAATCGCGGCGCGACACCCAGCCTGTCGCTTTCCACGCCGCCCCACACCGCGATCGCGATCAATTCCTGCCACTGCTGCCGCATTTCAGCGACCCGGGCCCGCTCGAATGCCAGCGCGGCATCAACCTGTTGCGCATCAAAAACATGAGGCATGTTATTCATGCGTCTCCGCGCACCGCGCGGTCGAGCGCCGCGAGGCGTTCCGGTGTGCCGACATCATGCCAGCACCCGCTGTAGAACTCGCCGCTGACCCGGCCTTCCTTCATCGCCGCGATCAGCACATCAGCCAGCCGCGCACGCGAGCCGCGCACAATGCCTGCGAACAGTGCCGGGTGATAAGCCCCCATGCCGCTGAAGGTATGGCGGATGCGGGCATCGGCGACAACCATGCCGCCGGAAATTCCGAAATCTCCGCGCGGATGCTGCGGCGGATTCTCCACCAGCACCAGGTGCGCATGCGGGCCCTTCGCAGACAGGCGCCGTGCCGCCGCTGCGAGTGTCGAAAAATCGTAATCGCTGCAAACATCGGCATTCACCGCGATGAAAGGATCCGCGCCGAGCAGGGGCAACGCATACGCAATGCCGCCCGCGGTTTCCAGCGCTGCCGCTTCGCGCGAGTAAACGATGCGCGCGCCCAGCGCAGCGCCCTCGCCGAGACTATCTTCGATGCGTTGGCCGAGGTGCGCAAGATTGATCACGAGATCTTTGATCCCGGCGCGCACCAGCGATTCAATAATCAAAAAAATCAACGGCTTGCCCCCGATCTCCAGCAAGGCCTTGGGTGTATGGTCGGTCAGCGGGCGCATGCGCTCGCCGCGGCCGGCTGCAAGGATCATCGCTTTCACGGCGCCGACTCAGAACGTGTAACCGACACGCGGTGGAAGCTGCTCCAGCTCGTCGAGCAGCCGCGCCAGCGGCGCCAACGGCGCGTAACGCGCGCACACTGCGTGCGCATAGGCCAGAAAACGCGGGGCGTCTTCCAGGTACGCCGGTTTGCCGTCGCGATGGCGGATCCGGGCAAAAATGCCCAGCACCTTCAGGTGGCGCTGCAGGCCCATCCATTCGAAGGCGCGGTAGAAATCACCGAAATCGGCATCCACGGGCAGATGCGCGTGTTTGGCACGCTCCCAGTAACGCACCGTCCAGTCGAGCACGCGCTGTTCATCCCAGCTGACGAACGCATCTCTGAACAGCGACACCACATCATAGGCAATCGGTCCGCAAACCGCGTCCTGGAAATCGAGCACGCCGGGGTTGGGCTCGGAAAGCATCAGGTTGCGCGGCATGAAATCGCGATGCACATACACCGCCGGCTGCGCCAGCGCGCTGTCCGCAAGCAGCGCGGTGACCCCCGCCAAAGACTCACCCTGGCTGACGGACAGCGTGATTCCGAGGTGACGTCCGACATACCAGTCCCGGAACAGGTCCATTTCCCGCTGCAGCAACAGGCGGTCGTAAGGCGGCAGCACTCCACTGCGCGTGGCACGCTGCCACGTAACCAGTGCGTCGATGGCATTGCCGAACAGTGCATCGGCATTGGCTTCCGTCAGCGCCTGCAGATAAGTGGTGGTACCGAGATCGGAGAGCAGCAGGAAACCCTGTTGCAGATCGGAGGCCATCACCACCGGCACATGCAGCCCCGCGTCGCGCATCAATTGCGCGACCTGGATGAACGGGCGGCAATCTTCGCGATCGGGCGGCGCGTCCATTGCGATGCGAGTTTCGCCACCGGTTGTTACCCGGAAATAGCGCCGGAAACTCGCATCCGCGGATGCCGGCGCAAGAGCGGGGTCGGCGCCGGGAATCTGCACGGCAAGCCATGCGCGTAGCGCGTCGAGTCGCGGATCACTCCCGGCCGCAGAGTTAGGATTCAAGCGTTGCTTCAGGCTGTGAATTGTGAGATTTTAACACCTCGCCTGACACCCTCCCCCGATGCCCTTCCCCAGAAAAACCCGGATCGCGCTTGCCGCATTGTGCGCGTTGCCGCTGCTGGCCGGTGCTGATGAGGGAGCGCCGGTCAAGACGCCGTCCGGCGTCGGCCTGAAGCCACCGCAGCAAGCGGCGGGGGATGTACCGGTTTTCGTGGAAGCCGACCGCCTGCAGGGCACCCAGGACAAGGAGATCGAGGCTTCCGGCAATGCGCGCCTGCGCAAGGCCGGCCAGACCTTCCAGGCCGACTGGATGAAGCACGATACGGCCGCTGACGTGCTGACGGCGAGAGGCAGCGTGCGCATCGAGCAGGACCGCGAAATCCTGGAAGGCACTGCTCTGCGCTACGAACTCGCAACCGACCGCGGCGCAATGGAAACACCGAGTTACCAGTTGATGAGCGTTCCTTCCAAAAACGCTGCCAAACCCCGGTTCTCCGAAAGTGACGCCCGCGGCACCGCCGAGCGGCTGCTGTTCGACGGCCCCGGCAAATACCGCGTAGAAAGTGCGAGCTACACCACCTGCGAACCGGGAAACGACGCCTGGTTCCTTCGCGCCAGGCAGCTCGACATCGACCGCAACCGGGATGTCGCGGTCGCCCGCGACGCGAGCATCGTATTTTTCGACCAGACAATTTTTTATTCGCCTTATCTTTCGTTTTCACTGCATCAGGAGCGCAAATCCGGTTTCCTGACCCCGAGTTACCGCACCTCGAATACAACGGGCTTCGAGTTTACCGTCCCCTATTACCTGAACATTGCTCCCGACATGGATGCGACGCTGTACCCCCGCTACATGACCAAGCGCGGACTGCAGCTGGGCGGCGAATTCCGTTACCTGAATCCGCGCTGGCAGGGCGAGACGCGTGCTGAAGTGCTGTCCGGCGATCAACAAATCAGCCGTGACCGCTGGGGACTGTTCACCAAGCACAGGCAGACCTTCGGCAACAACTGGAGCGGCACTCTCAACCTGAACCGCGTCTCCGACGACAAGTATTTCACCGACCTGTCCACGCAGGTGGCGATCACTTCTCAGGCCCATCTGTCCAATGACCTCACGCTGGCCCGTGCCGGCACCTGGGGGGACGCCGGCACCTACAGTTTTTCCGCACTCACGCAACGCTGGCAGACCCTGCAGGCGGACCCGCTCGCGCCGCTGGTGCCGCCGTACAACCGCCAGCCGCAGCTTACGCTGTCGGCGCAGCGCCTCGGTTCACGCTGGGGCGATTTCGACCTGCTGGGCAGTTTCGTCGCGTTTGATCACGAGTCGCTGGTCACCGCCCGGCGCAGCCTCGCCTACCCCAGTTTTTCCATGCCGCTGCAGAACGCCTACGCCTTCGTCACGCCCAAGATCGGCATGCACGTCACGCACTACGCGATGGGCAGCAACAATGTCGCGGGGCTGCCGGACGCCACCCGCACCCTGCCCATATTCAGCGCCGAGTCCGGCGTGGTGTTCGAACGCGAAATGCGCTCCGGAGGGCAACCGTTCATACAAACGCTGGAACCCAAAGCGTATTACGTCTACATCCCTTACAAGGACCAGAGCCGGCTGCCGAATTTCGAGAGCGGGCTGCAGGACATCAATTTCGCGACGATTTTCACGGAGAACCAGTTCAGCGGGCAGGACCGCATCAACGATGCCAATCAACTCACCGTCGGCGCCAGTTCGCGTTTCATCGACGCCGCCACAGGCATCGAGCGCCTGCGAGTGGCCATGGCGCAGCGCTACTATTTCCAGTCCCAGCGCGTCACGGTTCCGGGGGTTCCGCCGCGCGCCAGCGACAGCAATTCATCGGACCTGCTGGCCACGATCAGCGGCCACGTTGCCAGGAACTGGACTGCAGATGCGGGATGGCAGTACAACACCGACCTGAAGCAGACCCAGAAATTCAACGTCGCCGGGCGTTATCAGCCACAGCAGGGCAAGGTGCTCAACCTGGCCTACCGCGATACCGTAAACTCGCTGCGACAGGCCGACTTTTCCGCGCAATGGCCGGTTGAGGGCCGCTGGACCGCAGTTGGGCGCTGGAATTTCTCGATCCGCGACAGCCGCACGCTGGAAGCCCTCGCCGGGCTTGAATACAACGACCGCTGCTGGGCGCTGCGCGTGGTCGCCCACCGCTTCGCCACCACCACCAGTGCCGCCAGCACTTCCCTGTTCATCCAACTGGAACTCAACGGCGTGTCGCGGATAGGCACCAACCCGCTGGAAGTGCTGCAGAGGAACATTGCCGGCTACAAACAGCTGGACCCCCGCGGCGCCTCGCCAGTCGAATACAATATGCCGGGATTGTTTTAGCCTGCGGGACACGGGACGGCAGAACCGTCCGTCGCACTACCCGATAATTCTGGATTCAACATGCAACTCCGACCCCTTTTCCGCCGCCTGATGGCCTGCGCCATCATACCCGCCCTGCTGCTGGGCAGCGCCGCCGCCGGCGCCCAATCCGCCAAACCGCGGACCATAGTTACCGTCGATCGCATCGTTGCGGTGGTCAATGACGAAGTCATTACGGAACGCGAACTTGCCGCGCGGGTGGATTTTGCATTCCGCCAGATGCGCCAGCAAGGCACGCCGCCGCCCCCGCGGGAGGTCATGGAACGGCAATTGCTCGAACGCCTGATCAGCGACCGGGCGCAGATACAGCATGCACGCGATATAGGACTGCGCGTCGAAGACGCCGAACTGGACAAGGCGCTGGCGCGGATTGCCGAGGAAAACAGAATGTCCCTGCAGCAGATGCGCGACACGCTGAGCAAGGATGGCGTGCCGTTCGACAAGTTCCGTGAAGACATCCGCAATGAAATCACGCTGTCGCGGCTACGCGAACGCGAAGTAGCGCGGAAAATCGTCGTCACCGACACCGAGGTCGACAGCTACATCCAGGGCCTCAAGGCGCAATCCGGCCGCGGTGATGAATTCAACGTATCGCACATCCTGGTCACCGTTCCGGAAAACGCCACACCGGAGCAATTGCAGGCCCGCCGCGAGCGCGCCGAACAGGCGCTGGCGCAGATCCGGGGTGGCAGCGATTTCCGCCAGGTCGCCGCAGCCTTTTCCGACGGTCCAGAAGCGCTGCAGGGTGGACTGATAGGCTGGCGGGAAAGTGACCGCCTACCGGCATTGTTCCTCGAGGCACTGCGTCCGCTGCAGGCCGGCGGGCTGAGCGGCCTGCTGCGCAGCCCGAACGGTTTCCACATCCTGAAGCTGAACGAGCGCCGCGGTGGCCAGGCGCCGATCATGGTCCAGCAGACCCGGGCCCGCCATATCCTGATCAGGATCAACGAGCTGGTTTCCGAAACCGAGGCTCGCAACCGCCTGCTGACGCTGAAGGAACGGCTCGACAACAAGGCCGACTTCGCAGAACTGGCGCGGGCGCGCTCGGAAGACACCAGCGCATCCCGCGGCGGCGATCTTGGGTGGCTGTCGCCGGGTGATACGGTTCCCGAATTCGAAAAGCCGATGGATGCGCTGAAGCCCGGGGAAATCAGCCAGCCAGTACGCAGCCCGTTCGGCTGGCACCTGATCCAGGTGCTGGAACGGCGCACCCGGGACATGACCCAGGAAGGGCAGCGCGCGAATGCACGCCAGGTGCTTCGCGAACGCAAGACCGACGAAGCCTACCAGGAATGGGTGCGCCAGTTGCGCGATCGCGCCTACGTTGAACGCCGGCTGGAAAACAAGAGTTAATCTGGATCAGGAATCCTTATCCCTTGCCCGCCACCGGAAATGCAGCGCCTCTGATCGCTGTTACCGCGGGTGAACCCGCGGGAATCGGCCCCGATCTGTGCGCCGCACTCGCCGGCCGCCACCTGCCGGCGCGAATCGTGGTCATTGCCGACGAAACCCTGCTGCACGAACGCGCGTACGCCACAGGCCTCGCCGGTTTCCACGCCCCGCGCCATGCCGGGGCAGAAGACACCAGCCGCTATTCGGTGCTGCACGTACCGCTCGTCAGTACCGTAAAAGCAGGACAGCTTGATCCGGCCAACAGCCGCTACGTCTTGCGCACCCTGGAAATCGCCGCCGACGGCTGCCGCGACGGCCTGTTCGATGCAATGGCGACAGCCCCGGTACACAAGGGCGTAATCAACGACGCGGGCATCGCGTTCACCGGCCACACCGAATTCCTCGCCGAACGCTTACGTGCGCCGCAGGTGGTGATGATGCTGGCCGGGGGCGGCATGCGTGTCGCGCTTGCCACCACCCATCTGCCGCTGCAGGCCGTCGCCGGCGCAATCACCCGCGACGGCCTGGAACGGACGCTGCGCGTGCTTCATGCGGATCTGGTCCAGCGTTTTGCGATTGCGCGACCGCGCATACTTGTCGCCGGCCTCAATCCGCATTCCGGGGAGTCCGGACACCTCGGCCGCGAGGAAATCGACGTCATCATTCCGGTGCTGGAACGCCTGCGCGGCGAAGGCCTTGATCTCACCGGACCGCTGCCCGCCGACACCCTGTTCCAGCCCGAACGCCTGCGACAGTGCGACTGCGTGCTGGCGATGTACCACGACCAGGGATTGCCGGTGCTCAAATACGCCAGCTTCGGCGAAGGCATCAACATCACGCTGGGCTTGCCGATCATCCGCACTTCGGTGGACCACGGTACAGCGCTGGAACTGGCCGGCAGCGGCAAGGCGCGGGCCGACAGTCTGGTGGCGGCGATCGAACTGGCCGCCGAACTCGCGCTTGGCGCGCGGCGCGGCGCGGCGGCATGAACGCCCGCGGCGCCGCGCATCATGTCCCGCGTAAACGTTTCGGCCAGAATTTTCTGGTCGACGAGGGAGTGATCGACAACATCGTCGCTGCCATTGCGCCGCAGCCTGACGACAACCTGGTCGAAATCGGCCCCGGACTGGGTGCGCTGACAACGCCGCTGCTGGCCCGCCTGCAGCGCCTGCACGTAGTGGAAATCGACCGCGACCTGATTGCGCGACTGCGCGATCACGAAACGTCCGGACGGCTGGAGATCCACGAAGGCGACGTGCTCCGCTTCGACTTCTCCGCATTGGGCGCAGCCCTGCGCATCGTGGGCAACCTGCCCTACAACATCTCGACCCCGCTGCTGTTCCGATTCGCCGAATTCACCGGAATTATCCGCGACGTGCACGTGATGCTGCAGCGGGAAGTGGTCGAACGCATGGTGGCCGCACCCGGCGATTCCGAATTCAGCCGCCTCTCGGTCATGCTGCAGTACCGCTTCGACATGGAAAAACTGTTTGACGTGCCGGCGGAATCCTTCGACCCGGCACCCCGGGTGGAATCAGCCGTGGTGCGTCTTACACCGTTCTTGCCTTTGCCGCATCCCGCCCTTAACGAGACCGCGTTCAGCAACGTGGTGGCGCGGGCGTTCGCGCAACGGCGCAAGACCCTGCGCAACACGCTGAAAGGGGTCATTGCCGCTACTGCACTCGAGCAACTCGGCATCAACCCCGGCGCGCGGGCGCAGGAGCTGTCGGTGGCGGATTTCGTGCGCATCGCCGACGCGGTGACGGCGCCGGCCTAACGCCTCCCGGACGCCGGTCAGGCGGCTGGCGTGGCCTTGCGCTGCACGAATTCGATTTTATATCCGTCGGGATCTTCGACGAAGGCAATCACCGTGGTGCCATGTTTCATCGGCCCCGGCTCGCGCGACACCTTGCCGCCACGTTTCCTGACTTCATCGCAGGCTTTGTAGGCATCCTCAACCTCGACCGCAACATGGCCGAATCCGCTGCCCATGTCATAGGATTTGGTATCCCAGTTGTGGGTCAGCTCCAGCACCGCGACACGCGACTCTTCGTCATAACCGACGAAGGCATTGGTAAAACGCCCGCCCGGATAATCGGTCTTGCGCAACAGCCGCATGCCCAGCACCTGAGTGTAAAAATCGATCGATCGTTGCAGGTCGCCGACACGTATCATCGTATGCAGCAGTCTCATGCTCGGAATCTCCCGCGTTCAGTCAGATCTGCACCAACTCGAAATCTTCCTTGCGTGCACCGCACTCCGGGCAGGTCCAGTTCATCGGAACGTCCTCCCATTTGGTGCCCGGCGCGATACCCTCGTCGGGAACTCCCGCCGCTTCGTCGTAGATGTATCCACAGATCAAACACATGTATTTTTTGTATTGCGAGTCGTCAGTCGTCATCAGGGTTTGCCAGAGTTAAATGAGCTACAATTCCCGCCTCATTCTAGCCGATCCCACCCCCCGCACCCAATCCTGATGACCGACGCACCGCCCATAGTCATGGTCTTCGCCGCCACCGATCCGACCGGCGGCGCCGGACTGCAGGCGGACATCATGACGCTCGCCAGCATGGGCTGCCATCCGGTATCGGTGGTCACCGCCATCACCATCCAGGACACCATGGGTGTGGACGAAGTCCAGCCCATCGACGGCGAATGGGTATCCGACCAGGCGCGTTGCATCCTCGAAGACATGCCGGTCGCCGCATTCAAGATCGGCGTGCTGGGCAGCCTTGAGGCGGTTGCAGCGGTCGCCGAAGTGGTTTCCGATTATCCGGAGATTCCGCTGATCCTCGATCCAGTGCTGGCCTCCGGTCGCGGCGATGAACTGGCCTCCGAAGAAATGCTGATGGCGATCCGCGAATTGCTGATCCCGCAGACCACCATCGTCACGCCGAACAGCATCGAAGCGCGGCGACTGGCCGACGACGGCAACGAGGGCGACAACCCCGATCTCGCGGAATGCGCGCGGCGCATACTGGCTTCCGGCTGCGAATACGTGCTGATCACCGGCACCCACGAAAATACCGGCGAGGTCGTCAACACGCTCTATAACAGCGATGGCGTGGTACGCAGCGATTCCTGGCCGCGCCTGCCCGGCAGCTATCACGGTTCCGGCTGCACGCTGGCGTCCGCGCTGGCGGCGACCATCGCCAACGGTGTCGACATGCAGGAAGCCGCGCGCGACGCCCAGGAATACACCTGGCAGTCGCTGAAGCTTGCTTTCCGGCCCGGCATGGGCCAGCACATTCCGGATCGCCTGTTCTGGGCGCGCGAAGACGAGGCCGCGGCCGATGCACCCGAAGGCGGCGGCGAAACGCAGACGTGAGAGCCCGGATCGCCGGGCTCTACGCGATCACGCCCGATCTCGATGACAGCCATGAACTGCAGCGCCGCGTACGGGCCGCGCTGCGTGGCGGCGCCCGGATCGTCCAGTACCGCAATAAAACGGCATCGCCTGCGTTGCGCATTGAGCAGGCGCGCATGCTGCAGTCGCTGTGCGCGGATTTCGGTGTACCGCTGATCATCAACGATCACACCGGGCTGGTCGCCGAATCCGGCGCCTCCGGGCTCCATCTCGGTGGCGATGACGGCTCCCTGGCTACAGCCCGCGCCGCGCTGGGACCGGAGCGACTGCTCGGCGGCTCGTGTTACGACCGTCTCGATCTGGCAAAGGCGGCGGTCGCCGCCGGCGCCGATCACATCGCCTTCGGCAGTTTTTTCCCGTCTACGGTCAAACCCGGCGCGGTGCGTCCGCCGCTCGATCTCCTGACCCGCGCCAAAGCCAGTTTCGACGTGCCAGTAGTCGCCATCGGCGGCATCACCCTGGACAACGCGCCGGCACTGATCGCCGCCGGGGCGGATGCCATAGCCGTCATTTCCGCGGTATTCTCGGCTCCAGACATCGAGCAGGCGGCGCACGCCTTCCAGTCCTTGTTCCCAGAGCAGTCATGAAAAAAAGCCAGAAACTGTTCAACCACGCCCAGCTGACCATCCCCGGCGGCGTCAACTCGCCGGTACGCGCATTCAAATCGGTTGGCGGCACTCCGCTGTTCTTCCAGCGCGGCAAGGGTGCCCTGGTATGGGACGCCGACGGCAACAGCTACATCGACTACGTGGGTTCCTGGGGACCCCTGATCTGCGGTCACGCCCATCCCGACGTGGTCAAGGCGGTGCAACAGGCGGCGGTGCGCGGTTTATCGTTCGGCGCACCTACTGAAGCGGAAGTGGAAATGGCGGACATGCTGCGCAAACTGGTGCCCTCGCTGGACCAGTTGCGGCTGGTCAGTTCCGGCACTGAAGCCACCATGAGCGCGATTCGGCTGGCCCGCGGATTTACCGGTCGCAGCAAGATCATCAAGTTCGAAGGCTGCTACCACGGCCATGCCGACGCCCTGCTGGTGAAGGCCGGTTCAGGCGCATTGACCTTCGGCCAGCCGTCCTCCGCCGGCGTGCCAGCAGAAACCGCGGCGCATACGCTGGTGCTCGACTACAACAACGAGGCCCTGCTCGAAGCAGCATTTGCCCGCGAAGGCGATGAAATTGCCGCAGTGATCGTTGAACCGGTCGCCGGCAACATGAATCTGGTCGCGCCACGGCCGGGTTTTCTCCAGTTGTTGCGCCAGCTGTGCACGCAGCATGGCGCCGTGCTGATATTCGACGAAGTGATGACGGGCTTTCGCGTTGCCTTGGGCGGCGCGCAAACGCTCTACGGCATCAAGCCCGACTTGACGACGCTGGGCAAGGTCATCGGTGGCGGAATGCCGGTGGGCGCCTTCGGCGGACGCCGCGACATCATGCAATGCCTCGCGCCGCTGGGGCCGGTCTACCAGGCCGGCACGCTGTCAGGCAACCCGGTGGCCGTGGCCGCCGGACTGGCCACGCTGAAACTGATCCAGGCACCGGGTTTCTACGACCGGCTCGACGCCGGCGCCCACCAACTGTGCAGCGGGCTGGCCGCAGCCGCCCAGGCTCGGCGCATTCCGTTTTCTGCGCGCAACATCGGGGGCATGTTCGGCATCTACTTCCGCGAGACCCCGCCGCAGTCATACGCCGAGGTCATGTCCTGCGACAAGGAAGCCTTCAACCGTTTTTTCCACGCCATGCTTGCCGAGGGCGTTTATCTGGCGCCGTCGGCTTACGAGGCAGGCTTCGTCTCCAGCGCCCACGGAACCGCCGAAATCGAGCGGACCGTGCAAGCTGCAGCAAAGGTTTTTGCTGCGTTTTGATCTGCAGCAATGCAAAATATATAATGAAAACAAATACTTGTATTTTCATGTTTTGCTGCAGCATTTGACGGGCTGCAGCAAAAACCGGCTATCCCCATGGAAAAGATCCGGCTCTCAAAACTGATGTCGGAACAGGGTTTGTGTTCACGACGGGAAGCCGATGTCTACATCGAGCGCGGCTGGGTGCTGGTCGATGATGTACCGGTCACCGAACTGGGCACCCGCATCTGGCCGACCCAGACCATCACGCTGACCGCAGCGGCAAAACAACAGCAGCAGGCCCGGGTCACCGTGCTGCTGCACAAACCCATCGGTTACGTCTCCGGACAGGCGGAAAACAACTATCAGCCGGCGGTCACGCTGGTGAATTCCCGGACCCAGCATCGAAGCAGGCGGGATGAGGCGCGCTTCGACCCGCGCCATCTGCGCGGACTGGCACCCGCCGGACGTCTCGATATCGATTCCACCGGCCTGCTGGTACTGACGCAGGATGGCCGCATCGCCAAACAGCTGATCGGCGAAAACTCGAAAGTGGAAAAAGAGTATCTGGTGCGCGTGACCGGCAAGCTGTCGCGAGAGGGGCTCGCGCTGCTGAATCATGGATTGAGTCTCGACGGAGAAACCTTGCGTCCGGCAGAGGTCTCCTGGCAGAACAGCGATCAGCTGCGGTTTGTGCTGCGCCAAGGCAAAAAACGCCAGATCCGGCGCATGTGCGAACTGGTCGGGCTTGTCGTGACCGGGCTCAAGCGAGTGCGCATCGGCAAGATCATGCTCGGCGACCTGCCGGTCGGGCAATGGCGCTATCTGCGGCCCGACGAACAGTTCTAGTATTTTTCAACCCGCCGGCGCACGACGCGGCGCCGGTTTCGGTGACGCCCGCACCGCCGGTTTGCGCGACACAGGGCCGACACCCGCCACGCGGGTTGGTGCGCGGTCCGGCAAATTCGCGGTCAGCCGCGCCAGTTCTTCCTGCAGGACGGTCGGTCCGCCAAGAGCGGCCATGCGTCGCCTGCGGGCAGCCGCATCGGGCAAGGCATGCAGGCCGGTCAGGTACAACAGCAGGTCTTCGGTGGTGTGGTATTCGTCACTGACGGTGAACGGGAAGTCGCGCGGAAACCGCGCAAACTGCCGTGTCGCGCCCGGATAAAGCACCTGTGCCACGAAACCGAAGCAGCTGACGCAGACCTCGGCCGTAGTGCCGTTCAGTTCGCAATACGGCGTCACGGTTCCCAGCCATGGTTTCAGGCGCTGCCTAATACCCGACTGCAAGCGCTGTACTGCCGCTTCGTTGCGGTACGGGCGCACGCCAAAATGATGAACCACTTTGTAGCGCTGGCCATTGGCATCGTATTCGCCGTCCGCAATGAACGGCGCCACGGTGACGCCCACGCCGGGAAAGGACCAGGCGATGCGCCGATCCGGGAGTTCCATTCCGACCTGCATTTCCTGCGCTCCATCAGGCGCCGTAATGGTCCAGTAATGCACATAGCCGGTCTGCCCCGCCCCGGCGGAGGTCACGATGAACGGGGCGCGCACGGTTTTTGTCGGCGTCTTGCGGCGTGCGCCGTCTGCCGCAACCGGTTGCGCGGCGATGACGTTCATGCCCAGCGCAACAGCCGGGGTCGACGACAGCAGCAGGGATGACAGCAGGATCAGGCGAATAAAACGGTACATGATGGATTTGGTCCGGGAGCGCTGGTCTAAGTTCTCGTCACGCCAGCCTTTAACGGCGCTGCAGCGCTGCGGCGTACAATCGTGCAGAAAAAGCCGCTGTCGGCTATTGGCGACGCCGCAGCAATCCAGGCAGGTCGGCGACGCTGTCCAGCAAATGGGTATGCGGCTGCTCCTGCATCTGGTCACGGCCGTGTGCGCCGGACAATACCCCGATATTCAGCGCGACGCCGGCATTGCGCCCGGCCTGCAGATCAAGCACGGTGTCTCCGGTATTGGCGACGCTGCGCACGTCGGTGATGCCGGTCGCCTCCATGCAGCGGAAAATCATGTAGGGCGCCGGGCGGCCCTGCGCGACTTCGTCGCCGCAAACCACCGCATCAACCACACCTTGCCGCCAGCCCAGGGCATCCAGCAACAGGTTCGTGGTTTCACGATCGAAGCCGGTATTCAACGCTACACGTACGCCTGCCGCACGCATTGCGGCGATTGCCTCAGGCGCGCCGGGTA
>Ga0222714_10002256_pt1 | contig 20641 bp, 20 predicted proteins | sample C33_3DmetaG_FD_165048 | JGI IMG/M metagenome (GOLD analysis project Ga0222714, IMG submission 165048) | Estuarine water microbial communities from San Francisco Bay, California, United States - C33_3D | ecosystem: Environmental > Aquatic > Marine > Unclassified | place: USA: California...
ATCATATCATTCAAAAAAAAATAATATTTCAGAAACAGATAAAAAAATTATCTAAATATTTGGATATGCGCAAAATTTTTATTTTTGGCGTCAAACCTGATTATCCAGAAACAGGGTATGGCTATTTATATTCAAAAAAAATTAATAATAACTTTAATAAGGTTATAAAATTTGTAGAAAAGCCTAATTTAAATAAAGCGCAGAAACTTATTAAAAATAAAAATTATCTTTGGAATTCAGGAATGTTTCTTTCAAACAAATCAGTATTACTAAATGAATATTCTATTTTACAAACTAAATTAGCACTACAAGTTTGCGATTCATATGTAAACGCAAAGAGTACAAATAATATTATAGAGTTAGATAATAAGTATTATTCAAAAATTAAATCTATTTCGTTTGATCATGCCATTTTAGAAAAATCAAAAAATATTTTTTCTGCCAAACTTTTAAGTGACTGGAAAGATGTTGGTAGTTGGTTGCAAAAATGGGAAATTGAAAAAAAAGACAAAGATAAGAACTATATCAAAGGAAATGTATTAAAAAATAATGTTCAAAATTCATACATTTCCTCCAATCGAACAATTGTAGCTAGCAATTTAAAAAATATACTTGCGGTCGATAATAACGATGTTCTTTATCTTTCTGATCTTAGAAATAATGATCTTAAAAGTCTTTACCCTTTAATTAGTAAAAAGTTTCCAAAGATTACAGATCAACATACAACCACTCAAAGACCTTGGGGTCAATTTACAAACATATTTATTGGAAAAAATTTTCAAGTTAAAGAATTAGTTGTTAAATCTGGTGGAATTCTTAGTCTTCAAAAACACAAATATAGATCTGAAAATTGGGTTGTAGTTGAAGGCAAAGCCAATATTACGTTAAATAAAAAAAATATTATTTTACAAAAATCAGATTCTATTTTTATACCACAAGGAGCAGTTCACCGAATTCAAAATAGAGAAAAAAGTATTTTAAAGATTATTGAAGTTCAAACTGGTAGTTATCTTGGAGAAGACGATATTGTTCGTATAAAAGATATTTACGGAAGAGCTTAGGCTAAAGTTAATTTTATTGGAGCATGATCAGAAGGTTTTTCTAAAGCTCTTGTATATTTATCAATAGTTACATCTTTAATTAAATGACTAATATTTTTTGATAATAAAAAATGATCAATTCTTAATCCTTTATTTTTTTCAAAAGATCCATATTGGTAATCCCAGAATGTATAATTATTTGGTTGTTTATTAACTAGCCTAAATGCGTCTTCGTAACCTTCATTTAATATATTTCTAAAAAATTTTCTTATTTCAGTTCTGTAGAGCGCATCATTTTCCCAATCTTCAGGATTATAAACATCTTCTTCATTTGGTATAATATTAAAATCACCACCAATTATAATCTTTTTTTTTAATTTATTTTGATAGATTAAAAATTCTTCAAGAGATTTTAACCATTTTATTTTGTAATGATATTTGTCAGTATCAACAGGATTTCCATTTGGAACATAGACAGAGATAATTTTTATTAATTCATTTTTGTAATTTATATCAACAGAAATAGTTCTCGATTGTTCTTGATTATCATTAATGAGATTAAAATTAACATTATTAATTTTGTCATTATAAATAATTGCAACTCCATTATATGATTTTTGACCATGAACTTCACTATTATAACCAATAGTTTTTAATTCTGAGTATGGAAAATTTTTATTTTCAGTTTTTATTTCTTGAAGTAGTAAAAAACTCGGTTTGTTTTTTTTAAGATATTCAATAATATGATTTAATCTTACTCGTACAGAATTTACATTCCAGCTACTTATGATCATTAAACCGAGAAAGAGCTTCCACATCCACATGAAGATGTAGCTTTAGGATTTATAATTTTAAAAGTATTTTCAATTAATTTCTCAGAAAAATCTAGCATCGACCCTTCTACAAAAACAAAGGACGATTTATCTATTAAAATATTTTCAAAAATTATATCGTCTTCATTTATTTTATTATCTGTTGAGAAATGATATTTGTAACCAGAGCAACCACCACCTTTGACTTCAATTCTAAAAAACTTATTAATATTTTCTTTTTTTAAAAGATTTTCTATCTTTTTTTTAGCTTTATCTGTAATGGTAAAATTATTAGTCATTCAATTATATGTCTATTATTAATATATGTCTGGGGTTGATAATTACAATAAGTTATTAACTAAATTTTCTTCTAATAATTCTAATTATTTAGGAAGGCAATTTAGTGATAAAAAAAACTTATATAGATCTTTTTATCAACGAGATAGAGATAGAATTATACACTCAACTTCGTTTAGAAGATTGAAATATAAAACACAAGTTTTTGTATATGATGAAGGGGATCATTACAGAACAAGATTAACTCATACTTTGGAAGTTTCTCAAATATCAAGATCCATTTCTAGATATTTAAAACTAAATGAAGATTTATCTGAAGCAATAAGTTTAGCTCATGATTTAGGACATTCACCATTTGGACATGCCGGGGAAAAAATTTTAGATTATTGCATTAGAGATTATGGTGGATTTAATCATAATATTCACTCAATTCGTTTGATTACAGAATTGGAAAAAGCCTATCAAAATTTTGATGGATTGAACTTATCCATAAATACAATAGATGGAATTGTTAAGCATAATGGTCCTAATTATTTAGTAATAGAAAATTTAAATCTTTTACCTAATTTAAATAAAATTAAAAAAATTAATTTTTATAATCAATCATCTTTAGAATCGCAGATTAGTGCCTTATCAGATGATATCGCTTATAATAATCATGACATTGATGATGGTATTAGGGCAGGCTTATTTTCAATTAATGATATTAAAGATTTGCCTATTATAGGTGACATTATAAAGAAAAAAAACAAACAGTTTAAAAATAAAAAGTTATTAAGAAATGAAATTATAAGATCAATAATAAATTTTATGGTAACAGATTTAATTTTGCATACACAAAAAAGATTAAAAAAATTAAAAATCAAAACAATTGAAGATGTTTATCAATCAAATGATTTTGTAGTTAGTTTTTCACCAAAACTTATTAGTGCAAACAACCAAATACGTGAATTTTTAAAATTAAATATGTATGAAAATAAATCAGTAAAAGTAATGACAAACAAAGCAGAAAAAATAATAAAAACTTTATATATTTATTTAATTAAAAATAATAAAAAATTTATATCTATAGATCAAAAAAATAAATGGGGTCTAGAAAGATCAGTTTCAGATTTTATTGCGGGTATGACAGATAAATTTGCTATTGATTTATACAATAATATAAAATGAATATTTTTATTAATTATAAGATAAAATTAAATAATTTTTTTAAAGATTTAGAAAAAAATAAAATTATTAAATTACCAAAAAACTTTGACAATTTTTCAGTAGAAATTCCAAAAGTAAAGACACATGGTGATTTTAGTACAAATGCACCAATGATTTTTGCAAAAGAAAATAATTCAAATCCTATTGATCTTGCAAATATTATAAAAAAAGAATTAGAAGGTAAATTTAATGAAATTTTAAAAATTGAAATTGCAAAACCTGGTTTTTTAAATTTTTTTTTTGATAAAAATTTTTGGTATGATTTTTTAAAAGCTATCGATAATAATTTAGGAAAGAGCCAAAATTTAAAATCTAAAAAAATTTTAATTGAATACGTTTCAGCAAATCCAACCGGTCCATTGCATGTTGGGCACTGCAGAGGAGCTATTTTTGGAGATATTTTGGCAAATCTTTTAAGTTTTGTCGGCAATAAAGTAGTTAAAGAATATTATATCAATGATTATGGTAATCAAATTAATCAATTTGTTAAATCAGTTTATTTTAGAATATTAGAATTAAAAAATAATTTTTCATTTCCAGAAAATCAAGATCTTTATCCAGGTGATTATGTTGTCGATATAGCAAAAAAAATTTTAAAAAAAAATCAAATTTTAAATTTTGATAATTATAATATAATTTTTAATGATTTAAAAAAATTATCTATAAATGAAGCAATGAATTTAATAAAAAATGATCTAAAAACACTTGGAATTATTCATGATAATTTTGTATCAGAAAATTATATTGTTAATCAAAAATTAGTTGAAAAGGCCTTAGATATTTTGAAGGGCAGAGGTTATGTTTATGAAGGAATTTTAGAAAAACCAAAAGGAAATGATGTTGATGATTGGGAGCCTAGAAAACAAATTTTATTTAAATCTACTAAATTTGGTGACGACACAGATAGAGCGCTAAAGAAATCAGATGGGAGTTGGACTTACTTTGCAAATGATGTTGCATATCATCTTAATAAAATTGAACGAAAGTTTGATTTGCTCATAAACGTACTTGGAGCAGATCATGCTGGTTATTTAAAGAGGCAATCATCATGCGTCGCAGCTTTGTCCGAAAACAAACAGCAAATTATTTCTAAAGTCTGTCAGTTAGTGAAATTATTTAAATCTGGAAATCAATTGAAGATGTCAAAAAGAGCTGGAGATTTTATCACTGCAAGCGACCTTATAAATGAAGTTGGTAAGGATTCTGTAAGATTTATGATGATATACAGAAGTAACGACTCTCAGTTAGATTTTGATTTTGATTTAGTGACCGATCAGTCCAAAGAAAATCCAGTATTTTATGTTCAATACGCGCATGCTAGAATTTGTTCTTTGTTTAAAAAAAATAAATATGAACTTACTAGTGAAAAGCAACTAAATTTAAGTTTACTTAATCAAGAAATTGAAATTGATATAATTAAAAAAATATCTGAATGGCCAAAATGTTTAGAGTTATCGGCATATCATTTAGAGCCACATAGAGTGCCATTTTATTTATATGAACTAGCAAGTTTGTTTCATACATACTGGAATTCAGGAAATGAGAACGATAATTTAAAAATTTTAAATGAGAATAAGCCGGATCTTCAATTTGCAAGATTATTTTTAATTAAAAAAATACAGATTGTTATTAAAACTGGCTTGGATATTTTAAATGTTACTGCACCAGTTGAAATGTAATTAATTTAATGAATAAAAATCTATTAAATATAATATCTTTTTTTATTGTTTTTTCTTTTTTAACTTTTTGTTTATTTTATTATAATTCTAATTCATTTATCAAAAATGTAAATTTCAAAAGAGAAAGTTATTTGATTTATTTAAACTCGTATATTGAAAAGTTAGATAAAATTACTTCACAGTCAGATTTTAAAAAAAGAATAGATAATGATGAGTTTTTTAAAAAAATTTATAAACAAAAACAATACTGGGAGTTAATAAAATAATAACTTGAAAACACATGCAATTATATTTGGAATTAATGGTTTAAAATTAAATCTAAAAGAAATTGTTTTTTTTAAAAGTTATAAACCATGGGGGATAATATTATTTTCTAGAAATATTGATAATTTAGAACAAGTTAAAAATTTAACTTACAGTATAAGAGAACTCTTTAAAGATAAAAATTATCCAATATTAATTGATCAAGAGGGAGGTAAAGTTAATCGTTTTAGAAAAATTATTAATCTTGATAAATATAATGCAAAGTATTTTGGGGATATTTATAAAAATGACAAAACATTTTATTTAAAATTTAATAAATTTCTTAAAATAAATATTTCTATTTTAAAGTATTGCGGCATTAATATTAATACAGTTCCAGTTCTAGATTTATTTAATGGAAATAAAAAAAGTGTTATCGGAAACAGAGCTTTCTCTAAAAACAATAAAATTGTCATAAAATTATCTAAATATTTAATTAATTTTTATAATAAATATGGTCTTGGAACTGTTACTAAGCATATCCCAGGACATGGTTGCACAGATACAGATTCTCATTTTAGTTTACCTAAAGTCGCTTATTCCTTTGATTATTTAAAAAAAAATGATTTTAAAACATTTAAAGAAGTTAATAGTTATTTATCGATGACGGCACATATTTTATATGAAAAAATAGACATTTATAATTGTGTAACCCAGTCCAAAAAAATAATTCATGATATAATTAGAAAATATTTAAACTTTAAAGGAATACTAATGTCAGATGATATTTGCATGAAAGCTTTATCTGGAGGAATTATTAAAAATGCTAGATTAAGCTTAGAGGCAGGTTGTAATTTACTATTACATTGCAGCGGGAAGATAGATGAAATGAGGAAACTTTCTTTAATCGTGCCAGAAATTGATAATTTTACATATAAAATAACTGACAAATTGAAGGCAAATTTTAATAAATTTAATTGAAGAATCAGTTAAATAAATTAAATGGACAGTATAGTTGAATTAAAACCACTTTCATTAGACCAAGCGGAAGATAAGTTTAATCTTAATATTGATAATTATGAGGGTCCTTTAGAACTTCTTTTAGATTTAGCAAAATCTCAAAAAGTAGACCTTATGAAGATTTCTATTGTTCAGTTAGCTGATGAATATTTGAAATTTATAAATAACATTAAAAAAAATTTGGAATTAGCTGCCGATTTTTTGGTAATGGCTACATGGCTTGCTTATTTAAAATCTCGATTATTATTACCAGATGACTTTGAGGATGATTTTTCAGCAATTCAAATGGCTGAAAAATTAAAATTACAATTAAGAAAATTAGAAGCAATTAGATTTCTATCTGACAAACTTGTTTCACATAAACAATTAGGTAGAGATATTTTTACAAAAGGCATTCGAGAAGGTATAAAAACAATTTCCACTTCCAAGTATTCTGTTTCGCTTTATGAACTTATAAAATCTTATGCAGAGATAAAAAGAAAACAAAACTTTTCAATTATGAATATTTCAAAATTGCCTGTTTACACAATGGAAGAGGCTATAAAAAAAATTACAAGTTTACTCAAAGAATTAACTAATTGGAGAGATATTAAAGATGTAGTTCCTGGGGCATTTTCGGGTTCAAAAAATCTAAAAAAATCTGGTTTAGCAGGAACATTTGCAGGGAGTTTAGAATTAGTTAGAGAAGGAAAATTATCAATTATGCAAAAAAAAATTTTTGATAAAATATTAATTAAAGCTAGATAATTATGTTAAATAAAAATAAAGACGCAAAAAGGTTAATAGAAGCTATTTTGTTTGCAGCTGATGAGCCCTTAGACATAGAAACTATAAAATCTAAAATTGAATTGAATATTGATGTATTAAAAATCTTAAAGGAATTACAATTAGAATTTATTGAAAGAGGTATAAATCTTTATGAAATTTCCAATAAATGGTCGTTTAGAACTGCTGATAATTTATCAAAAAAAATTGCAAGTGAAGTTGTTCAGCAAAGAAAATTATCAAAAGCTACAATAGAAACTTTAGCTATCATCGCTTATCATCAACCAGTGACTCGTTCAGAAATTGAAGAAATTAGAGGAGTTTCATTCAGTACAGGAACTTTAGAAATATTATTTGAACTTGGATGGGTAAAACCCCATGGCAGGAAAGAAATACCTGGCAAACCATTGCTTTATGTTACAACTGATACTTTTTTAAGTCATTTTAATTTAAAGTCATTATCAGATTTACCAAACTCTGAAGAATTGGCTTCCGCTGGTTTAATAGATAGTCGATTAGATAGATCAATATTCGGAACCAATAAGTTTGCTAAAGATGATTTAGAGAAGCAATCCAAAGAAGACATTTTTTCTAATATAGACGACATGCTTTCAGGAACCTTAAATCAAAAAGACAATTAATTATTTGTAAATAAATATCATTTACTATATAAATTTAACTATGGGTTTAAGTTTTTGGCATATAATAATAGTCGTAATAGTTGTTGTCCTTTTATTCGGAAGGGGAAAAATATCTGATCTAATGGGTGATGTCGCCAAAGGAATTAAAAGTTTTAAAAAAGGTATGTCTGATGAACAGTCTTCAGATAACAAAGACCCTAAAGACAAAGATCAAAATTCAAAGTCAAATCACTAAAATAATTTATGCCACAAATCGGGTGGTCAGAAATTTTAGTTATCATTCTAGTTGCGATTATAGTTATTGGACCAAAAGATCTTCCGGTTGTTCTTAGAAAATTTATTCAAATAAAAAATGGAATAAAAAATTATGTTAATTCTTTTCAAAAAGGAATTGATGATATTGTTCATGAGCAAGAAAAAGATATAAAAAAAATTATAGATATTAATCCTGAAGAGGAAAATAAAAAAAAAACTGAAAAATCTTAATTTTTATGAGTGACAATAATGATCAAAATCATTCAAGTTTAGCAGAACATCTCTTAGAATTAAGATCCCGAATAATTAAAAGTCTAATTTTTTTTGCATTAGCTTTTATAGTTTCATACATGAATGCTGATAAAATATATGATTTTTTATTACAACCTTACGTTAAAGCTTTGGGAGAGGGTCAAATAGGTACTAAAAGGTTAATTTTTACAGCACTACAGGAAACATTTATTACTTATTTAAAATTATCTTTTTTTTCTGCACTTTTTTTTTCTTTTCCTGTTTTTTTAATTCAAATATGGAAATTTATAGCGCCTGGTCTCTATAATAATGAAAAAAAAATAATTTTACCTTTTATTATTGCAACTCCAGTTCTTTTTATAACTGGAGCCTTATTGGCTTATTATTTTATAATGCCTTTGGCTATTAAGTTTTTTTTATCATTTGAAACTTTAAGCACCCAGACAAGTATGCCAATTCAATTAGAAGCTAGAGTAAGTGAATATCTTTCATTGATAATGGTTTTTATGATTGCTTTTGGACTTAGTTTTGAATTACCTGTATTGTTAATTTTGTTAGCAACCATTGGTTTTATTGACTCTAAATATTTATCCGAACGAAGAAGATATGTAATTGTTATTATATTTATTGTTGCTGCAATTATTACTCCTCCAGATCCAATTAGTCAGATAGGATTGGCCATCCCATTAATGCTTTTGTATGAAATATCTATCTTAATTATTAAATATTTAGAAAAAGGTAAAAATGATAAATCTTAAAAATTTAAGAGATAATCCTTCTTTTTACAAAAAAAAATATAAAGAAAGATTCGTAAAAAACTCTGATCAATTAGTTGATGATATCGTTAGTTTAGATTCTTCTATAAGACAAATTTTGGAAAAACAACAAAAATTACAAGAAGAGAGAAATAAAATATCTAAAGAATTATCTATTTCTAAAGATAAAAAAAGCGAACAATTTTTAACTATTTCTAAGAAAGTTTTGAATATTAAAAATGAAATTGAAAATTATGAAAAAAACCTTTCTGAACAAAAAGCTAAAATAAATAATATTCTTCATAATCTTCCAAATATACATTTAGATGACGTTCCAATAGGTCAAGATGCTAAAAGTAATAAGGAAATAAAAAAATCTGGAAATATTAAAGATTTTAATTTTAAAATTAAATCTCATGATGAGATTGGCCTAGAGCGAGATCTAATAGACTTTGATACAGCAACTAAGATCTCAGGTGCTCGGTACGTAATTACCAAAGGTAATATTGCTAAATTAGAAAGAGCTTTGATTAATTTTATGATCGATACCCATGTTCATGAATTTGAATACTTAGAGATGAATGTTCCAATCATTGTTAATGAAGATTCTATGTTCGGAACTGGTCAGTTACCTAAATTTTCTAAAGAACAATTCTCTTTAAATACTGGTTCGTGGTTAATCCCAACAGCTGAAGTTTCTCTCACAAATATTGTCAGAGATAAAATTCTAAACTATGAGGATTTGCCACTCAGATATGTTGCGGCCACACCTTGCTTTAGAGCTGAAGCTGGAGCTGCTGGTAAAGATACAAAGGGAATGATGAGACAACATCAGTTTTATAAAGTCGAACTTGTAAGTATTGTAAAACCTGAGGATAAAAATAATGAACTTGAAAGACTTACTAATTGTGCAGAAACGATACTTAAAAGATTAGAAATTCCTTATAGAATAGTTTTGCTTTCGTCCGGAGACATGGGTTTTAGTGCAGAAAAAACTTATGACATAGAAGCATGGATACCCTCTCAAAAAAATTATAGAGAAATATCAAGTTGTTCTTCTTGTGGTCAATTTCAAGCAAATAGAATGATGGCACGTTTTAAAGATTTAGATAAAAAAATTGACTATGTTGCTACACTAAATGGTTCTGGTCTAGCAATAGGAAGAACACTAATTGCTATCATTGAAAATAATCAAAACGAAGATGGTTCAATTAATATTCCTGCAGTTTTGCATAGTTACATGAATGGAATAAAAAAGATTTAATTTATATAAAATATAAAGTTAATAAATTTATTGTATTTAAACTTTATCTAGTATAATCAAGCAAACTATGTCTGCATCAGGCTTTGCCCAATTTATTCCATTAATATTAATTTTTGTAATCTTCTATTTTTTATTAATTAGACCTCAGCAAAAGAGAGTTGCTGAGCATAAACTGATGATTTCAAAATTAACTAGAGGAGATACAGTCGTTACTGCGGGTGGAATTGTTGGTAAAATTTCAAGAATTATTGATGAAGAAAAAGCAGAATTAGAAATCGCCGAGAATATTAATGTTAAAATTATAAGATCCACTATCTCACAAGTTTTATCAAAATCAGAAACTAATTAAATTAGTAGTGTTAAATTTCTCCAGATTAAAAATTGGATTTATTCTTTCTTCAATATTATTTTTTTTTTATATTTTTTTAGGAAATTTTAGTTTTACTAATAAAACTAATTTATTTTTAGATAAAAAAATAAATTTGGGCTTAGATCTTCAGGGCGGTTCATATTTACTCCTAGAGATTGATATCAATCCTTTAATTAATAAAAAATTAGAAGAAAAACTACTTGAATTAAAAAAAAACTTTAATGAAAAAAAATTAGACTTTAAAAATTTAAATATTTTTAATAATAAAATTACTTTTGAAATAAAAAATGTATCCCAAAAAGATTTTTTTATTGATATAATTAATAAAGCAAATCATGAAGAAAAATTTTTTTCAAGAATTAATAAAAATAATATAGAAGTTACTAATAAAGATTTTTTTTATAAGATTGATAAAGATATATTTAATTTACAATTTACAGATGAATTCTTAAAACATCTTAAAAAAGATGCACTAAATCAGTCGGTAGAAATAGTAAGAAAAAGAGTTGATCAGCTTGGTACAAAAGAACCAACTATTCAACAAAAAGGCGATGGAAGAATTCTTGTAGAATTGCCCGGATTATCCGATTCTTCAACTTTTAAAAATATTCTTGGAAAAACAGCCCAATTAAATTTTAAGTTTTTAAAAACTAGCAATAGTTCTGGTGATAATCTTGGTTTTGAAAAAATTAAAAATAAATCTGATGGATCTTTTGTAGAAGTTGAAAAGAAATTAATAGTCTCCGGTGAGAATTTAATTGATGCTCAACCAGGTTTTGATAGACAAACAAATCAATCTATTGTTAGCTTTAAATTTGATAATTTAGGGGCTAAGAAATTTGCGAATGCAACAAAAGATAATGTAGGCAGGCCTCTTGCTATTATTCTAGATAACGAAATTTTAAGTTCACCAGTAATTAGAGAGCCTATACTTACTGGTAGTGGTCAAATATCTGGAGGCTTCACTGTTGAGGAGGCTAATCAGTTAGCTATTTTATTAAGGGCCGGGGCCTTACCAGCGCCAATGAAAATTATAGAGGAAAGAACTGTAGGCGCTGATCTAGGTAAAGACTCTATTCGCTACGGAATTATATCCTTCATTGCTGGCTTCTTACTGGTGTTTGTTTATATAATATATGCATATAAGATATTCGGTTTCTTTGCGAACATTTCACTTTTATTAAACATTGTCATTTTGATTTCAATTTTGTCCTTATTTGGATCCACTTTAACTTTGCCTGGAATTGCTGGAATTGTTTTAACTGTTGGTATGGCTATAGATACTAACGTAATAATTTACGAAAGAGCAAAAGAAGAATTAAAGACTGAAAAATCAAATATTATTGCTTTTGATATAGCTTATAAAAAATCATTATTAACTATTATTGACTCAAATTTAACAACATTAATTGCAGGTATAATTTTATTTTATTTAGGCAGTGGTCCGGTAAAAGGTTTTGCTGTTACTTTATGCGTAGGATTAATAACTTCTTTTTTTACAGCCTTTACAATTGGTAGATTAATGGTTTCAAAATACCTAATGGCTAATAAGAATAAAATTATAAATATTTAATATGACTAATTTTAATATTTTAAAATATAAAAATTTTTTTTTATTTTTATCAAGCTTTTTAGTTTTAGCTTCAATTATCTTAGTCTTTACTAAAGGATTAGATTTTGGAGTCGATTTTAAAGGAGGAACAACAATTGAAATTCGATTAGAAAAAAAAATTGAAATAGAAAAAATTAGACATTCTATATCAAAACTTAAAGTTAATAACTATTCTGTTAAAGAATTTGGTTCTGTAAATGATTTTTTAATTTCTACAGATAATAGTGTTTCACCAATTGATATAAAAAATTTTATTGAAAAAGATTTAAAGGAAAAAGTTACAATTAGAAAAGTAGAAACAGTAGGTCCAAAAGTAGGAGCTGAATTGATTAAATCCGCGATTTACTCAGTTTTATTGTGTTTTGTTGCAATGTTTTTTTATTTATGGTTTCGTTTTGAATGGCAATTCAGTTTAGGGGGGATAGTTGCTCTTTTTCATGACACAATAATCACTGTAGGAGTATTTTCTCTTTTAGGATTACAATTTGATCTTACGATCGTAGCTGCATTATTAACAATTATTGGTTACTCAATTAATGACACAGTTATTATTTATGATCGTATTAGAGAAAATTTAAAAAAAGATAGTACATCTGAATTATCAATTTTAGTAAATGAATCTTTAAATAATACTCTTTCTCGTACATTAAAAACTTCTGGAACAACTCTTTTATCAATTATTGCTGTATTATTTTTTGGAGGTGAGGTTCTTAGAGGATTTGCTTTTGCAATAACTTTTGGAATTATAATAGGAACATATTCTTCAATTTATATAGCTTCTCCTATAGTAATGTTTTTTAAAGTCAAAAGAGACTGGTCAGCTAAAATTGACAATACGCCTTAATAAAGATTTTGGGCAGTTACCATTGTCAAAAGCATTGGAATAGACAAAAAAGTATTTGTTCTAGATATTAACATTGCCATTCTTGCAGACTTAGCCTTAGTTTCTGGATCACATTCAACAATCCCTAATGCTCTTTTTTGATTTGGCCAAATTATAAACCAAACATTAAAAGCCATTATTATTCCAAGCCACATACCAATTCCTATTGTAATGTTTTTAGGACTTCCTTTAATTGCCAAAGCTTCGTGAACATAGCCATTCAAGTAGGCTGTTATTAATCCTGTAAGAATAGTTGAAAGGGCAGCCCAACGAAACCAAAATAAAGCTGTTGGAGCTATTACTTTTCCGATAGCAGGTTTTTGATCGTCAGGTATTTTTGGCATACTAGGTATTTGCACAAAATTAAAATACCATAACAATCCTATCCACATGACCCCGGACAAAACGTGCAAGTATCTAAATATAGCGCTCCAAAAATATCTATCGTTAGCCCAACCATCATTAATATAAAATAAAACTCCAAAGAAAATTAATGTAGCAATAACAGAACTTATTATTGTTTTTGGTAAAGATTGAAGAATATTACTGATTCCCATGAATCAATATTAGCATAAAAAATATTTTTTTAGGCACTCTTTTTTGAAATATTTTTAGATAGAATTTTCTTTAAAAATTCACCTGTATAACTACCTTTTACAAGGGAAACGTCTTCTGGAGTGCCTTCAGCAATAATTTTTCCACCTTTTACGCCTCCTTCAGGACCCATATCAATAATCCAATCAGCGGTTTTTATTACATCTAAATTATGCTCAATTACAATTACTGTGTTTCCTTTGTTCACAAAAGTATGAAGAACTTCTAATAGTTTTTTAACATCATGAACATGTAGACCTGTTGTCGGTTCATCAAGTATATAAATAGTTCTTCCCGTTGCTCTTTTTGATAATTCTTTTGCAAGTTTAATTCTTTGAGCCTCTCCACCAGAAAGAGTGGTGGCTTGCTGACCAATTTTTATATACCCAAGACCAACTTTTTGAAGAGTTAAAAGTTTATCTCTTATCGATGAAATATTTTCAAAGAAATTAACGCCTTCATCAACTGTCATGTTTAAAACATCGGCAATATTTTTATCTTTAAATCTTATTTCTAAAGTTTCTCTATTGTATCTATTGCCTTTACACACATCACATTGAACGTAAACATCTGGTAAAAAATGCATTTCATAAGTTATTACTCCATCACCTTCGCATGCTTCGCATCTACCTCCTTTGACGTTGAAAGAAAATCTGCCAGGCTTGTAACCCCTTGCTTTCGAATCTGGTAAATTGACAAACCATTCTCTTATAACAGTAAATGCTCCAGAGTATGTTGCGGGATTTGATCTTGGAGTTCTGCCAATTGGAGATTGATCAATATCGATTATTTTATCTAAATATTCATAACCCTGAATACCTTTAAAAGGTTTAGGCATATTTTTTGTTATAGTTTTATTAATCATTAAATTTAATGCTCTATAAAGGGTATGTAGAACAAAAGTTGATTTTCCACTTCCAGAAACTCCTGTCACAGCTGTAAAAGTTCCAAGAGGAATTTTTGCAGTAACGTTTTGTAAATTATTTCCAGTTGCCCCACTTAAAGTTAAATATCTTCCGTCTTTGGCTTTTCTTCTTATTTGTGGAATTGAAATGTTTTTTTCCCCAGATAGGTATTGTCCAGTTATACTACTTTCATTTTGCATTATTTGAGAAGGTGTGCCGGCCGCAATAATTTTTCCACCTTCAGTTCCAGCTCCAGGTCCAAGATCTATTATATAATCAGAGTTTAACATTGCCTCTTCATCATGTTCTACGACTATTACTGTGTTTCCTAAATCTCTTAATCTTTTAAGGGCATTTAATAGTTTTATATTATCTTTTTGATGCAATCCTATTGAGGGTTCATCCAAGACATATAGAACTCCAGTTAATCCGGAACCAATTTGTGAAGCTAATCTTATTCTTTGAGATTCTCCACCTGACAATGTTCCTGATGATCTTGATAAATTTAAATAATCAAGACCTACATTTATTAAAAAATTTAATCTTTCATTGATTTCTTTTAAAATGTGTACTGAAATTTTATTTTCTTTCTCTGTTAAATGATTATGAAGATCAGAAAACCATTCATGAGCACTTTGAATAGACATTTTTGAAACTTCACTAATATTTAATTCCTTAATTTTTACAGAAAGAGCTTCCTCCTTAAGTCTCATTCCTTTACATCTTTCGCATTCTGTTTCATTTTGAAATTGTGAAATTTCCTCTCTTTTCCAATCACTATCAGTTTCCAAATACTTTCTTTCTAAATTATTAACGACTCCTTCAAATGATTTTTTATTTGAATATTTTTCATATCCATCATCATAAGAAAATTTTATTTCCTCTTCTCCTGAACCATATAAAATAATATCTTGAATTTTTTTTGATAAATCTTTCCAGGGTGTTTCTAAGGAAAAATTATAATGCTTTGCTAAAGAAGATAATGTTTGAGCATAATACAGAGTTGAGCTTGATGCCCAGGGAACAATAGCACCATCTATTAAAGTTTTTTTTTCATTAGGAATTACTAATTTTGGATCTATATAAAGATCAACTCCAATTCCTTCACATTCTGGACATGCACCATAAGGACTATTAAAAGAAAAAAGTCTTGGTTCTATCTCCTCGATTGTAAAACCACTCTCGGGACATGCAAATTTTGAGGAGAACACCAATTTTTCATTTTTCTTAAATTCTTTTGGAAGATTTTCATTTATAAAATCTACATAAACAAGACCGTCCGATAATGATAAAGTAGTTTCAATACTTTCGGCAATTCTTTGTTGTTCTTTTTTGTCATTAACAAAACCATCTACATAAATATCTATATCATGTTTAATATTTTTATTTAAAGTTGGAGACTTATCGATTTCATAAACTTTTCCATCGATTTTTACTTTTTGAAAACCTCTTTTTTTATATCCAAGTAATTCTTTTTTATACTCTCCCTTTCTTCCTCTAACTACAGGAGCATAAATTTGAATCTTAGATTGCTTTGGCAAATCTAAAATTCGATCCACCATTTCTGATACAGTTTGTGACTTAATAGGTTTTCCAGTAAATGGAGAATAAGGAATGCCAATTCTTGCGTATAAAACACGCATATAATCATAAATTTCAGTAACTGTTGCAACGATCGATCTTGGATTTTTAGAGGTTGTTTTTTGCTCAATAGATATTGCTGGTGAAAGACCTTCTATTAAATCAACATCGGGTTTTCTCATTCTATCCAAGAATTGTCGAGCATAAGCTGATAAGCTTTCAACGTATCTTCTCTGACCTTCAGCATAAATTGTATCAAACGCCAAAGATGATTTTCCAGAACCAGACAAACCGGTGATCGTTATTAATTTATCTCTTGGAATCTCTACTGAAATATTTTTTAAATTATGCTCCCGAGCACCTTTAATAACGATTTTTGTGACAGTATTGCTCATGTTTTTCAGTAAATATTATTCTTTTAATTTGATTGATCTGATATAATAAACATCAAATTCTTAGTTCAAAAAAAGATCTATATTATGGCAGGCAGCTTAAATAAAGTTTTATTAATTGGCAGACTTGGGAACGATCCTGAAATCAAACAAATGCAAAATGGAAAAAGTATTGCAAGACTAAGTATCGCAACTTCTGAGAGTTGGAAAGATAAGAATACTGGAGAAAGAAAAGAAAAAACAGAATGGCATAGAGTTGTTATTTTTAACGAAGGTTTAGTAAGCGTTGTTCAGAAATACTTAAAAAAAGGAGCTCAAGTTTATATAGAAGGTCAATTAAATACAAATAAGTATACCGATAGCAATGGACAGGAAAAATATAGCACTCAAATTGTACTACAAGGCTACAATTCATCCCTTACAATGTTGGATGGAAAAAATTCATCATCTGGAGATAGTAAAAAAATTGAAGGTAGCCAATTACCTTCTGATGACATGCCTGATATTTCACAAGATCCAGACGACAAAGTTCCTTTTTAAATTTCCTTCATGAGTGAAGACTTAAAAAAAGAAAATATTAAAAATAAAAAATACAGTTCAGTTCAGATTGTTGATGAGATGAAGACTTCATACTTATCCTACGCGATGAGCGTAATTATAAGTAGAGCCTTACCAGACGCAAGAGATGGATTAAAACCAGTGCATAGAAGAATTATCTACGCAATGTACAAGGGTGGGTACGACTGGTCAAAACAATTTAGAAAATCAGCTCGAGTGGTTGGAGATGTAATAGGTAAATATCATCCTCATGGAGATCAAGCTGTCTATGACGCTTTAGTAAGATTAGCTCAAGATTTTTCAATGAGTGTAAAATTATTAGATGGACAGGGAAATTTTGGTTCTATGGATGGAGATAGGGCTGCTGCAATGCGTTATACTGAAACAAGATTAGCAAAAATTTCTGAATACTTAGTTGCTGATATTGAAAAAAATACAATAGATTATCAAAATAATTATGATGACACTGAATTAGAGCCCACTGTATTACCGGCCCAATTTCCAAACTTACTAGTAAATGGGGCTGGAGGTATCGCTGTTGGAATGGCAACAAATATTCCACCTCACAATCTTGGCGAGATTATTGATGGAACACTTGCTTATATTGATAATAATGAAATCTCTATAGATGAGTTAATCAAATTAATTCCTGGACCCGACTTTCCAACAGGAGGTTTGATAATTGGAAAAGATGCAATAAAGACAGGATATAAAACTGGAAGAGGCTCAATTAAATTAAGAGGAGAAATTTATACTGAAGAAGAAAAGAAAGACAAAACTTTAGTGGTAATAAAATCAGTACCATTTCAAACTAATAAATCTTTGTTAATTGAAAAAATAGCTCTTCTAGTAAGAGAAAAAAAAATTGAAGGGATATCAGACATTAGAGATGAGTCGAATAAAGAAGGCGTAAGAATAGTAATTGAATTAAAAAGAGGTGTATCTAGTGAAGTAATTATTAATCAACTTTATAAATATTCGCCAATTGAATCATCATTTGGTTTTAATACGCTTGCAATACTTAATGGAAAACCAGAATTGTTAAATTTAAAACAATTTATAAAAGTTTTTGTAGAATTTAGAGAAAAAGTTTTAATCAAAAGAACCTTATTTGATTTAAAAAAAGCAAAAGATCGAGTTCATATATTAATTGGATTATTTATAGCAATAGAAAATATTGATGAAATTATAGCTATTATTCGTAAATCTAAAAACCCAATCGAAGCTAAGTCTACACTTCAAAATAAGCAATGGAATTTTAAAAAATCAAAAATTAATAAAGAAGTTTTAGATATTAGCGATTTATCTAATAAAGATCAGTATCATTTATCAGATTATCAGGTTAGAGCAATTTTGGAACTAAGACTTCAGAAACTTACAGCAATTGGATATGAAGAAATTAATCAAGAAATAAGCGATCTTTACGCGGTTATTGTTCAGTATAAAAAAATTTTAAATGATAGAGAAGCATTATTAACTCAAATTAAGAATGAGCTTAAAGATATTAAAACTAAATTTGCAACTCCGAGAAAAACTAAAATTATAAATCAAGTTGGCACTTTTGATATTGAAGATGTTGTTCAAAAAGAAGATGTTATTATTACAATTACAAATAAAGGGTACATTAAAAGAAGTCCTTTAAGCTCCATTAGAGTTCAAAAAAGAGGTGGTAAAGGAAAAACAGGCATAACAACTAGAGATGAGGATTTTGTAAATCAAATATTTACTGCAAATACTCATACACCCATTCTTTTCTTTTCTTCAAAAGGAATTGTTTATAAATTAAAAGCATGGAAAATTCCTGAAGGTTCTAATCAGTCTAAGGGAAAAGCTCTACATAGTATTCTTCCATTAAAAGAAGGTCATATCATTACTTCAATTATGCCTTTGCCAAGCGATGAGTCATTATGGGCAAAAATGAAAATTATATTTGCCACTGCTAATGGAAAAGTTAGAAAAAATAGTCTTTTAGACTTTGAAAATATTCAACAAAGCGGAAAAATCGCTATGAAATTGGAAGATACCGATACAATTGTTGGAATTAAAATTCTAGATGATGATGATGACTTTTTGTTAAGTTCAAAAAATGGAAAAGCTTTAAGAGTTCAATCAAAAAAACTAAGACTTTTCAAAGGTAGATCATCTAAGGGAATAAAAGGAATGGCCTTAAAAAAAGATGATAAAATTATTTCATTATCAATTTTAAAGAGTGTAAAAATTACATCTGATGAAGCTAAATCATACATAAAAGCTTCTCGATTAGAAAAAGATTTAGATGAAACGCCTGATGACGACAGTGAAACAACTAAAATAGTAAAACTATCTAATAAACAAATTCAGGAATTTAAAAATAAAGAACAATATATTTTAACTGTAACTGAAAATGGATATGGAAAACGTTCATCTGCTTATGAATACAGAGTAAGTGGAAGAGGAGGGCAGGGAATTATTAATATTATAAGTTCAGAAAGAAATGGCAACGTTGCCTCAACATTTACCATTAATCATGAAGATCAAATTATGTTAATTACTGATAAAGGACAGATGATTAGATGCAATGTAAAAGATATTAGAATTACAGGCAGAAATACCCAAGGTGTTAGAATTTTTAATCTTTCCGAAGATGAAAAAGTTGTTTCTGCTGCCAGAGTAGAAGATACATCGGAGGAAAATAATTAATGAATCAAAGAGCCAAAATTTATCAACCTACAAAAACAGCAATGCAATCAGGAAAAGCTAGAACAAAGTTTTGGATTTTAGAATTCAATAAATCCAACTCTAATAAAGATTTTGTAATGGGATGGACGTCATCATCAAATACCGATGAACAAGTTAAGTTAAAATTTGAAACACAAGAACAAGCAATCGCTTATGCTAAGCAAAATAACATTCAATTTGATCTTACAACACACAAAAAAAATAAGCTCATTATTAAAGCTTATGCTGATAATTTTTTAAATAATGTTTAAAAGTTTTTTTTTTAATAAGAAATGGATCTTGTGGTCTTGGGGCGGAGGATTATTATTAATTTTCTCATTACTAATCCAAGTATCAATAACTGTTAAAATAAATGAATGGTATAAAGGTTTTTATGATTTATTACAAAATGCCGCAAAAAGTAATATTTCTGAATTTTGGAATAAAATTTATATTTTTTGTTATTTAGCGTTCCCTTATGTAATACTTGCGACTTTTACTGGATTTTTTACAAGGGTTTATTCTTTGCGTTGGCGCGAGGCTATGACTTTTGATTACATTCCGTTATGGAAAAATTCTAACGAAAGTATAGAAGGTGCATCACAAAGAATTCAAGAAGACACAAGTAGATTTGCAAAAATTGTAGAAAGCCTAGGACTTCAAGTTATTAGAGGTATCATGACTTTAATTGCTTTTATTCCTATACTTTGGGGGCTTTCTTCTGGAATTCAAATAGAATTTTTAAAACAATTCCCAGGATCTTTAGTTTGGGTATCCTTATTTGTAAGTTTAGGTGGACTAATAATTAGTTGGTTTG
>Ga0222714_10002257_pt1 | contig 20641 bp, 23 predicted proteins | sample C33_3DmetaG_FD_165048 | JGI IMG/M metagenome (GOLD analysis project Ga0222714, IMG submission 165048) | Estuarine water microbial communities from San Francisco Bay, California, United States - C33_3D | ecosystem: Environmental > Aquatic > Marine > Unclassified | place: USA: California...
AGAAAAGAAAATCTATCAATCTTGCCATATTCTCCACAAGCAAGGCAAGTATTATATCGTTCACTTCAAGGAGCTGTTTGCCCTTGATGGAAAGAATACGAATCTTTCAGTGAATGATGTTCAGCGTAGAAACAGAATCATCCAACTCCTTTCGGATTGGGGTCTGATTACTGTTGTTAAAGCAGAAGCAATCGCTGATGTTGCACCGCTGAATCAAATCAAGGTTCTTGCTTTCAAAGAGAAAGACGAATGGACGCTTGAAAGTAAATACAACATTGGTCGTAAGAAGACCGAAGTAACCGAATAATTTTGTAGGGAGTTCCACACTCCCTTTTTTAATGCTTTCTGATATATAATATTACGAGATGCCTTCGGGGTCTCAATTAAAACTCGCTTATTTAAGGAGCAAACAAATGACAAACACATACACTTGGGATGTTTATACTCCCTTTAATGTAGGATTGGAAAGTATTTTTAATCGACTAGATGCAATGTCTGGTCATAACACAAACTACCCACCCTACAATATCATCAAAAACGATGGCAGCAATTACGAAATTGAAGTCGCTCTGGCAGGATTTAAACCAGAAGAGATCGAGGTCTCTACTGAACAGAACATTCTCAGAGTTGCCTCTAAGGTTGAGAAAAGAGATTCTGAAAGAACATATATCCACAAAGGTCTCTCCAAACGCACATTCTCACACAGCTGGCAACTCGCAGATGATGTCAGAGTATCCTCTGTAGATTTTGCTGATGGTCTATTAACAATCTCATTGGAGAAGATCATTCCAGAACATCAGAAGAAAACAACTTATACAATCGGAGCAGGGAAGCAAGAGCTTCTTACTGAAGGATAAATAGACGCGGGGCAACCCAAATATCGTCGGCGCTACGGGGGTAACTGGCAAATTCCAGTTGACACCCCCTCTTTTTTATGCTACAATAATTTTAAATTGGAGGATAGTATGATCCCAAGAGTTATGATTTTACAATCTGGCGAACGAATTATCGCTGGAGTATCTGAAGTTACTGATGAAAATGGTCAGGGACTTTGCCTTCTACTTCGTTGCCCATATATTTTAGATATGGCACCAACTGGAGAATACAATGCAGAAGGAAATCCATCACAGTTTTCTATTAACTTTACGAAGTGGTTTGCTTATTCTACTTCGGATGAATTCCGAGTTCCTTATGCAAGTGTAGTTGCCATTGGTGAACCCGAAGAAGGAATTCTTGATGTTTACATGAAACGATTTGGAGATAAATTTAATGACAACGACGCCGTACCAACCAGTGATTCAAGTGATAATGTTGAAGAATCAGGAGTATCTGATAGCGGAAATCGAAGAAAGGGAAGAAAGTCCAGAGTGTCTGCTGACGAATCCGTACAGGATAACTGATCTTACCTACTGGGATTATTCTAATATGAATACAACACATGTCCCAACAGAGAACGCAGTGTTTGTTAGTAGCAGTGTAGAAAAAGAAAAGGGAAAAGATGGAGAAGATGTTATTGTCACTCAAAGTGATTATATTCTGCTTGAAAAATTTCCTAAGTATACTACACAATCTCAAATGTATCTCAGGTCAGATGACATCCTGACCATTTGCGATCCTGGTCATCTTGTGCTAGAATGCTACCAGAAGACCGTAGGTTGACGCATGAAGTTTTATACGAACATTGAACAGGCGGGGAATCGCATCCTCGTTCGTGGTTATGAAAATGGTGAGCGTGTCCAGTATCGTGTAAACTACAATCCGAAACTTTATGTGCTGAGCAATAAGCAAACGGATCATAAGAGCCTTGATGGGCGTTACCTCAAAGAGGTGCGCCCTGGTTCTATTAATGATTGTCGTCAGTTTATTGATCAGTATGCTGGTGTCGAAGGATTTGAAATTCATGGAAATACTCGATACTTGTATCAGTATATCGATGAAGCATATCCAGATAAGGAGATTCGTTTTGATTCATCTTTGATTCGCACATTCACTTTGGATATTGAAACTGGGGCAGAGAATGGTTTTCCTGATGTGGAAACAGCAGACCAAGAGATCCTGCTTATTTCTATTCGTGATTCTTTTACAAATCGAATTACTGTTTGGGGATCAAAAAGTTTCCAGAATGAAGACAGACAGGTTGATTATATTCATTGCAACGATGAGACAAAACTCCTTTCTTGCTTTCTCAAATGGTGGCAAGAAAATACTCCAGATGTAATTACTGGTTGGAATGTGCAGTTGTTTGATATTCCATACATCTGTAATCGCATGAATCGTATTCTTGGCGATGAGCATACAAAACTTCTTTCTCCATGGAAATTAATTTCCAGTCGTGAAATTTATATTAAGGGTCGCAAGCAGATTGCATACGACATTCCTGGTGTTGCTTGTCTTGACTATCTGGAACTTTACAAGAAGTTCACATATACCAACCAAGAATCATATCGTCTTGACCATATCTGTTCTGTAGAACTTGACTCTAAGAAACTCGACCACTCTGAGTTTGATACCTTCAAGGAGTTCTACACAAAAGATTGGAACAAGTTCGTTCTGTATAACATTCATGACGTTCGCCTTGTTGACCAACTGGAAGACAAGATGAAGCTTCTTGAACTGGCATACACTATGGCATATGACGCCAAAGTAAACTACGAAGATGTTTACTCTCAGGTGCGTATGTGGGATAACATCATCTTCATCTATCTTGCACAGATGGGTATCGTGATTCCTCCTAAGAAAGATAGCGTCAAGGATGCTAAGTATGCTGGTGCATATGTGAAGGAACCTATTCCTGGCATGTATGACTGGGTGGTGTCGTTCGACTTGAACTCTCTGTACCCCCACCTGATCATGCAGTACAACCTGTCCCCTGAGACGCTTCTGCCGCGCCGTAGCAGCGTCAACGTGGACATGCTGCTGGATAAGGCGTTCGACACCTCAGACCTCGTAGGGGAGACCCTGTGCGCCAATGGAACGCACTACACAACGAAGGAGCAGGGGTTCCTGCCCAAGCTGATGGAGAAGATCTATGAGGATCGAACCATCTACAAAAAGAAGATGCTTGCTGCCAAGCAGCAGTATGAAAAGACCCCAACGATTGAGTTGAAGAAAGAGATTGCCCGCTGCAATAATATTCAGATGGCACGTAAGATTCAACTCAACTCTGCTTATGGTGCTATCGGTAACGAGCACTTCCGTTACTATAAACTTGAAATCGCTGAGGCAATCACTCTTTCTGGTCAGCTTTCTATTCGCTGGATCGGTAACAAGATGAATGCCTATCTAAATAAGATTCTTAAAACGAAGGATGTTGATTATGTTATTGCTTCTGATACTGATTCAATGTATCTTAATCTGGGCGATCTGGTTGATCGTGTATACGAAGGAAGAGAGAAAACTCCTGAAAAGATTGTGGGGTTCCTTGACAAGATCTGTGAAGTGGAACTTGAGCCTTATATTGAAAGTTCTTATCAAGAACTGGCAGAATATCTGAATGCATATGCTCAGAAGATGAAGATGAAGCGAGAGAACATTGCCGAGCGTGGTTTCTGGACCGCCAAGAAACGCTATGTTCTAAACGTTTGGGATAGTGAAGGTGTTCGTTATGCCAAACCAAAGATGAAAATCTGTGGCATGGAGACCGCTCGCTCGTCTACTCCTGCTTACTTCCGAGATAAACTGGAGCAAGCATATCGTATCATCATCACTCAAACAAATGATGAGTTGATAGATTTCATTAACGAGATTAAAGATGACACTAAAAAGCAAAACTATCTTAACATTTCCTTCCCTCGTGGATGTAATGGTCTGAAGAAGTATCGCAGCAGTGCTGACATCTATGAAAAGAAATGCCCGATTCAGGTGCGTGGTGCGCTGCTGTATAATTATTACATCAGAAAGAATAAACTGGAGCACAAGTATCCTCTGATTCAAGAGGGTGAGAAGATCAAGTTTCTTTATCTGAAAACCCCCAATCCTATCGGAGAGAATGTTATCGCTTTCTTCCAACAACTTCCTAAGGAACTGAACCTTGAGAAGTACGTTGACTATACGACACAGTTTGAAAAGTCATTTCTTGAACCACTGAAAACTGTGCTACAATGTATTGACTGGCAATATGAACGTCGTGGTTCTCTTACAAGTTTTTTCGCATGAGGTATTATGAGTTTCCTACAATCTGTTATTAAGGAGTTAGATAATGAATTCGCAGCTGTTGTTGAAGATGGAATCGCTACTGGTGATTGTGAATCGTTTGTGGATACTGGTAGCTACATTCTCAATGCTCTCATTTCTGGTAGCATTTATGGTGGACTACCCGCTAACAAGATCACGGCGCTCGCTGGGGAATCCTCAACTGGTAAAACTTTTTTTGCTCTCTCAATCGTCAAGCACTTCCTTTGCAACAACCCAGACGCTCAGGTAATTTATTTTGAAACAGAATCAGCTGTGTCGAAAGACATGATGGTTTCTCGTGGCATTGATGTGAAACGTGTTGGTCTGGTTCCTGTATCTACAGTGCAAGAGTTTCGCACTCAATCCATCAAGGTGGTGGATGAGTATATGAAACTGAAGAAAGAAGATAGACCACCGCTGCTGTTTGTTCTTGACTCTCTGGGTATGTTGTCTACATCGAAAGAGATTCAAGATGCTACTGATGGTAAAGAGACACGAGACATGACTCGTGCTCAGGTGATTAAATCAATCTTTAGGATTCTGTCACTGAAACTTGGACAAGCAGGAATTCCTCTCATTGTTACCAACCATACATATGAAGTGGTCGGTGCTTATGTGCCAACCAAAGAGATGGGTGGTGGCACTGGTCTGAAGTATTCTGCATCTACTATTCTCTTCCTGTCAAAGAAGAAAGAGAAAGACGGCACTGAAGTGGTTGGCAACATTATCAAAGTCAAAGCACAGAAGTCACGCTTCACTAAAGAAAACTCAGACATCGAAACGAGGCTCTTCTATGACGCACGGGGATTGGATAAGTATTATGGATTACTGGAGTTGGGTGAGAAATACGGAGTATTCCAACGCAAAGGCAATCGGGTTGTTGTTGGGGAATCTTCCGTTTATCCTTCTGTTATTCTTGCCGATCCTGAGAAGTATTTCACGCCCGAAGTAATGCAAGCACTTGATGAGTGTGCCCGTAAAGAGTTTCTATATGGAGTAGCGGATGGAGAGAATTGAGACAACTATACTACGCAACCTCCTGTGTAACGAGCAGTTCTACAGGAAGGTTGTTCCTTTTGTCAAACCAGATTACTTTAATGAAATTCATGAGAAAGTAATCTATGAAGAAGTGTGGAACTTTGCAAGTAACTATGAGTTGCTTCCTACTAAAGAAGTTTTAACAATCAACTTAGAAGCGAGGAAAGATTTAAATGAGGAAGTATATCAAAACGCAATTAAAACGATTGCTGAACTTAACGATTCGGCGGTCGAATACCAATGGTTGCTCGACACCACAGAGAAGTGGTGTAAAGACAGAGCAATCTATCTCGCCCTCCTTGAGTCAATCAAGATTGCGGATGACAGCAATAAGAAAGTATCAAAGGATGCGATCCCAGCAATCCTTCAAGAGGCCCTGGCAGTATCTTTCGACGAACATGTAGGTCACGATTATCTAGAGAATAGTGTAGAACGTTATGAGTTTTATCACAAGACAGAAGACAAGATTCCTTTCCATCTGGAATACTTCAATAAGATTACAAAGGGTGGTCTTCCTAACAAGACACTCAACGTAGCTCTTGCTGGCACTGGTGTAGGTAAGTCACTCTTCATGTGTGACCTTGCTGCACATTGTCTGTCTATGGGTAACAACGTTCTCTACATCACATTGGAGATGGCAGAAGAAAAGATTGCTGAACGTATTGATGCTAATCTTTTCAACGTCAACATCAAAGACCTTGTAGATTTACCAGAGACAATCTTTCAGAGTCGTATCAACGAACTGAAAAGAAAAACTCATGGTCGTCTAATCATCAAGGAATATCCTACAGCATCAGCACACGTTGGTCATTTCAAATCTCTGTTGAATGAACTTCAACTAAAGAAGACCTTCAAACCAGATATTATCTTTGTTGATTATCTAAATATCTGTGCTTCTGCAAGGTATAAAGGAGCTATTGTAAACTCCTACACTTATGTCAAAGCAATCGCAGAAGAACTCAGAGGATTGGCAGTCGAACATGACGTACCACTCGTCAGTGCCACACAAACTACAAGGTCTGGGTTTGGTAATAGTGATGTCGATCTCACTGATACAAGTGAGTCCTTTGGTCTCCCTGCTACTGCTGACTTTATGTTTGCTCTCATCGCTACAGAGGATCTGGAGAAAGATGGAAAGATTATGGTGAAGCAGTTGAAGAATCGATACAACGATCCTACCATGTATAAGCGATTCTTGGTTGGGGTTGACAGAGCACGAATGAAGCTCTATAATGTAGACAACGCTGTTGACTTATCTTCTGACAAAGAAGAGGAGTATGACTTTGAAGAAATGGCAGCGCAGCAAAGTAAAAACACTCAGAACAAATTTACCAGTTTTATAATGTAATGTTTGAAATTTCTGATGATGTAAAAATTAATGAGGAGATAGTTGATGATTCAATTATCTATACTATAGATAATTTTTATAAAAATCCTGATCAAATAGTAAATTATTTTTGGCAATATAAACCTAAACTATGGAAAAGTTACGAATCACCAACATATAATAATATTCATTTTGAAGATAGAAGACATATGATTTTAAATAAAGAAATAGATAGAGTATATTTGTTTCTTCAAAACATATGTAATCAGCAACCATTGAATTCTAATTACTATATGTTGTGTTCAAATGCTTCTAGATTTTATAAAAATAAATTTAATGATTATGGAAATAACTATTGGTGGCCTCATACAGATTCTGGATATACTGCGATAGTTTATTTTAATAAAAATGATTTTGAATCAGGAACTAATTTATATAAAATAAAAAATAATTTAGAAGAACCTCCAAAAAATTGTCCAGAACATTTTCAACCATGGAGAAAGAAAGACAATTTTCATTTAATAAAAAAAATAAAACCAAACTATAATAGATTAATATTTTTTGATGGATTAAAATTTACTCATGGCATGAATGTATGCAATGATAGATATTTTTCAAATGAGTATAGATTCAATCAAGTATTCTTTTTTCAAGATTTAAATTACCAAAACACAAATTCTTACCATGACAATTGATTTTAATAAGTATGTCGAATTCGTTGCTTGCGTAACGAGCCCTGCATCTCGTGATAATACTGAGTTTATTAATCGCATGATTGAACTCAAAGAACAAGGTGCTGATCCTCAACGTCTTCTGACCGCTGCTGCTGGTATTACTGCAGAGGGTGGTGAGTTTACTGAGATCGTAAAGAAGATTGCATTCCAAGGCAAACCATACAACCAAGATAATATCTTTCACATGAAACGTGAGTTGGGTGATATCTTGTGGTACATCGCTCAGGCATGTATCGCTCTTGATGTTTCGTTTGAAGAACTTGCTCAGATGAACTTCGAGAAATTGAGTGCCCGATATCCTGAGGGAACCTTCAGCATTGAGCGAAGTGAAAACCGAGTTGCCAACGACCTTTGATTGTGAACCTCCCCTAAATAATTAGAGGAGGTTTTTTCATATGAAGATAAATGATTTAGTAAGAAATGGTGGCGATTATATGAGACGCCTTACCACATTCTTTGATAAAGGATTGAATAGAAATGGAAAAGTAAATCAATTTCTGACTGACATTGGTGTTGTTAGTGTTGAAGGTTTTGAAATAAGTTTGCTTCGGAATAAAAAAGTAGTGACACAAGAATTCTTTTTTGTGGACATGAAAAGGAATAAACCTTTAGAAGACGCAGCTAAAGAAATGTTTATTTCTGTTGCCAATGCTGGTTTGCGAGGCAGAAATAACATTGAGTTTACTTGTAACATTTATGATCCAGAAAATAAATCTACTGGTATTATGAATAGAGATATCTATTTGGATATCACCGACTTTGTTAAGACCGATGAGTTTGGTGGTCAACAAAGAGGTAGTAAAAAAGTTAACATGGGAAACAAGTATGAAGGTGATTTAGCTGAAGATTTAATACTTTATGCTAATGGACATAAACCCAAAAATTACCCAGATCATGTAAATACAATTATTTCTACTCTTCAAAATAAATTAAAAAAATCATTAGTTAAAGCGGAACATGTTGGCGGCAAAAATAGTCCTAGACCTCTAGTTGTTAATGGTGGAAACATTCAAATCTCAGCTGGTGGCGTAACGACCTTTGATATTGGTGCTACTCTTACAGATATTACTTTGTATTTTGGTCCAGAAAAAACTCCAGTATATTTGTCAGTTAAATTTGGAAGTACTTTGTCATTCTTTAATTGTGGTATATCTGGTGGTGGTAAAGATAATATTTCTTTGTTCCCTAAGAATGAACTTGAAAAGATGAATATACCAAATGACGGAAAAACATATTTGGATATGTTTGGTATTGATTATGTAGATTTTTTGGATGTTTTTCATAAGTACACTGGCGACAAAAAAACGTCTCCTACAATCTCAAATCATAGTAGGCAAGTAAACTTAAATGCCAATCGAAAAGCAGCACTAGAGAATCTATGTGCCTCTGGTATTGGATATGGATATTGGATGGTTCACTACGATGGAACTAGTTTAGAGTTTTACGAAATAGATAGTGAGTATATGCATAAAGCATCTACTCTGGTAGGAAATACTATAGAGATTGACTATGGTGGTTCTTCTGGTAGAGGAAAAAGAATCGATATGTCTTTTGAAACACAGAAGTATGAATTTAAATTTAACATTAGAAATAAGTCGGGTGGAGTATTCCCAACACACACTAACGGAGATTATTTTAAAAAATGACCAAGAACACTCACTTAGAACACATAGAAGATCTTATGCTCATGTTTGGGGAAGATGGAGTAAAGGAGTCATTTGAGTATATTGATGATTTAGTGAGAACTTTTTCTGGCGATCCAAAGAATAGCAAAAAATTTTCTACTAAGTGGGATGGAGCACCTGCTATTTTCTGTGGACCAGATCCTGTCGATGGCGAGTTCTTTGTAGCAAAGAAAGGGATATTTAATAAGACACCACAACTCTTTAAATCTATCAGTGAGATACAGCAAGATAATATTGCTGATGGATTAAAAAAAGTATTTACTTATGTCTTTAAATATATGAAACCACTTTATGATAGTGGTAAATTAAAAGACGTTGTGCAGGGAGATTTTTTGTTTCATGAAGGAACTAGAAAGATAGTTAACGATGTTCACAAAGAAAAATGTATTGTATTTAAACCCCAGCTGATTTCATATTGCATTCCAGATCATGATGAACTATACGATGCTGCTAAAAATTGTAAAGTATGTGTTGTCATTCATGCAAGATATCCAATTACAAATGCTAAAACAGTTCAAGATCTATCTGTAAATTTTGGATTTGATGCATCTGAACATTCAAACAGAGATATTCTTATTTTAACACCTTTCACTTCGGAACTTGGTTCTTCCATGATGATCACTAAGGCAGAAAAATCAAAACTAATTAATTGGAAAAGAACTGCTACGAGAACTTTGCCTCAATGCTCTAAATTTTTAAATGAGATTTCTGAATCATATGAAGATAGTTGGAGCATCACTTATTTAATTAAACAATATTTTAACACTAGAGTGAGAGAAGGGCAAAAAGTTAATAGTGCAAAAAAATTCTACGAAGATTTTGTTGAGTATTGGGAAGAGAAGTTTCGTAAAGAGATTGACAAGAAAGCTTCGGCAAAAGCAAAAGCAAAATGGCGCAAACAAATGTTTGATGGAATTGTGTATTTAAAGAAAAATAAATCTTCCTTCATACATATGGTTGCCCTATATAATACAATCCAAAACATTAAAAATATTTTTGTTCCCAAACTTGAAGCAGGTGAAAGATTTAGAACTTACTACTATGATGAGAAAACTGGAACATATGATGTCGGCAATCAAGAAGGTTATGTTGCTATACGAGAATCTGATAAAGCAGTTAAACTTGTTCAACGATTGGGCGGATTCAGTCAGAGAAACTTTAACGAGATGAAATCTTGGGCTAAGAAATGAAAAGAGTAGTAGTAACTTGGGGTAGATTAAATCCACCGACAATAGGACATCAAAAACTAATTGAAAAGACCGCCAAGTTTGCTAGAAGATGGGGTGCGGATTATTATATTTTTGCTACTCATACAGTAGATAAAAAAAAGAATCCACTGAAGTCGGACAGAAAAGTGGAGTGGATGAAAAAGATGTTTCCGACACACGCAGATCATATCATCTATGATCCTTCTATTAATGTTATTGAAAAGATGTTAATTTATATACAAGAGTTAGGTTATGATGAGATAGCATGGGTCGCTGGATCTGATAGAGTTCCTGAATATAAATCTAGGTGGGCGGAAACTTATAACGGAAAAAATTATTATTTTCCATACTTTAAAGTTGTGAGTGCGGGCGAAAGAGATCCAGATGCTGATGGTGCATCTGGTATGTCTGCTAGCAAAATGAGAGCAGCAGCTGCAGATGGCGATACTGCAACATTTAGAAAAGGTATTCCAGAAACATTAGATAATTCTCATGTCATTCAACTAATGAAAGAAGTTAGAGAGGGGTTAGGTATTAAATGAAATCACTGAAAGAACTGCTACAACAATCGAAACAAAAATCCTACATGCTTGGCAACATGTTTGCTGAGGGTGACTGGGTGCAGAATAATCTTGGCGAGGTTGGCAAGATTCATAGACGTGGCGTGAACTATATTATCGCTGTTACTGAGGAAGGTAAGATGTTCCGTGCATGGGTGAAGGACATCAAAGAACATTGTGGTTGTGATCACGAAGAGATGACAGCGAAGGAGAAAGTCAAAGCATTTATAAATAAAAATAAAAGGCAAAAGAAAAATGACGATTGACGAGTTTTCAAAACATCTGATTGAGCGAGCAGTTGCCGAGTTAGGTGAAGCAAAAAACAAAGAAGGAAAAGAGCAAGGTGCTGATGGCAAAGCTTGCTGGAAAGGATATAAGTATGCTGGCACAGAGAACGGCAAAGATAAGTGTGTGAAGGCTGAAGAAGTAGAGAAGCCAGAGAAAGAAGAGAAGGGAGAGAAGAAGCACAAGGAAGGTAAGGCAGAAGAAAAGAAAGAAATGAAGAGTGAAGCAAGAGACATGCCTGGCAATCAAGAGAAGATTGATGCCAATAAAAATGGTAAGGTAGACGCTCATGACTTTGCACTTCTACGTGCAAGAAAGAATAAGAAGTCTGTCAAGGAAATGTGGGAAAAGGCAGCAGAAGTGCAGGAGGGATATGGAAAGGCAAAAAAGTCTCTAAGCAAGGAGGAATGGGAGGAAGTTGTTGACGAAGGCAAGAAAGTAGAAATTGAAATCATGCCTCAAGTTGATACCCCCAACGATCCTGAACCTGTAACTGGTAAGAAAGCAAAGAAAGAAGTAAAGAAAGAAGAGTATGATGTAGAAACTGCCAACCAGTTGTGGTTAGAAGTTGGTGAGCGTTTGGAAAAACTTGGTGATATGGATGATGTAGACTTTAGAGTTCTTGGTGAAAAGAAACTATCTGCTGCTGAAAAAGCAAAGAAAGAAAAGTTTGTCAAGGGCATGAAGAAAAAGTTTGGATCATTTAAAAATAAGTATGGCAATAAAGCAAAGGATGTGATGTATGGCACTGCCACAGCGATGGCAAAAAAAGCAGCTAAATAATTTGAGTCCTATAGGAGATCATTATGTCCGCTATCATTGCATGGTGTATTGCTAACCAAGCTCTAATTGCTACAGTTCTTTTCGCTGTATCAGAAGCACTGGGAGCAAACCCAAAGGTCAAGTCAAACGGTATTCTTTCACTCATTCTTCTACAAGCACAAGCACAGTTGAAGAACAAAGGTGCTAAAGACCTTACCCCCTGACACTCGGTTTACATAACCATTCTGGGATGTTCGCATCCCTTTTTTTATAAATACTTTTTAGAATACGAATATTTTATAGAGGAAACCGATGGCAATTTTCGGAACAATCGACGCGAAGGCGTTGGCAAATAATTTGAGCGTTACTAATAACAGCACGACTGTAACAACAACTGGTGATTTTACTGACAGAACTTCTAATAACTTTGTGCAGGCAGGAGATGTTCTTTCTCTTGGTGGCGTTCAGTATAGTGTTGAGTCAGTAGTTTCTGCAACCACACTCAAACTAAAGGTTGCATATGCTGGATCAACTGGCACAGTTACCGCTGCTAATGCTATTCGCAGAACACCTCCAAAGGAAGTTGCTGCACTTCTTCTTCATGAAAACTCACAGAACGCACACTTTCCAACAGGAACAAGTCTTCTCTTCATTGATGACACAGAAGCATCACTAGATGAGAACAAAGTTCGTGGTCTCAAGTGGCCAGGTTGGTGGGCATATAGAACTTATACTGATGGCGATGGTAACACCCGCCATAAGGCAGAGTGCTTAGCATTCGCTAATCAGACCGCTGCTAATGCTGGTGACTATGGCACCGCTCAAGGTGGTACAGAAGACAACCCTGCTGCTGACGTTGCATCTGCTGTAACGATTACCGCACAACCTGCTGCTGTTACTGGTGCCGCAACTCCTTACACAGGAACCTTTGCAGTTACCACTTCTACAACTGGCACACCTGGCACTCTTATCTATAAGTGGCAGTATCAAACAGCCGCACAAACAACCAAGTGGACGGATCTTACAGATGCTGGAGTATACTCTGGTTCTACAACAGATACTCTCACACTTACTGCTGCTGCTAAGGCAACCTATAATGGTTACAAGTTCCGTGTGAAGATTACATCTGCTGGTGGTACTGAAGAGGTCATCTCTAATAGTGCTTCACTAACCTATGCATGATGATGTATGATCTTCCATGAATTGACACCAGACAACTGGTTGTTATTTGCAATTAAAAATTATAACAACCCGTTGTCTGTAACATATGATGACTTTGAAGAAGATATTCAAAAGTTTAAATATATTAAAAGATTACTTCGTCGTTATGAAACCACTGGTGAATTGAAACACCATCTAATATTGAATCATATTATTACACTATATAATGTATTCAATGACGCAGCAACGCTGCTTCTATTCTATAAAATAGAATCGCAATACTGGTCAATCCTAAAAGCATTTATGGTCTTTCTTGATAGATTACCAGAACATGTAGATACCACAGATGTAGACGAGCAATGTCTGAAACTTCTCAAACTACTATGAATGAAATGATGGCAGGTGATGGATCTTCCTTAGCACTTCCTCCTGCCTTTGTCTTTGTTAACACAGCAAAGAAAAAGAAAAACTTGAAGAAGACCAAAGATGAAAAAATTGATGGTCGTAAAAAGAGTGCTAAAAAATTAATCCAAAGAGTTATGTCAAGGAGGAAAACAAAAATGTCTGAAGAGATTAAAGAAGTGATTGCTGAGGCAGCATCAGAAACTGAGAAAGCCCAAAAGCAAATCAAAGCTAGCAAGCAAATGCGAGCGAAGAAAGAACTACAAAGAAAGCGTGGCGAAGCAAAGCAGCAAGCGCAAGACAAGTCAGATGAAATGAATACGCTTCTCAAGGCACGTATGTCTGACTTCAGAAAGAAAGCAGCGTCTAAGCAACAGAAAGCACAGAAACAAGTAGTTCAAAAGAACTCCTTTGATCCTGAAGGTAATGTAATTTCGGAGATGGATATGTCTACTGATTGGAACAAGAGTCCCGTAACAGGACCAATCCCTCGTGGTGGTTCTGCTGGTGGCGTAGACGTATTCACCACTGCTCTCAAGGTTGCTGAAGAGGGCAACGGTTGGGGTAGAGATCCTGAGACATCATTTGCTAATCTTGTATTCAATGATGGCACTGCAGGTAGAATCGGCGTCTTCGATGCTAAAAGAATCCTTGCTACCTATGAAGGTTTATCACCAGAGAACAGAGATAAGTTCCGTGTCATGTTAAACATGAGTGCAACAACTTATCAGAAAGCTCTTGACTTTGCAGTTCGCAACGTCTGATAAGGAGCATTATGTTTGGATTTGGTAGAGATTTAGAAGTATTAGAAGCCAAGTTTCAAATATATGAAGATCTCTCAAAGGAGATGCTTGACAAACTTGAGAGAGCAGTAGACAAGATAAGTGAGAGCAACCAGAACGTTGCTCTCATTTTGGAACGTCATGAAAATAGATTGGAGCAGTCAGATAGAGCTGACCATGCCATTATGGAATTGATTAAAGATGTTAAAGATAAACTATCTACTCTTGAAAAAAAAGTAGAAGATCTCTCTAGATTTCGTTGGGTTACAGTTGGCGTTGCCACCACAGCAATCGTTGTGATTGGATCGGCATCTTTCTTTGGTAACCTCTTGACAGTTGGTAAAACGAATGCTACTATAGGAGGAGCGACCATCCAACAATCGAAATGAATTACATTGACACCAAGTATATTGGTCTGGTCTCCACTCAACTTCTTAAATTTGTAGAAAAAAAGAAAGGAACGTACAACTTTCGTTGTCCGTATTGTGGCGACTCGGTGAAGAAGCAGAACAAAGCACGAGGATATCTATTCTCGATGCGAGATAGTTTTGTCTTTAAGTGTCATAATTGTGGCGTCACTCGTAACTTCTCTCAGTTTCTGAAGGATCAGAATACCAATCTTCACGATGAGTATGTCATGGAGAGATACAAAGAAGGTATGACTGGTAAGAACTATCAGGTTAAGGCACCTGACTTCAAACCATTTGTCACTAAACCAGTGTTCAAGAAGAACATTTTTAGTGAACTGCAAAGTATCGAATCACTAAATACTACACACCCAGCAAAACAATATCTGCTCAACCGAAAGATACCAGAGTCATTTTACTCAAACTTCTATTACGCAGAGGATTTCAACGCTTGGGAGAATAATCAAAACACAATTAAAGAACCTAGAATTATACTCCCACTAATCTCGGAAGATGGAAATGTATTCGGATATCAAGCAAGGTCTCTTAACAAGAATGCAACTCTTCGCTATATCACTACCATCTTGGATAAGCAATATCCTAAATTATTTGGACTTGATCGTATAAACAAAAATGAAAATATTTACGTCACAGAGGGTCCGCTCGACTCTCTTTTCTTGTCTAATGGACTGGCGATGTGTGGCGCTGACGTTGTACTTGACGGGGTACATTACCCTCGTCGTACATTTGTTTACGACAACGAACCAAGGAACAAACAAATCGTTCAACGATACGAAAAGTGTATTGATAAAGGAGAAAGCATTGTAATCTGGCCAGATACCATTAAAGAAAAAGATATTAACGACATGGTATTAGCTGGACATGATGTACAATCCGTGGTAAAATCTAACACTTACTCAGGCTTAGAAGCAAAAGTAAAACTTAATCTTTGGAAGAAAATATGAGCAACGGTATCAAAGTTAAAAAGCGTGACGGATCTACAGAATCCCTTAACCTTGATAAGATTCATTTGATGGTAGAATGCGCTTGTGGTGGACTCTCTGGCGTTTCACCTTCACAGGTAGAGATCCAATCTGGCATTCAGTTCTATGATGGAATCACGACACAAGAAATCCAAGAAATTCTTATCAGGTCAGCTAGTGACCTTATTGAGCTTGATGCTCCAAACTATCAGTTTGTTGCTGCTCGTCTCCTTCTGTTCTCTCTATATAAGCAAGTCTTTGGAGCTGATTGGAACAAAGGGTTCCCAGATGTTCATGACCATCTAGTAGGTGGAGTCTCGTTGGGACTCTACGATGGAGAACTCTTAAGCAAATATTCTATGGAAGAGTGGGATAAGATCAATAGTTTTATTGATCATGATCGTGACTATCTCTTCACCTATGCTGGTCTTCGTCAGGTTGTAGATAAATATCTGGTGCAAGATAGAAGCAGTGGTAGTGTATTTGAAACTCCACAGTATGCTTACATGCTTGTAGCAGCAACTATTTTTGCTGAATACCCTCAAGCAACACGTCTCTCCTATGTAAGGAAATACTATGACGCAATCAGCAAGCACAAAATCAACGTGCCCACTCCCATCCTCGCAGGAGTTAGGACTCCGCTTAGACAATTTGCTAGCTGTGTCCTTGTTGATAGCGATGACACCCTCGATAGTATCTTTAGTTCTGATATGGCTATTGGCAGATACGTTGCACAAAGGGCGGGCATCGGTATCAACGCAGGTCGCATCCGTGCTCTCAACAGCAAAATACGAGGGGGCGAAGTGGCTCACACTGGAGTTATACCGTTTCTCAAAAAGTTTGAAGCAACTGTCCGTTGCTGCACGCAAAATGGTATACGAGGCGGAAGCGCAACAGTCCACTTCCCAATCTGGCATAGGGAAATCGAAGACATCCTAGTATTAAAAAATAACAAAGGAACTGAAGATAACCGAGTTCGTAAGTTAGACTACAGTATCCAAATCTCCAAACTCTTCTATGAGCGATTCATCCGTAACGAAGACATCTCACTCTTCTCTCCTCACGACGTTCCAGGCTTGTCTGATGCTTTTGGTCTTGCTGGATTTGATGAGCTATACAATGTTTACGAACGAGATACTTCTATTCCAAGAAAAACTATTGGCGCTCAAGAACTATTTCTTTCACTCCTAAAGGAGAGAGCAGAGACTGGTCGTATCTACATTATGAATATCGACCACTGTAATGAGCATTCATCCTTCAAGGATAAAGTTTGGATGAGCAACCTCTGCCAAGAGATTACTCTGCCCACCAAACCACTCCAGCATATTGATGACCCAGAAGGTGAGATTGCTCTGTGTATTCTCTCTGCCGTAAACGTAGGTAAGATTAAGCATCTTGATGACCTTGAGGAGCTCTGTGACCTATCTGTGAGGGCACTAGATGAGTTGATTGATTATCAGGGTTATCCTATTGAAGCAGCACGAATCTCTACTGAGAATCGTCGCTCTCTTGGTGTAGGTTATATTGGTCTTGCACACTGGTTAGCACGTCATCAGGTCAAGTATTCTGATAGTGCTGCAGCACATCTTGTGCATGGTCTCACCGAAGCATTCCAGTATTATCTTCTCAAAGCATCTAATCAACTTGCTATTGAGAAAGGGAAGTGTGGATACTTTGACCGCACTAAGTATGCTGATGGTATTCTTCCAATCGATACATATAAGAAAGATGTAGACGACATCGTACCACATAATCTTAACTATGATTGGGAGTCACTTAGAGCATCCATCCTGGCTCACGGTCTCAGGAACTCAACACTGTCCGCACAGATGCCATCGGAGAGCAGTTCCGTTGTGTCAAATGAGACAAACGGAATCGAACCACCTAGAGCATACTTGTCCGTTAAGAAGTCGAAGAAAGGAGTTCTCAAGCAAATTGTGCCACAGTATACAACTCTTAAGAACTATTATACGCTTCTTTGGGATATGCCTGACAATAGTGGTTATATTAATATTGTTGCTGTTATGCAAAAGTTCTTTGATCAGGCAATCTCGGGTAACTGGTCGTATAATCCAGAGCATTATGCCGATAATGAAGTACCTGTGTCGGTAATGGCACAAGACCTATTGAATACTTACAAGTATGGATGGAAGACATCTTATTATCAGAACACATATGATATTAAGAAAGATGCTGATGATGAAGATAAGAAAAAAGAAATAGAAAGTTTACTTAATTCAATTCTAGAAGGAGCACAGGAGGAAGAAGATTGTGACAGTTGCAAAATTTAAGCTTACCGAGACCACCCCATCTGTTGATGGGATGACAGTATTCAACACTAAGCATGTTGACCTAAAGAAGCAACCAATGTTTTTTGGTGCTCCACTGGGAATTCAAAGATATGATACCTACAAGTATCCTATCTTTGACAAACTGACTCAGCAGCAACTGGGATACTTCTGGCGACCAGAAGAAATTTCCCTGTCAAAAGACAGAGGAGATTATCTCACTCTTCGCCCAGAGCAGAAGCATATCTATACTGCCAATCTAAAGTATCAGATTATGCTTGACTCTGTGCAGGGTCGTGGTCCTGGCATGGCATTCATTCCTTACTGCTCATTACCTGAGTTGGAATCTGCTATGACTATCTGGGAGACCATGGAGATGATTCATAGTCGCTCTTATACATATATTATTAAGAACGTTTATTCTGACCCATCAGAAGTGTTTGACACTATCCTTGATGACCAGAATATCCTTGAGCGAGCGAAGAGTGTCACCGAAGCATATGATGATTTCATTCAAGCGGCACAGGATTACTCTTCTGGCAATCAATGGCAACATCAACTAGAAGGTGTGCCTGCTGCTAAAGAAACTCTATATGAGTTGAAGCGCAAACTTTATCGTGCCGTTATCAACGTCAATATTCTAGAGGGGATTAGATTCTATGTTTCGTTCGCGTGCTCGTTCGCTTTTGGCGAACTTAAACTTATGGAGGGATCCGCTAAAATTATCTCTCTCATCGCCAGAGACGAAAGCCAACATCTTGTCCTTACGCAAAACATTATCAAGAACTGGCTTAATGGAGATGACCCAGACATTCTTCAAATCGCTAAAGAAGAAGAAGCGTGGACAGTAGAACAGTTTAAGAAAACTGTTGACGAAGAGAAAGCATGGGCGCAGTATCTGTTTAAGGATGGTAGCATCATTGGTCTCAACGATAAACTACTCAACTCCTACGTTGAGTATATTGCCAATCGTCGTATGCGAGCGATTGGTTTGAAGCCTGTGTTTGATACTCCTATGTCAAACAATCCACTACCATGGACCCAGCATTGGTTATCTTCTAAGGGTCTACAAGTAGCACCACAAGAAACTGAAGTGGAATCATATGTCATTGGAGGCATTAAACAAGATGTTAAGAAAGATACTTTCGCTGGTTTTAAACTGTGAGAAGAAGGGATTACGAAAAACTGATGGAGTTGAGGGAGAGACTGCTGGAGAACAACGGTCCCAACAGTCTCTCAGCAGCATGGGCGCTGTGGGCGATAGAACAAAAAATGAAAAGAATGGGAGTATCCCTGACCCTTGGTTCAACTGAATAGATAAATACCTCCATCATGGAGGTTTTTTATTATGAATTCAAGTTCAGCAAAAGCGAAGGGTCGTCGTCTGCAACAGTGGGTAAGAGACAAACTGATTGAGATGCTTGAGGTTCACCCTGAAGATATAGAATCTCGTAGCATGGGAGCAGGTGGTGAGGATCTCATCATGGCTCGTGCTGCTAGGTTAAAGTTCCCTCACAGCATCGAGTGTAAAAATGTGGAGAAGCTAAATATATGGGACGCCTATGAACAGGCGATTGCCAACTCTGGTGACTATGAACCTCTCGTTGTTATTAAAAAGAATGGAAAGAAACCACTAGCAGTGGTAGACGCAGAGTATTTCATCAGTTTATTCGGAGAGAAAAAATGACATTAGATCTTCATAACTTTTTTAAGTATTACGACGAAAAGAATTCAAATCACGTAGCAGCAGTTCAGTGGTTAGAAGATAACCTACCTGCTAATTTCATGGATGATGCAGAGACTGATTGGATTGGTATCTATAGAACCAAACCACCAACTCCAGAAGTTCTCTCAGTTCCATATTTCAACCAAGTAGATAACTACAGAGATGCACATAGAACTTGCAACTCTTCATCGTGCGCTATGTGCCTTGCTTTCCTCAAGCCAGGCAGCATCAAGGGCGATGACGAATACGTTAAGAAAGTATTTGAGATTGGTGATACAACGGACCATGCCGTTCAGACGAAAGTTCTGGCAGCTTATGGAGTTAAGTCACATTTTAGTTACAATCTATCTTTTGCTGATATTGATAAAAGTCTGGACGCTGGGAAGCCAGTTGTTATTGGCATACTCCATAGGGGTTCTCTTTCTGCACCTACTGGTGGGCACATGTGTGTGGTCATTGGTAAAACCCCAGACGGAAAAGGATATTTTGTAAATGATCCATATGGTTCTCTTAACGACAACTACACTGGACCAGTTACAAATGGTAAGAAGACTATTTATACCAAAGCAGTATTAAAGCACCGCTGGTGCCCAGGAGGTAACGATGGGTGGGGAAGGATCTTCGACTGAGTTTAAAAAGAAAATTCTGGAAGAGGTGAAGAAACTCACAAATCAAGGTAAACACAAAGAAGCAAGCGAATTGTTTAACATATACTTTCCAAACATAGGAGGCAACAATGGCAAGAATTGATTTACATAATTTCTTTCAATTCTATGATGAAAGAAATCCTAACCACGTTAAAGCAGTGCAGTGGTTAGAAGATAATCTACCAGTCAAATTTCTTGAAGACAATGTAGATTGGGCGGAGATTTATAGAGGAAAAAAGGGTGATGCTGCACCAGCCCCCGCTGCTGCAGCTCCTGTAACTGCGAGTGGTGATGTTCCAATGATGGGCATTAAGTTGATCAAAGAGTTTGAGGGATGTCATTTGAATGCATATCCCGACCCTCTGACTGGTAATCTTCCAATCACTATTGGTTGGGGTTCTACCCGTAAGAAAGATGGTTCTCCCTTTAAACTGGGCGATAGCATTTCGCAGGCAGAAGCAGACGACCTACTG
>Ga0222714_10002258_pt1 | contig 20638 bp, 11 predicted proteins | sample C33_3DmetaG_FD_165048 | JGI IMG/M metagenome (GOLD analysis project Ga0222714, IMG submission 165048) | Estuarine water microbial communities from San Francisco Bay, California, United States - C33_3D | ecosystem: Environmental > Aquatic > Marine > Unclassified | place: USA: California...
CATTTAATATTCTAAACTGATCTGTTACAATTGCCGCCATCGTAATAGCTTTTTTCTATATTTATAACTATCCTAGATCCTTCCTCAGTGCTCCACTATCTCTTAAACCATATCCACGTCTTTGAATAGATGGGAATGTTGATAGTCCAGAGTCAATTGTTAGACCAGTTACACCTATTGATACTGGTGAAGATCCTCTGCTGAAACCAGAAAGTCTACCCCAAGAGAAGTATCCGCGTGGATCAGTTGCACTACCACCAGATGTAGAAAGTCCGATAGTAGATGTTGTTGAGAGGATATTGCAGGTAGCAACACCAGTGGTTGAAGATGAATGGAAAGAGTTAATAATATAAACGTTATCAAGGAATGATGTTCCAATACCAACTATAGAGGAATCTGAACCATTGATGGATGTTACTCCAGAACCAATACTTGTGTTAAAGACATAGATTGGATATCCTTCTTGAAGTCCAGTAAATGATGTTGCGTGTAGAGTGAATTCTAATGCTAGTGCATTTCCTCCAGTTCCAACCGCAGTTCCAATTCCAGTAATAGTTCCAGCAAATCCAGCAACAGCACTGATTCCAGTAATATTTTCTACAGAGACATTTGGTAATGAAGTCAAGACTTGTGGAGGTGCTGTATGAGTATAACCAAAACCAGCATTTACAATAGTTACAGATGAAATAGAACCATTTGTAATATTTGCTGTTGCTGTAGCGGTTGTACCAACACCAACTCCAACTGCTTTAGGTGCAGAAATCTTGATATCAGTTGATGCACCGACGTATCCAGAACCACCATCAGTAATGGTGAAAGAACTAATGGTTCCAGCAGCTGATACTACTGCGGTTATTGCAGCAGAAACTGGATCTGAAGTTGTATTGACAATAAGACCATTTACCGTAGCAATAGTGATGGCAGATTCGTTTTCTTCATAGTTGAAGAATTGTGCGTCATCGACAAAAATTTCTGTATCTGATGTTGAAAGATCACCGATAATTCTTGCCGTTGGATAGACAAGAGACTCAATAGAATCTCTGGACTTATAGACAAGTTCTCCACCAATATTTTTATCAATTTTTTGCTTTATCCAACTGAATGGTTTGTAGTTTGTATCATCAATACCAAGACCACCATAAATGTTTGTTTCTACTTTATCAGATGCACTGATATTGTAGATTGTTCTTGGATCTTGTGATAGACTATTCTGGGTCTTTTCAAGTTGAATAATATCACCAACTTTGATAGTTTCATTGATGTTTACGCTGACACTATCAGTGTCTCTTGTTCCCATGTAGAAGAAAATATCAATATTATCATTAATAGTTGGTGCTGAAGTGAATACGATTGATGTTCCACCAATAAAGTTGTAGTGCTCGCCTGGGTTTTGTAGTACACCATTCACATAGATGAGGAGTAGTGATTCAAGGTCAATAGCAGCAGAGTCTTGGTTGTTTCTATCAATTTCAAAACTCAGAAGTTCTCCATTATAATAAAGTGGGAATCTTGTTCTAACACCATCCTGTAGTTCTGAAATAGAGTCAATATAGTCAAATTGTCCAAACTGCCAAGCAGCAAAGTTATCATTAAATACATCAATAACTTCAAGTTCAAAATCATTTACTGGTGAGGAAAGATCTCTAGCAGTTACTAATCCAACTGGTTTGAACTTATCTCCTATTCTGAATCCCCATCCAGGTCTGGTAATTTTGAACCCTGTTACTTCAAACAGAGTAGAACCTATACCAACGTTAGTTACGGCAGCTCCAACCTCAACACTGATGAGTAGACCACTTCCAGTATCAGTCGTTGCTCCAATACCAAGACGAGAAACACCAGAAATTTCTAGGTTTTCATATGATGGTTCTGGAATTGTGATGGTAGGATTGGAACTATATCCAGTTCCACCATCAACAATCGTGAATGAAAGGGTTCCACCAGCACCAACAGATGCTGTAATGGATGCTGATGAACCAGAATGGTTTGGATCCGTTACACCGATAGAAACAGTTCCTCTATAACCAGAACCAATAATATCAGTAGAACCAAGACCAACAGACTGAATAACACCACCAGATACAAATGCTGTTACAGAAGCTCCAACTAAAGGAGCGAAACCTAGACCCTGTGTAGAACCAAGTGAAACAATCAAACCTCCTCTTGGTAACAGGTTTTGGTTTACATCATACTCTGAAATAAAGGAAGCATTGTTAACTCCACTGAACACGACGCTAGAAATACCAGCGTTCTCAATAAATGTGTAGTTTCCTCCAGAGTTATTAGTTGTTGTTGGAGTTTGGAATATATTGTTAATAAAGACTACTCCACTACCAGTTTCAATTCCTGTAGTATTTGCTCCACCAACTGTTAATGTATAGGTGGCACCAATTCCAGTAAATTGTCTGCTGACATTATCATAAATCTGGTTTGTTGAATAGTCTTGTCTTAGATATACTCTTCCACCAAAACTTGACTTGGTGTAAGGGATATTGCTTTCATCAACCAACTCTTGAGTATTTCCTCTAGGTGCTTCAGTAAAGTGAATTTGACTTCTTGTAATGTTAAAGGAACCTTGATAAAGTCTAACACTTGTACCATCAGTATGAGTTGTTGCTAAAGTTCCAACAAAACCTCTTTCACTCTTAATAACATTGAATGAACCTGTTCCAGTGATAGGACCGATAGTTGTTGTTCCAAGACCAACAGCATCAACCTTCAAGTACTCATCATTAATCTTAAGAACATCACCTGGGAGAATAGAAGAGATACCAGAAATACCAAAATATGTTGCTCCAACTGAGATAGAACCACCATTGTCACTCAGAGTGTGATTGACTGGAGTATATGCTAGAGGAGCTCTGTTTACACCATCAATGGTGATGAGAGATTTCTCTAGTTTCTTAAACATTTCAATGGTGTGACCATTACCACTACCAGCAGAACTGAATGTTACAGCAGTTCCAGCATTAGCATTTGCTTGACTTGTTGCTAACTTGAACTCATCATTATTGATCTTGATGGCATATACTTCAGATGGGAGGATATTGGTATCAGACATCACCATTGATGTATAAGAAGACCCGACAAATGTTGATCTTGGTGAATAGATCAGTCTCTCTCCAGTGCTGAAGAAGTGATTTGGAATTGAGAACACACCAGTTCCAAGGTTTACAATAGTTGAAATGCCTGGGTTGAACTGCTTCTCAAAAATAGGAGTTCCATTGTGGTTGAGATCAAAGTCAAACTTATTAGTTCTATCTCCATTGATAGAGTCGAACTGAGAAGTTATTAGTTTTTCATTTATTGTTCCATAAGAAAGAACCGCAGGAATATTATTCAAATCCTTATCAGTTTGTATAATTTCATTATAAAGTTGAACTGTGATGTCGCTATTGATATTAGTATCTGGATAGAATACTAAGATGAAGTTATCTCCAGAAATTTCGGAACCAAATGTACCAATACCAGTTGTACTACCAATTGAGAGGAATGGATATTGTACAGCATAAGCATCAGTATTGTTGTGGTTGAACAGAACCTGATGCAACGCTGAGGTATTTCCATAAGAAACCTTGGCAGTTGACTTAACTGTTGTTACATCAAACTTCGAATACGTCAATACTGTAGAAATTCCAGTTCCAGAGAATATCGAATAGTTGGACTCAAGTCTACCTTCTTTTACAGAATCATCTGGTTGACCAGATGCCTTAAATATGTGCGTTCCGATACCAATGGAAGTTGTACCAAAACCAACTATTCTACTTCTTACCAATACATCAGATGCTTCAGTATTTTCAAAACTAATCGAGAGAACACCAGAACTTATATTACTTGTAAAGGTTCCAATGAAGTTATTGGAAATTTGTGAAGTAGAAGAGTTATCAAAGAAGAAGTCAGACTTATATGTGTCTGTTCCATCATGATCGATAAACATATCGACAACTGTTTTTTCCTTGGTTGAACTATTTGTCAGTTCAACTACAGCAAAGATAGACTCAGTAGTATCTGCATTTCTCTCATAGATTGATGATGTAATGCCAGAAGTCATCATTATATTGGTTCCAACTAAATCGATGAAACCTACTGACTGAGTAGCAATACCAGTGAGAGTTGTATTGAAATTATTTTTCAGATACTTGATATCATAATCAGAATTGTATGGGTCATCTGGAGTAAATCTTAGGCTAACATTTCCGAACGAATCTGTAATTGCCTCAAGGTCTGCCAGACTATCATTAGTATTGTGAAGTGAACTTTTCTCAACTGTGATTAAATCATCATCTGGGGTATTCAGAATAATAATTTCTGTAGCTTGTCTATTGCTATTGTTTGGATTTAGTATTTGTACAAGATATCTGCTGTATCCATCATTAGCAATAAAGCTATCAATATCCTTATAGAGAGTGGTATTAGCATCATCTGAGTTGGAGAACTGACTATTGAAATTGTCTATTGTCAGTACTCTATTTGTTCTACATTCAATGTAGTCACTTAACTTTCTATTCTGTATTTTGACAAATTTGGACTTGTCAGAAGTAACGTCTACATCAATACCAAAGTCAAAGGAATTGATTGCATCAACTCTCATCAAACTTCCATCAATATTAACATTGATTAGGTCAACGAGTGCTGTACTTGTTGATGAAGTTGAAGCGGCAGAAACTTTTCCTTCACTGGTAATTCCAGTATCAGCAAAGTTTTTAAGACCAGATGAGTGTAAAAGTCTATTGACTGGATTTACCCAATCTTCATATTCAATAGGGCTCTTAATGGTATATGAAAGATTTTGGTAGTAATCGTTATCAGGAAGAACCTGATAGTCTTCGCTCAACTTGCCAGTATTGTTTGCCCAACCATAGTTTGTTTCTAGAGCATAGTTAACTCTGAATACACCCTTATTTTCTTCAATAGATTCAATGGTTGCTATCGTTCCAGAATCCTTACCAATAATAACATCATTTTTCTCCAGGGTATATGTTCCATATACCTTAATAGAGTCATTAAGATTATCTGCAATTACAAGATCTCTTTCTGTGTAAGTATTTCCACTCTTAGTAAATACCTTTTCACCAGCAATAAAAGATAGTGCTGTTTGCTCTACATCAAATACTGGATAATTGTTTCTATTTACTAGGAAAGCAAATGAGTTTTGATTGGTCTTAGCAACGCCAGCGTTTGTTGCATATGGTGAAATATCAAACTCAACCTCTGCTGGGTTTGTATTTCTATAAGCAGTAACCTCAAAGAAATTGTAACTATAGTCTGATGAGTTGAAACCAGTTCCAGTTGTGGATGCTAAAGATACACCCTCAACAAAAACATAGTCCCCAATGGAGAATGGTGCTGTTTCTGCTGTAAACCCTGCAATTGGAGTAGACAATACGCAAGTAACAACACCTGCCTGAGAAGAGAAAATGCTATTGACACCAACACCATTGCTGTTATTGGTGGAGTATATTTCAGATCTTATTTCAGATAATCCTTTTGGAGACTCTACAATTTCAACAGATGCTAATGCAGCACCTTGCATTTTTGCCAATATTAAACCAGTGTCATATGCTCTTCCAGTTGATGGATTGACAATAACTAAGTCTGGTGCTGATGTATACCCAGAACCACCAAAAGTAACTGAAATTCCAGTAATAGAATTTCTATTAACTACCGTGATATTTGGTGAGATATAAACTTCTGGGTTAAGGGTCTTATCAGCAGAGAAGTCAAACCCTGGGTCCTGAATAGTGACTTGGTTGATTCTTCCCAGAGTAGTTGATGTTGGAATGATATCAGCATTCTGACCAATAGTAGATGCAATACTTACAAACCTTGGTAGTTTCTTATAGTTTGCTCCACCAAAGGTAATTCTCATAGAGTCTACGCCACCAATTGCTGTTGGTGAAGAAGTAGAATACTTGAGTACACTGGTTGACGCTTGATTATAAGTTAGTGACTCTGGAACACCATTCAATGAGATGTCAAAGGTCGTTGTACCTACACCAGTTACATCATATGTTCCAGTATACTTACTATCAACAAATAAAATTTCAGAATAGTTTTTGACATCAGTATCAGCAGTGCTTATGAAACCACTCTTATCAATCTGATAATAGAGTTTTGATGGCAGGTCTTTATGGTAGTTTAAAGTAAATGCTGCTGTTGTCGTGACTCCAACAGTTCCAACTCCAGAAGTACTGAATACTGAGGATGTTCCAATAGATACGAGTTGGTTCTTAAACTCTTTATCATAGAACAACTTAAAGTCATATCCACTAAGTGAAGTATTTGAAAGATTGAATACTAGGTTATTGTCTCTTACGACTTCAAGTTGTGGGTTGATTCTTGTAATTTCTTGTACAGAACCTCCTGTAGAACCAAGGCTTACAATAGATGGAGGAGATGATACTGCATCATAGTGTGTATTTGCAAGGTTGAATCTATTGTCATCTATTCTATAGATGAAATAAGAACCAGTCTCTAAACCAGAAATTACCAAGTCAGAGGAGTCGTAGAACACCTTATCACCTGTGTTCAAACCATGCTCGGTTAAAGTAATCTCATTCGTTGTAGTATCTACTGAAGTTGAGTTAAAACCGATTGGATTAATCAGAAGTTTGTCGTATGTTGAGTTGTACTTAACATAAACAGAAACAGATGTTCCAATACCAACTGACTGGTCTGAATTCAAACTTAACTTGATTGTATCGCCATTTGATAAACCATGTGCAGTTGATACAGAAACTCTTGCTTTAATTTTCTCTGCCTTTGCAGTTACCTGAGTCTTATTGGAAGTTAGAGAATATCTATAGTCAGTGCTATCGCCATTAGCAATAATATTTCTAAAATACAAACCATTTGTATTTGTAGTAAGACCTACCTGAGTGCAAAGACCAATATAGTCATCAGATTTTTTAACGATGAATAGAGTTTCACTATCTCCACTTTGTGGAATAGTGTAGGTTGCACTGGTATCAGTGTTTGAAACTGTAAACCCTTGAGTACCACTTTCTCTGCCAAATGTAACCTGTTGACCTGTCTTGAATGGATGACTTGGTAGATAAATGCTTTGGAAAGGAACAGATACTGAAGAAGATCTTCCACCAACCAGATAGTCTCTAGTTGAAGAACCTCCTGGAGTAGTTCCAACACCTACAGATTGCTGTGGGTTAAAGTAGATAGTATCATTTAATGATGAGTCAAAATATGGTGCTTTGACTGGAAGTGTAAATCTATTTGTTGGTATGGATACGTCAGTAAATGCTGTATGAGCAGATCCTACAAGACCTCTAACTACTCTTATAATCTTATTGTCTGGATATGTATTCAGAACTGACATTCTCTCAGTTCCGATAGAAACTGTTGTTCCAGCCGCTACCGATGATGGAATGTTGACAACGAAAATATCAGTTACGAATCCTACTGTTGAGTTTGCTGATACTTCAGCAACAAGTTTAGTTGATTCTGATGTTACACCAATCTTGTGAAGGTTGGTTACCTTAGATACAAATGTAGATAGTCCAGAAATAGCAATCTGATCACCATCAAGGAATGTATGTGATGGTGATACGTGAACGGATACCTGATTTGGATTATTCCATACCAGAACTGTTGATTGATAGTCTTGGATAGAGGTATTAACATCGACTATGGTTTTTCCTGTTACTCTATCAACGTAAGCAGATAGACCACCACCATTCGTATCTTCATTGTCAAATGAAGCAATATCACCTACACGATATCCACTTCCAGACTCATTAATTGTAAATCCATCAACAGACCCTTTAGTAATGGAGTCAATAACAGCAGACTGAACTAGAGTTTCATATGGTTCAGAAATGAAGTCATTATTTGCATATGCATCAGAAACCTTATATGGGAAGGTATTTCTTGTCAGACTTGAACTATTGAAATCGTATTCTTGAGTTAGATTCTGTGCAACTGGTATTGAGCGATATGTGTTTCCAATAAAGTATGGGAACTTAGCATTCTTCCCATCACTAGTGATGCCAACGTGATAAGCATAAACTCCATTTGGAAACTCTGGAGTTTTAGCATATCTTCCGTTATGTTCGTCGAGAGTTCCAGAAGAATTAAATTTGTAGTCTTCAACAAAGAAACCATTAGCAAAACCAATAGGTCTATCTACTATATCTGAAGTTGATATTTCATAACTGCTGCTCAGAATAGAAATTCCTGAGTTAATATCAGATGCATCAGTATATCCATAAGCACCATATATTGGGTTTCCATCATATGCCCACCCTACAATTGGTGAGTGCGAGGAACCTGTATCTTCATAAACGCTGGAACCAATGCTTGTAGAATATCCAACAAAACCATATTCAAGTTTTCCTTCATTTTCAAGAAGAACTTCATTGCCAAGTCTGTAGTGATTGTTGAGTGTTAGTCCTCTAACTGAAACATCAATATTTGCATTTTGTCCTGCTGGAGTAACAGAAACTGAAGTATTGTTTTGAGTATATCCAACTCCAGAATTAATTACTACAACATTGGTAATTTTTCCATTGGAAACGATTGCTCTTAACTTAGCACCAATACCATCACCAGCAACTTCCAAATCTGGTGCCGAAGTATATTCGCTACCACCATTCGTTACTTGAACAGATACAACAGAACCGCCAGAAATGAGTGGTTTTAGTTCAGCATTTTTACCAGTTTTAATTCTAACATCTGGTGTCTTGTGGAAATTGAGAATAGTTGTTCCATATCCAGTACCAGTTTCATATAGGTATAGATCAACTATTTCTCCTCTGATATATGGTGTAGCAGTAATAACTCCACTGATACCTTTGAATTCTGCATTTACAGAAATTGTAATATCTGGGTATGCAAAGTTTTGGAACCCACTTCCAACGTTAGTGATATCAACTGGAAGTTTTTTGATGTAGTTTGTCGAATCAGTTCCACCAACCCCTGCATTTGCCAGTTTAAAGGCATCATCGGAGACTTTGAGTACTTGGTATCTTACAGAGGTCGAGAGACCTGTTACTGCGGTATTATCGGTAGTGTAGACGACGATATCGCCATCATTGAAACCATGACCTTTGAAGGTTATAGTGTCTGTTACTGCTGAGATATTCTCAGACTTAACTTTCAACTTTCTATTCTGATATCCGCTTCCTGGGTTGATGACCTTAATATTCTTAAGAGTCTTTTTCCCATCAAACATTCTAAACTTATGAATGCCTTGAGAAGTTGTTGTAAATCCTACAGTATTAATACCAGAGGAATAAGTCTCAAAGGAATCATATAGTTTAATAGTAGTGGTATTAACTAACTCAGCATAATATACTGAACCACTATTCAAAGAGAGGTTTTGGTGCGTGTTACTTCCACCAAAAGTACCAACACCTATGGAGTTGTTTCCATTTCTATTGTAGACAACAGCATCACCATTTCTCAGTTTGTGTGGTCTTGGGAAGGTGATAGTTTCACTGGAGATATCAATTCCACCGCCATCAGATGTTAGGCGAGCATCAAACTCAATCTCACGATATCTTGTCTCTAAAACTGGTTCTAAAATAGCACCAGAACCATTACCACCAGAGATAGTGACAGACAAAACATCAACTAAGTCGAAATCTTGTGGGTCAACTTTTACTTCCTTGACATTACCATCAATGACTGGTCTTATCAAAGCAGTCGTGTACCCTGTTCCTGGTGAAGCAATTTCAATTTCTGGTGGGGAAATTACATCATAGTTGGTTCCACCATTGTATAGACGTGCGCTTTCAAGTGGACCATAATAAATTTTATCATTTGACTTGTAGTTAATGACCTCAACACCATTGATCAACATTCCAGTAGAACCTGGAATTGTTGAAGTCTTATCTCCGTTCTTAATATTTTTTGTCAGAGGGAACTTCTTAAGTAACCCTTGTGGATGGATAAGACCACTTCTTTGACTTGAAAGTGTAAATGTATGCGAACCAGTAGCACTACTTGAGGTAAACTCAACTGGGTTATCGCTAACAATCAGTGATCTTGAAGCGTATAGTTTGATTTGGTTGCTCAGAGTGAGAACCTTTACATAGTAATATCCCTCAGACAAACCTGTTAATGATGAGTCTGATGCGGTATAATAAACTTCATCTCCAGTGATGAATGGTACAGCACTTCCAAATGAGATGATAGAATACTTTTCCGTTATAGGATCATATCCCTGGATAGCACTTCCACTGGCAGAAGATATGGTTGCTTGTGAAACATTTTGAGTGATGCTATATGATGGAAGTGAGTTTGTTGCAACATATGCATATCCATCAGTATCTGTATAAAGATTTTGGATATCACTAGTTATAGTGTCATTTCCATAAAAAATAGGAGTTCCACTACTAGATGCAGTTTTTAGTTTTCTTCTAATAGTGTAAATGACTGTGGAACTTGAAGTAAAACCACTCAGGTTATTTAAGGTAACTTGCTTGTTTACCGCATCTACACTAGCAACAACAGCGTTGCTATGAAGGACAGTCTCAGTACTTCCATTGAGGATATCTACACTATCACCGACTTTCAGACTTGACTTATCAATTTCAGTCTTAAGTTGGAATGTGGAACCAGAGATGCTCTCAACATCAAACCTGGAACTAGTATTGTATACCCAAGAGTTTGCAAAAATTTCTTTATCTGACTTATCTGACTCTGGGTTTAGAATTTTCTCACCAACATTCTTGGTGTAGATCTTCTGCCCCTCTGTTGACAGCAGAACATCACCCAATGTTTCGAACTTTGATAGAACACCGGTGATGCGTATCTCTACCTTCTTAGAAGTATCTCCATTTTCATATCCAATGAATACTTCATCGGTTCTAAGATCTGTTTTTGTTTCTATTGCAGTTCCAATTCCTGTACATCCTAGAAACTGGTTTACAGTTTTAGACGTATATTCAATAGTATTTCTACCAGAGATAACTTTTCCAGTATCAGCAAACCCAACAGTGGAATCAACTGTTACAACAGAAGAACCTACAGATACTGGTCTGATGACTTTTGTCTGTGGTTGAATATTAAATGTTCCTTCAATGAGGTCTTTATCATCAAACCCAATAAACAGACCGATCTTAAAATATGTACTAATACCAGACCTTGTGAAGATTTCTACTTCAGATACTGATGCTTTGGTTTCAGAGTCTGATGATTTTACAATAGTTTGACCAACTAGGTTGTTTGGATCTCCAGAAACTCTTTCAGCAATTACAACTTCTCTTCTTCTATATTCTGCAGAGGATGGTTTTACTAGATATTCTTCTAAATCAACGATCTGTGGAACTACACCATATAGTACCTTGAAAAGAATCTTGTATGAGTCTTCAGTTCCCTTTGCCTCATAGAAACTTCTTGCTTCTTTTATGAAGTTGTTGACATCAAGATTCTCTACAAAGTCAACATCTTCCAGACCTGGAGTAAAGGTATACTTGAGTTTTTTGTAAAACTCATTCAAGAATAATGCACTTAGGTTCTGTACATTAGCACCACTTGCATGTTCTTCTCTAGAAGTAGTATTGAATACTAACTCTTCTGGGTTTAGATCTGAGTGATATGAAGTAATTCCACTGAAACCTCTGATACAACCAGTAAAAGAATTGGTTGTTATTCCAGTGTATGTGAAAACTTCATTATCAATTTTAAACAGACCATACTCTGGTGGAAAACCCTTGGTACTCTCTACTACTACAGTATCTGTGGTTGAAGAAATACCAGTAGAAAGTGTGGTTTTGCCAGAGATAACCTCAGTGGTAAGGTTATCAAGTTTTAAATATTGATCTAAGTTTTCTGAAATATCAGAAGGTCCACTTTGATATTCTTGAGAAATATAATATTGCTTTAAGAAATCTATTGTTTTTGGACTTTCTGCTCTTAAAAACTCTGGTAATTGTTTCTCAATTATCTGTTGAACTTTTACCCTTTTCTCAAAGCCCGTTTGTATCATCTTATCCTCTCTTAAGTTCTCCGTTTAAGTAACTAGAAGTAACCTTGTATCCGACGCCAGATATCTGCTCGCCAGAAGTTATAGTATCTTTAACCATATTTATGGTGCTATCAGCAACAGAAAATGATAGATACAAGTCCTTAAGACCGATAACGTCATTCGATTCTGGGAATGCCTGAATCTCAATAATATTATTCTCTACGGCAGTAGAAGTGATATTTAGTGTGTTGAGAATTATTTCCCCAGTCGTATAGTTTACTGTACCAGCAGACTTAACAACAACCTCATACTTGCCAGTTTCATTAACATCTTTTACAACTGAGATAACACCCATACCATCAGTTCCAGGAACATCGGTAAAGTAGAAAGTTCCTGTTCTTCCAGCAAGAGTGAAACCAGTACTCTTAATATTAAAACCATCCTTATTCATATGGAACTTATTTCCATAGCACAACTCATATTGTGCTGACTGGTTAATAAGTGCTTTTAAGTTCCTGCGAATAACAACTCTTGTAATGTTGGATGTAATTGCATTGTCACTATTATCAATGGTCTGACATAACTTACTATACTTAAACCTTCCACCAAACTTATTAATATTGGAAGAGGCAAATGTATTCAGAGTTGATATAATCTTGGTTCTAAGAGCATTTACATTTGTAACCTGAGGGTTATTATAATAAACTGCAGAATCAATCTCAACATACAAAACCTTAAGGTCAGTAATTCTTTGGTTGATTCCTGAAAGTGCGTAATTCTTTAGTTTTGAAAGAATGCTTTGCTTATCAAAGTCTGAAACATAGTCACCATTCTTTGGTTTGATACTGATAATAACGTTTCCATATTCTGGTGGGTCTAACTCTTCACCACCAACTACCGATACGGACTCAGTATTTGGATAAATGGACTGGATGATTGCCTCATAGTCACGAGCAGTGACTGCTCTATATTGTGACGAATACAGACGTGGGGCAAAATATTTGATAGAGTCAACATTCTCAATATCACTGCCATTTGAAGCGGCATTGATAGTGGTGACAGAAACAGTACTAGAAGGTATTACAACGTTGCCCAGGGAGTCTGTAAACCTTCCAGAGAACGCAAATGTTGATGGTCCGTTTCCTTCAGCACCATCAGTAATAATGTATGAGGCATTTACAATTGCCCCATTTTCTAGTTTCTTTCCAAAATACCCATCACCAAATAGAAGTTCGTACTTTTCATCTTGAACTTCTTGAAGTAAGTATATCTCTGATGTCTTGTTTAGATTTAAAATATTATCAACTACAGAATATTGTCTCCCAAGACCACTATCAGAAGTTCCCTTCACATAAACGACAATGGTAGAACTATCAATGAAGGAGTTATTTAAAATAAATCTTTGATCAAGAGAACCATCAACAACAAAAGTTTTTCTCAGATAGGTTCCCTGATAGATTGTAATATTATCGTATGTGGCAACTCCAGAAACTATGCTTGTAGTGATGTCTTCTGGGATTGAAAAGACATAACTGCTGCTATCTACTGCACCAACGCACACTAGACCCGCCTTTAACGTCAGTGTAGGGGAAGTGCTTGATGTTTGTACACTCAGAGATACATTCGCCTTAGCGGCGCTTCTAGAGCGTGGTACATAACCAATATTTCTTGCTAGAGAAACCACGTTTTCCCTCAAAGTTGCAGAATCCAAGAAGGATTCGTTCACAATCATGTTTGAGTTGAACGCAGTAATGTAGGTATTGTACGCTAGAGTGTCAATTAAGATTGAAAAGTTAGAACCTTCAAAGTCAAAATCCGTAAACGTTGAGTTTGCACGGAGATAGTCCTTGATTGAACTTCTTATTTGATCAAAATCTAGGTTTGTAAATTTTGTAAAAGGCATATTACCTGGTTGCCTCTAGTAAGAACGTATATTGTTGAACAGGAAAATCTTGACCTATGATGCTATAGAGAATATTAACTTCAAATGTGTTATTATCTGGTTGTGGATCAACCTGAACCTGAATATTCGTCACTCTAGACTCATAGTTTTCAAGAACTGTGATGATTTGCTCCTGAATTATGGTAGCAGTACCATAATCAACGAAATCAAACAGACTTGAACGAACATCAGAACCTAAAAGTGGTTGAAAAAAGCGTTCAGTTGGAATTGTTTCCACTAAATTTCGCACAGAACGACGAATTGCCGACTCATTTTTCAGAATCGGCAAGTCTTTTGTTACGGGGTGTGGTTCAAAGGACAAACTAATGTCCTTGAACGCTCTAGAAACCCGTGAAATCATGATTGTCAAGAAGTTTTCTTGACTTTATTTATATTTACATCCAGGGATTGCCGTATGTTGGCTCTGTTCCATATGACCAATCATCATAATCTTCATCATTTCTGATCTTTTCATGAAGTTCAGTCTGTTTCTTAAGGTCATGACGAGGCGCGGTGTCGTGCATTACCTCAGTAAGTACTCTTTTTTGAGGTAAACTCTCCATTGAACCATAATCAGAGATGAGTTTAGTGGTTCCCCACATCTCTCTCATGTATTCTTCGTTCCTATCGACAGGTGATTGTCCCATTTTAGCTCCTGATTTGCATGAAATCAGAACTTTTAGAGGGGTTGCTATCCCTTAACACTATTTATTTTTACAAAAAAGGGGGCATAAAGCCCCATTGGTCAACCCTTACCTTGTCCGCGATACTTCTTTCGCGCTTTATTGCGAGAAGAAGCGGCATACTTAGTACCATCCCCATCTCCTTGACGAGACTTTTTAGGAGGACCCGGAATATAAGAGCTCTTATTCAGTCCGACCTTTGCCTTTGCCATAATTAACCCTCAATAATTTCAGTTTCAAGTTCTTCTGGACTTGGAGAACCTGTCTGGTAGTACTCTACTGACAGGTCCTCCATTGTATCGAAATACTCTTCCTCTGTCAAGTGGGAGTATATCGCCACTCCTTTACAAAGTATATTGTAAAGTTCATTGTTAGCCATCAAATAATCCTTGTCTTTTCGTGACCAACTCTAATACGAGGATCGCACCAGATTTCAAAGCCTGCTTCCTTTGCATCCAAACAGAAACTTACATCTTCTCCGCACATGTCCTGAACCTCTCCAGACTCAAAGACTTGCATCTTTGGTGCAAACCAAGGATACTTCATCTCTTCATGCTCAAACACACCATTCTTAATGAGCAACCAACCAAACCCTGCATAGTCAACAGTAAATGGCTTGCTACGCTTTGCCATGGTTTCTAGAGTTTCATGATTCATGACTCCACCATTATTACGGAAGTCATCCTCTTCCATCCAGTGTGCCACAGAGGTCGTTTGCCCGTCTTCCGTACAATACCAACCACTTGCAATATCTTTATCCATCAGAATCAACTGAAGGAATTTTTCAGTATTAAACACAATATCACTATCAATCCACAACTGATAGTCATACTTTAGCTTGCCATCCCAGGGAATCTGGTCAGGTCCACGAAGTACATTTGCCCCTAGGCATTTGCATCGTGCAAAGTTCACCATCGAGGAGTAGTCCTGACTGATCTGAATACTTGCACCTGCCTGTACGATATCAAAACAGAGTTGTACAAAGTTCTTCAGATATGTGTAAGAAACTCCTCTTCCAGGTAAACAAAAGACAATCGACTTGCCACGGAGTATCTCACGTGCCTTGTCGTAGTCAAATTCTTTTGGAGAGACACCCGTCGGTGCCTTTGCTTTAACGGTAAATCCTTTAGCCATAAAACAATGTAATTACATCAGTTATCATACAATATTATCTAGGCGAGGTCAAGCTCAGTCCTCATTGACCTCAGTAATAATAATGCAGTTTCCTTCGACTTCCATATTCACTACAGTACCTTCGTACCAACCAAAGTCATTCAGTATCCATTCAGGTATCGTAATATAATACTCCCCAGTTATTGGATCGACCTCTACAGACGTTATATTTTCTCCGGGATTTTTTTGCATCGCAGGTTTTTGTGATTCCATTTTAGTTTTATATAGATCGGTTGAGTGTAACACTTTATAGCTTAGGGGGACCCATGGGTTTTATAAACCGCCTAACGCGCCGCGACCGCACGGGGACGGCGGCGGGGGCACTGCTGCCCCACGAACCCAGAGAGTCTACCACACTGGCAGCGCCTCCTGTGCCTCCTCTGCCCATACCTCAGCGAACTGCCCTGCGATAGCAAAAGCACTGACGCCCAACTGGGGCTGAAGGCGTGACCCCATGGGGGTGTCGTCGTTGGCGCGACCAGTCCAGACGATCTGACGGGTCTGGAGGTCGGAGGACATGGAGAGGATCATGAGGTTGTCTGTCGGTTGAACTGAGAGTATCGTATCAGAGAGCGAGGGCGTCGTCAATACGATCCATAAGGCGGTCACGGGCAGCAGCACGACGATCGGAAGCGTACTGAGAGGCAGCACGGGCAGCATTGGCAGACTTATCACCCAACCACTGGCGACCCAAGGAGTTGACGGGGTTGAGCGTACCCATGCGACCAGCACCGATGGCAATGTCACCAGTGGCAACGTAGGAACCTTTAGCAGTGTCGTGAGAACCCAGACCAGAGCGACCAGAGGAATTGGTCTTAGTCAGAGCAGAGCGACGGGTCTTTTTAGAGGCAGACTTCAGGACCTGAACCTTAGGGGTGACACCCTCGGGCAGGGACTGAGCGATGGCGATCAGGTTGTCGGTGGAAGCGGTCATGTCGTTTGTCTGAACTGAGGTTAGTATGATGCATGGAGGGGGGTCAGGTCAATACCCCCGGACCAGTTCGGCAGGTGTCACAGATCCTGCAGCATCTCATCCAGAGCGTCGGTGTCGATCGTGGCATCCATCCAGCGGGCACCGTCAGGGGTCATCTGACCAAACTGGGATTCCAGGCGGGGGATGAGGCGATCATAGGAATCATACTGGCGGGCGACGTTGTACAGGTTCTCATCGTTGCCCAACCACAGGGCGACATTCCAGGTCTCCCAGTTTGCCCATCCGTTGTAGGTTGCTGCGGTCATGTCGTTTCGTTTGACTGAAGTCAGTATAAGGGGTCAGCGGGCGATCAGGTCACCAGTAGTGTGCAGTAGCTCTGCTGTCACATGGCGGACGGGGCGGATCGGTTCCCATAGTAAGTACAGGAGCCCAGCAGCGATGATGAGGCGGAGCATGGTGGCGCGGTGAAACTCAGGGGAACGGGAACGGGTCAGAGCGTTGATCAACGTTCGAACTGAGCGAGGGATGATGGGGCAACGTGAGCAGGTGACCCACAGGAGCGGTAGAAGTCTACCATGCTTTGCGCTTCCTCCAGAGTGGGGAACCACTGGGAGCGCCAGTCACACTGATTGTAGGGGGTTTGGTAACGGACTTCAATTCGCATGGGTCGTTTGTGGTTGTGAGAGTATTGTAGCAGGTCAGTGGCGGTCGCTGATGTTCCAGGAACCCCACAGGGTCCAATCCTGCTGCCTGCCCTGAGCGTAGGCGTCACGGATTGCCTGACGGCGTTGCTCCTCACGGATGACCTGCTGAGTGTAGGATGCCATGATGGCAGACATGTCCAGGGTGGTTTTGTTCATGCTCTTAGTATAGGGTCTCAGGCGATGCTATGGGGGAATGGTGGACACTCCCCATGGTGTCACACCAGGAAGGTGGAGGGGTCGCCGTAGTCTCCGACGATGTTGCCGAAGGCATCACGGATCTCAGCATACCCGAACTCCTCAGAGAGGTCCAGGCAAAGCAGCATGGCACGATCCAGGTCGGTCGTGGTTTCGTTCTCCTCAGGAGCAGAGGGGCAGATGATGTCGTAAGTGTTGTTCATGTAGGTATGATGGCACGGATTCGGACGCTTTGGGGGGTTTGGTGGTCAGTTCGGAAAGTGGCACAAGGTGGGTTGTGGGGGGTCGCTGATGCCCTATACTAAGGTCACAAGCGAAGGAGGGGCGGGGTAGCCCTGATGATGAAAAAGGTCGCCACGCCCCCTGCCATAAAATAAAAATAAGAAAGTATAAAAAAAGGGGACTTAATCGTCCCCGAAGTTGTTAGTTAGAAAGTCCTCAAGTTCTTCCAGTTTACTATCACTCAAAGAGCACACATACTCGCTGATGATAGTAGCGAGGAGGTCGGGATCTTGCCTGCATTTATCATACAGAAACTGCTCAAGTTCCTCACCCGTAGAGTAGCGAAAGTCAGTCATAATCAGGCGAACATGAAACCATTGGTGAAGTCATACTCATTGTAGACAGGAGAAGTTCCTGCCTGTCCAATGAACTTATGAATGAACCAATTGAAGTTCTTTTGAAACACACATTCACCCTTGATTCCATGCTCCGAAAGAATAGCATTCAGACGGGACTTTGTGGTGTGAGACTGATAACCACCATCAAAGATCTGCACGAAGTCATCACCAATGGTAGCGATGTGGTTGCCGAACAGATACACTTTAGACTCATTAGTTTCAGGGTCAAAAGTAACCGAAGTGTTGTCTTTCTGCCAGTTCTGATTGTTAGAAATAGCAGCGTTCATTTCACGTTCGATTTTACGCATGTTTGGTGTGGTTGTTTGAACTGATGTAAGTATGGATCGGAATGGGGGCAATTGCAACCCCCTGTGTGCCACTATGTCAACTGTCACACTCCAGAAGGTCGGGGTAGTATTCTTCTACCTCTTCACGCAATTCTGTCTCCGAATACTTATCATAACCTTCATTCAGATAATCATAAACGAGGGCAGTCATTGTCTTGAGGTCCATGTCATCAATCATCTGCTCAACAAGTGCAGATTGAAGTTCAGAACGATTCATGTCAGTTAGAGGGAAAGTTACGGCAGACAGCATCACACAAGGTTTTCACCAATTCATTCTTATCTTCGTTGTATTCATCTCCCCAAGTATCATAAAAGAAACCTTCAATGATACAATCAATATCCTCCATCAGTTGTTCACGAGCAGTCAACATTTCCAGATGGTTGTTCATCATCAGTAGTCGATGTTTCCGTTCAGGTACTCATTCACATCAAACTTTTCATCTTTGAGTTCAGGAATGTCCATGTCAAAGATTTCACCTTGGGAGTCCTGAATCTCAGACCAGAGTTCATCAAACATGAGTTCTTTGCGGTTGACTTAGGTAGAATACACGGGATGGGGATCCAGGTCAAGAGGTTTGGACCAGTTCCCCAACTGGCACACTGATACGAATTCGTATCAAGTTTAGTATTTAAACGCGCTCAAGTTACGGGCAGGAACATGATACCCATCGTTTACGTTGTTGGTATCATAAACCCACACCAATTCGTCTTCCCATGCTTTATACTTTTTGAACCCGAACATCGGGACCAAACGAACAACTAACTCTCCCCAGTAGTAGTTAGTTTCGTAGTCAAACATCATGCTGCTTTGTTGTTTGGTTTGCACGAAAGTTTCCCAACTGAGATAACAATACCCCACCAGGTGACCCAGTGGGGTATTTAGTGGACACTTCACGAACTGGCACACTACCAGTCGATATCGTACTCTTGAATGCGAGAATGAATATCTTCGCTTGGTTCTAACTTAAGAACCTCACGCCAGTTTACATCCTCAAGATGTAAATCATCATAACACATGATGTCTAGTGTTACTGTAACTAGGCGCTTGTTATGTGTTAACATGAGTACTAGATATGTGTACGTGTTTATGCGTAATGCCTGTACGCTAACGCATCATAATCTTGTGTGTCTCGCGTATAATCTTCATCGAGATCGTGTGCATCTAGTTGAGTATAATACTCGTATAGTGCGTCCTCGTCGAGATTATAATCATTACTAAACGTGTAGTCGAGATCGTAGTCGTCGTACATAAGCTCGTCGAGATCTAGTGAACGCTTGTGTATTGTAGCATAATACTCGACGAGATGCAACTAGATCTAGTGTAGTCTCGTCGAGATTCACATAAGAGTATATATAAGTCTCGTCGAGAATCTGTGTGGGTATTATAACATTCTCGTGGGTCTCGTCTAGATTTTCGCGCCCGGAAACTTGACAAACTGCGCGTCTTATGATACGCTCGCTTAGCTTGCATAAGGAAGAGGGGTTTATAAGGTTTATAAGGAATAAGATGGTGGGGTTTATAAGGTTTTAGAGAGCATAAGGCAGAAGGGTTTATAAGGTTTTAGAGAGTATAAGGCAGAAGGGTTTATAAGGTTTTAATGGGGTATTACGATACGAATTCTTATCATTATCTCATCTTATTACTAATACTTATCAAGACTAATAAAACATTAGATTATATTTAAAAAGGTATTTTTAATACTAAAAACAGGTTAAAATACCTTAATTCAGTCTAAACCCTGTGCTTTTGCAGCATCTTCCATTCTCTTACGCATTGCCTGTTGACGTAAGCGTCTTTGTATTTGTGGTTGACTTTCTCTTGCTTTCTTTGCTTCTGCTCTTTCAGTATCAGAACCTATTAGACTATCAATACCTTGCTCTGTTCTTTCTCTATTCCTTTCCGCTGCTGCTGCTCTTCTATCTTCTCTTGCTTGTCTCTTTTGTTTCTCTGCTGCAGTTATCTTTGGTGATGGACGTTGTACATTAGGAGTTCTTGGTTGTGCTCCTTTCATTAGATTTGCAGCAGCACCAATAGCAGGTAACACATAAGGTGCTAGTCTTGCTGCTACTGGTATTGCGAGTGCTGCTGCTTCGTTAAACTCTTGAAACGTTTT
>Ga0222714_10002259_pt1 | contig 20633 bp, 26 predicted proteins | sample C33_3DmetaG_FD_165048 | JGI IMG/M metagenome (GOLD analysis project Ga0222714, IMG submission 165048) | Estuarine water microbial communities from San Francisco Bay, California, United States - C33_3D | ecosystem: Environmental > Aquatic > Marine > Unclassified | place: USA: California...
CTTTTTGATTTTGTCGATAAATTTAAATTCAAATTTGGGTATAGCGACTATGAACATCAAGAAATTGAACCACAAGGTGATATAGGTTCTGAGTTTCTTAAAGAAACTTTTGAGGGAAAATTTGAATTTATTCATTCATGGTTTAATTCACCCGGTGTTTTTGGTGTTGATATGGGTAAGCATCAATTTTCTAAAAGCCAAGGAGACCCTTTTATTGCAAATAATCATGCAAAAAAAATATCGTTATATTTTTTAGAAGAATTTAATTTATTAAATCAAAAATTCTCTGTTGGTTTTAGGCAAGGTTATGACAGGCTTGATGCTAATAGTTTTATTAGTGATGATGGCTGCTCCGTTGCTTATTCTTCAACAACGGATTGTGCTGCATCGGGGGGTACTGAGCTATCTACAAGTTTTAATAAATCAAAAGAAGAGTTTCATACTTCAAATATTTCTATCGGCACAACTATCCCGATTAATAGTTCTTGGTCATGGGGAATCAATGTCAATCACACTCAAAGAGCTCCCGCATACAATGAGCTGTATGCATATGGACATCATCATGCTACTGAAACAATTGAGCAAGGCAATCGCAACCTTGAAAAAGAGAAATCCTATGGACTAGATACTCAATTAAAATTTAAAGAACAGAATTTTAATTTTTCATTTGGCCCCTATTACTCAAGATTCGAGGACTATATAGCTTTATTTAATTCTGGAACAACTCAAAATCATCTGCATGAGGGGGAGGAAGATAGTGAAGCCTTACCTGTATATCAATATCAAAATATTCCTGCTGAGTTCTATGGCTTTGAAATAAGTAGCACTTTAAATTTTAATGACAATTATGAAGCTAAATTTTGGAGCGATTATGTTCGAGCAAAAAATCGAGACGGAGGTAATTTACCCAGAATTCCACCCTTTAGAATCGGTGGTAGTTTAAGTTATGAGTTTAATCTTTTGAGTACATCTTTTGATGTTATGCATGTCTTTAATCAATCTGATATTGAAAGCAATGAGCTTAAAACTGATGGCTATACGGATTTGAGTTTTAACATGAGTTATAAGTTACCCATTGAATCAAAAGTCAGTTTATATCTGAAAGGAACTAACTTGTTGGATGAGGAGCAAAGAGACCACACATCTTTTTTAAAGGATAAAACCTTAATGGGTGAAAGGGCTATAACTTTTGGATTGTCAGGTCATTTTTAATTATGATACATATTGATTTATTTAATACTAATGATATTATTCTTGCGCCCAATTTCGGGTTTTTTCTAAAGGTAACTTATGTACAAAGTTATTGTTTTAATGCTTTGTTCTTTTTTGGTTTTAGGATGCAATAATCAAGCTACTACCTCAGCTGATACCACAAAAAATGATTCAAAACCTTTTCATCCAACAGATAGTCTTTTAATTGGAGGAAATGGTGGTTTCAATCCCAGTGGCAAGGATGGTGGTGCGGATTTGGGTGACATAAACTAAAAAGTAAATCTCCCTAAAGAAATTTGGGGAGATTTTTATGAAAAAAATAGAATCCATTTATTTTAAAAATAAAAAATAACATGAAAAATAATATGAACACTCTCCCTAGAATGATTTTTTTAACACGCTGGCTTCAAGCGCCTTTATATATTGGTTTAATTCTTGCTCAAGCTGTTTATGTATGGCAATTTTGGGAAGAGCTTATACATCTAATTAAAGAGGTTTCTTTAAATACAATTACTGAAACTAATATCATGTTAATGATTCTTGGTTTAATTGATGTAGTTATGATTTCAAATTTATTAATCATGGTTATTCTTGGAGGTTGGGAAACATTTGTATCGAGATTAAAACTTGAGGGCCATCCTGATGAGCCAGAGTGGTTATCATCTGTTAATGCAAGCGTTCTCAAAGTTAAGCTTGCAACTGCTATAGTTGGAATATCCTCCATACACCTTTTAAAAACTTTTATAAATGCTAGTCAGCTAGAGGATAGTGTTATATTTTGGCAAACTATTATTCATATAACATTTCTATTATCTGCTATTGCAATAGCTTATACAGAAAAAATTGTAATAGATGTACATAAAAAACATTTATAAACCCTATATATTTTTTGTCGGAGAAATAAAATGTCCAGAATTTTTTATTTTCTTTTAACCAACCTAGCCATCGTCTTAGTGCTATCAATTACCATGAGTATTTTTGGTATTGGCGGTTACCTAGATGCCAACGGAATAAACTATCAGGGCCTTTTGGTATTTACCGCTTGTTTTGGTTTTGGAGGCGCATTTATTTCTCTTGCATTATCCAAATGGACAGCAAAAAAAATGTCTGGCGCCCAAGTAATTATTAACCCTAATAGTGCCCAAGAAAGATGGCTTTTAGACATTGTTGCTCATCAAGCACAACAGGCAAATATTGGTATGCCTGAAGTGGCAATTTTTCCATCAAGTCAACTCAATGCTTTTGCAACCGGTATGAGTAAAAATAGCTCTTTGGTAGCTGTGTCTCAAGGCTTATTAAATAATATGACGCGAGAAGAAGCTGAGGCCGTTCTAGCCCATGAAGTTTCTCATATTGCTAATGGTGATATGGTGACGCTTACCCTTATTCAAGGTGTCGTGAATACCTTTGTGATGTTTTTATCAAGAGTCATTGGTTACACGGTTGATAAAGTTGTGTTTAAAACTCGCAATGGAGTAGGACCTGGTTTTTACATTACGATGATTTTTGCAGAAATTATTTTAGGAATTCTAGCTTCAATTATTGTAATGTGGTTTTCAAGGCAAAGAGAGTTCCGAGCTGATTTTGGAGGAGCAAAATTATCAAGTAAGGAAAAAATGATTAGTGCCCTAGAAAAATTAAAGAGCTATTATCAGCCATCAGACTTGCCAAAACAAATGGCAGCATTTGGTGTGTCAGGTAATAAGAATTCTGGATTAATGGATTTATTTTCTAGCCATCCACCATTAGATAAGCGAATAGAGTATTTAAAAAATCTCTAAGACTGCTTTGGTAATAATTTCTATAGCTAATGCTCCAAGGATTAGGCCCATTATTCGTGTAATTACTTTTGCACCTATTGGGCCGATTTTTTTTGATACAACATCAGCATAATTAAATAGTGACCAGATTAGAAAAGATACAATAGCAACTGGAATGACTAATAAAGTTTGATTAAGAAGTCCCGGATTAGAACTGGAGGCAATAATGACATTACTTATTGCCCCAGGACCGGCAAGTAATGGTATACCTAGTGGTACATAAGCTATTAAATCAACTTCACTATCGATTGTATCTTCCAGTTTTTTTTGGTCACGACCTTGCATCATGTCGATACCCATTATTAGCAACAATAAGCCACCACAAATTTTAAAGCTTACTAAACTGATACCAAAAAAATCAAGAATTGACTGACCTAGAAAAATGGAGAGTACTAAAACAAAAAAAACAGTAAGTGATACATTTTTTGCAATTTTGGACTCATCAACTTTTTTATTTTGTTTAAAAGCTAAATACAAAGGTAAAGCAATTAATGGGTCAACAATTGCAATAAGCGCTGTTGTTTGTTTGATGATTAATGTTAATTCTGGAAACATGATTAATTTTAAATTAGTTTTATAGGATAGGAAATCTCTGCCTTTCTGAATTTTTCATAACTTTGAAAAAATATTTGTTGCTTTTTTAAATAATTAAGAGCAAATTATGCATCGTAGTACATCGTACTACTTTTATTAATTTAGGAGATATGATGGCTGATAAAAGTCAAAAGAAAAAAGAAACAAAAGGTAAACCAAAGAAGAAGTAATCTTTTGTAACCTTGAGCTTTAATTAGGGCGGGCTTTCTTATGAAAGCCCACCCTAAATCTCCTAAGTAACATTAAATCAATAAAATTAATATTCACCTTTACTTTTTATCTGCTTAAATAAAAGAAATCTATTAACTTGTTAGAAATTATGTTTTATCGATTAAGTAGGTTAATTTTCCTGATTTTTCTTGGACTATTCACCATTTATCTATTTTATCTTTTGACAATTATTTATAAGATTTATCAGTTTAGAGATATAAATCCTATGTATACCAGTCTGATGGAATATCAAATTGGTGAGCAAGCCAAAGATATCCAACTTACATGGACCCCATATAAATCCATATCTAATGATCTTAAAAGAGCTGTAATAGCAGCAGAAGATGATAAATTTATTCAGCACCAAGGTTATGATTGGGAAAGTATTGAGAATGCAATCTACAAAAATTTAAAACAAAAAAAGAAAGTGGGCGGGTCAACCATTTCTCAACAACTAGCTAAAAATTTATTTTTAAACTCAGAAAAGAAAATTTCAAGAAAACTAAATGAATTTGTCATAACTTTTTTTATTGAAATGATTCTATCTAAAAAGAGGATTTTAGAGATTTATCTAAATGTGATTGAGTGGGGCAATAAAACATATGGTGTGCACGCTGCATCAAAAAAATATTTTTCTATTAAACCCTATGAGTTAAATGCTTTGCAGTCTGCTAAATTAGCATCGATGATTAATAATCCAAAATATTTCGATAAGAATTTTAATGAACCCTATTTGGTTAAAAAAACGTTTGTGATTTTGAATAGGATGGATTACTCAATAGCCCCTTAAAAAAGTATTTGTATTTTTATATACAAATGATATGATGCGCTCGAATTCAACTTCGAATTCTTTATTTTAAGGGAAAATCATGGCAAAAATACTTGTTGCTTTTTTAATGTCACTTGTTTTATTTGGTTGCAATAATAATTCATCTAATGATGTTTCAACTGCAGATTCTGAACCAGCTCAAGAAGCTCCAGTAGAAGAAGCTCCAGTAGAAGAAGCTCCAGTAGAAGAAGCTCCAGCTGATACTGAATAAGCAAATCAATTAAGTAAAAAAACCATCCTTAGGGTGGTTTTTTTATGGTCAGATTTAGTTTTTACAACGATCTTGAGAAGTGGTTTCTATTTCCATAAGACTATTATTATCCATTTCAACCTCGACGCATTGTCCCACTACCGCAGGCCCATTTTCCTCATCTAAACGAGTCGATTCGACAATGTAAAATGTTTTATCTCCAATGGTCCAAGCACCTACTTTTTCTTCAGGCCTATTGGAAATAATGCCATGATAATCATCTTCATCGAACCAATGGTCTAAAACATCCTCTATATCTTTACCTTGATTTGCATAATATAAAAATATAAAAAGTGTTACGATGATTATGAGGACAATTGATTTTTTAACCATACCAATGATTCTATTATGAAAAAACTACTTTGGCTTATTTTATTGCCTCATTTAGTTCAAGCTGAGTTAATTAGCGTTGAACTTTTATGTAAAGGGGTTGAAAAAATTCAGAATCAAGAGATTACCGAAATGATTAGAATTGATGGTAATACTTTAGTGCACAAAGTTCATGGCAATCATTTTTTAGAAGTCACAGATAATAAAATCAGCATGCTTGAGATGGATGGTGAAAAAGTAGGGCTATCTTTTGATCTAAATCGAAATAATGGCGATATTGAAATTATTCGAGGCTGGGATAAGCCTTATCATTTTAAAGGCAGTTGCGGGGTCATTAGAAGATAATAAAAAAGGGGCTATCAGCCCCTTTCTTAATTTAAGCTAAAACTTCTTCAGCTTTTTTTTCTAATTTTGGCATTGAATAATTCTTTAAAGTGCCAATTTCAATCTTTTTAGGTTTTTTAGATTCTGGAATAATATTTTCCAATCCAATCGATAAGATACCATTTTTAAAGGCTGCACCTTGAACCTCAATGGTGTCTGCTAGGCGAATCGTTTTCGAAAAAGATCGTGTACCAATACCCTTATGAAGGTAATTGACTTCATTATCAGCCTGCTCTTTTTCACCTTTAACAGTCATAAGGCCATCTTTGACAGTAATATCAATTTCTTTTTCATCAAAACCTGCAATCGCAAGCTCAACCATGTAATGGGTATCATTAACCTTAATAATATTATGCGGCGGGAATTTGTCGCTGACAGTTTCAACTGAATTTTGCATAATAGACTCGATGTCTCTTAGCATGGTTTCAAAACCAAGTGTACTTGGGTATAAATTACCAAACGAAATTTTCATAGTTATCTCCTTAATTTAAAGCAAAATAAATGTATGTAATGATTTACCCCTAAGGCATAAATTAATTACAAATTAAATATGGGGTTAATATGTTTTTTTTCAAGGTAATTGAAAATTTCTAGAAGAGTGTTAATATTTATTTATTCATAGCAATGTGAATCGGTACTAATTAAATAATTTGAAAGGATAGTTTCATGCCAAAAATTTTAATCGTTTTTATACTAGGCCTTTTTGTCATTGGCTGTAATAGTTCTGACACGTCTTCTGCTGCAGCTGATGCTCCTGCAGAAGAAGCTACAGCTGATGCTGGCGACGCTTTTCATCCTACCGATGCTTTATTAATTGGCGGTAATGGCGGCTTTAACCCATCAGATGGTGGCGCAGATCTAGGTGACGTTAATTAAATAATTTAGGCCTCAATTTAAATTGGGGCTTTTTTTATGAAAATTTTACTTGGGGTATTTTTATTCGTTACCTCATTGCTTATTCTTGCTGAAGAAGAGAGAGATAGCACTCTATCAAAAGAAGAGGTATCCAAGCTTGAGTCGCAACACGAATACTCGAACACAAAAAAGCTGCTAAAAGATTTAGAGAATTACGAGTCTTATCGGCCAGATTCTTTTAATGATGCTAGTCGCAATCCTTTTCAAAAAAAACGTTATGAATTTGACTTAGATGATGATAATTAAATTCTTTCTTTTTTTCTTTTCTTTCATATAAATTTATTCTATGAATAATATTTTTAGATTAATTATAAGCTTGGTCATTGCATCTATTTTTGCAGGTTGTACGACCATCGCAACCTCAGGTGCTGATCGTCGTCCTCTTGGTACACAAATTGATGATTCAAAAATTGATTTTGGGTGTCCCTCAAGTTCTAGTGATGAAAAATTTAGAATCCAATGTTTAACCTATAATTACACTGTTTTAGTCACTGGACAGGCTGCTGATCAGAAAAAAATTGATCAGTTGATTGCCGAAGTTAAGAAGATTGAGAATGTAAAAAAAGTGATTAATCGTATGACTGTAGGCGCTATCAACGATGATATCTCGGGTGATGCAAAAATTACTGCGGACGTGATAGAAGAAATCATTGAAGAAGAGGGCGTGTCTAAATTCCATGTCCAGGTTTATACTGAATTAGGTGTGACTTATTTATTGGGTTCTCTTTTTGATGAAGAGGCACAAGCTGCGATTACAGCCGCTAAGCGATCAACTAAGCTTAAAAAACTAGAGCCCTTATTTCAGGGCCCTGTTTATTAATTTCTAAATTAAATAGAGTTACTGCGGCGTATCAATTTTACTAATCTTAGCACCCTCTAAATTTAGGTTGTACATCAAGCCTTTATTTGAGTAAACAAATGCAACAACAGGATCTTCGATAGTTTCGGTGTTGATTTCTCCTCCCACACCCCATACAGCGACCGCGACACTGGCATCACCTCCAGCCTCCCATCCACTTTTATTTCGAAAAGTTTTTAAGGCATCATCGGTCATAAATAAATAAACTTCAGCTCTTTTTTGAACGCCAATTTGGAAGCCTACAGAACCACCGATATTGTTATAGTACTGCATCTTTTTTCCACCAATAATCAGTGCTCCTTCACCATAAGCCCCTCCAAAAACTAACCCGGCTTTGATAATACCTGGAAACACCAAAATCCCTTTAGCTTTTTTAGAAAGCTCTTGTGCTGCAGGTGAGAATTTATATAACTCATCCAATGCGACTTTAATTTCTGCGTCCAACTCAGCCTTAGAAGCACTGAAAGCTAAATTTGATAGTGTAAGTAAAAAAATCAAAAACGTTGTCCTAATAAATTGCATATATATTTTCTCCTCTCAATAAAGAATATAAGCAACTTTTATAGGGTTGTAAACTACAAAAGACTTGTAATTGAGAATGATTCTCATTTATAATTGAGAATGATTCTCATTTATATTTAGGATTTTAATGATGTTAAGACAATGGACCCCACTTTTTGCGATGCTGTTTATTTTTTCTGCAAGTGCAAACACACCTAGCAATGAAGAGATCTATCAAATGATGATGGAATTAAAAAAAGAAATTGCAGATCTTCGAGCTGAAAATAAAAAATTAAAAGAATCAGTTGAGGTGGTTGAAGAATCTGTGGATGAGGTTGTTATAGCTACGGATGAAGCCATCAAAGAACAAGCTAAGATTGCAAGCCGAACATCCTTTGGGGGTTATGGTGAGTTGCATGGCAATTGGTTAGATGATCAACATGGCAGTGCTGACAAAGATGAAATTGATTTACATCGTTTTGTTCTTGAATTCAGACACGAGTTTAGTGATAACTTAAGATTTGTATCTGAGGTTGAATATGAGCATGGTGTTGCAGGTGAGGGACAGAATGGTGAGGTCGAGATTGAACAGGCATACATTCAATATGACTTAAATAATCAATATTCAATGACAGGTGGTGTGTTTATCATTCCTGTAGGGATACTTAATGAAACACATGAACCTGGAACTTTTTATGGTGTAGAAAGAAATAATGTAGAGACTAAAATTATACCAACCACATGGTGGGAAGGCGGCGCCATGCTATCAGCTAAGTACGATAGTGGTATTAGTTATGATCTAGCAGTCTCTTCAGGCCTTAAAGCTTCTGCAGCGGATTATTTACCAAGGGATGCACGGCAAAAAGTGAGTGAAGCTTCAGCCAAAAGCCCATCATTGACTGGCCGAATTAAATATACTGGCATTCCTGGTTTAGAAATTGCTGGATCTATAAATCATCAAGTTGATTACAGTCAGGACACCTTGAGTACAGTTGATGATGCGACTTTATATGAAGCTCATGCCATTTTACAAAGAGGAAATTTTGGTTTTAAAGCTATGTATGCGGAGTGGGATATCCAAGGTAGTGGCCCCAGGTCGGTTGGTGCCGACAGACAGCTTGGTTGGTTTGTAGAGCCCTCTTATAGAATTCATGATGTTGGTTTTTTTACCAGGTATAGCCTTTATGACAACAAAGCCAACTCCTCGTCAGATACAGAGGTTAAACAATGGGATATCGGTGTGAATTGGTGGATTCATAAAGATGTTGTTGTAAAACTAGATTATCAAGACCAGTCAACAGCTTCAGGTATCACTGAGCTGGATGGCATTAACGCTGGACTAGGATACGCTTTTTAGTGACATATAAATGAGACTATTATTAGTAATATTATTATCTTTTTTTGTTACGTTGAATCTTTTTGCCAAAGGAACTTATAAAGCTGAGGATACATTCTTAAAAGAGGCATTTAATGGTGATATACCTAAATCTCAGTCCATTATTTTAAAGAGAGAACTTAGGGACAATATTCAAAATATTTTAGGACATCCTTATTCAGGTTTAAGAATTAAGTATTGGAGAAATGACCAAACTACGGCATGGATTCTTGAAGAGGTAGGTAAAGATGAACTCATAACCTTTGGATTTGCTATCAATGATAAGAAAATTTTTAAGGCAGATGTATTAATCTTTCGTGAGACGAGGGGCTGGGAAATAAAATACCCTGCTTTTACTCAACAATTTATTGGTTTGCAATTAATGGATGAGAATTTGTCAAAAAATATAGATGGTGTCTCGGGAGCCACTTTATCTGTTTATGCCATGAAGGCGACTGCCAGGTTGGCATTATTTTTAAATGATTATGTTTTAAGTCAATGAAAAAAAATAAAAAAATTATTGATTTACACCGCTACATTGGTTTGATCATTTGTATTTTTTTAGTGCTGTTATCGATTACGGGTATCTTTTTGAATCATACTGAAGATTTAAAGCTCAGCGAGAGACATTTAAAGTGGCCTTGGCTAATGAAAATTTATGGCTTTGAGGTTCCCCAAGTTGACCAACATTTTGAGGTTGGTGATCACTTTATAAGCAATTATCAGGGGCAAATTTTTATTGATGGCCAGTCATCGTTTGTAATTCAAGAGGCTTTAAAGGGTGTTGTTATTAACAACAATATTTTTTATATTGCCACGTCTGAAGAAGTTTATCTTTTTTCTGATCAGCAAGATTTTATTGATATTTTGGAGCCCCCGGTTGATTCAATTGAGTCTATTGGTCAGGACCAACTCAATAACACAATTTTAATTCAAGATAACGTAAGACAAATCTGGTCTTTGAATGATATTGAAAATGATTGGAAGTTAACTGAGATTCAAAGTAATCCTTGGAGCATAGAAACTTCCATGACAAGCATGCAACAAGAGATGATGAAAAATTACTTTTTTGGCAAAGGCATTAGCTTAGAGCAATTTTTGCTCGATCTGCATAATGGTGCCATTTTAAAAAAACTAGGGAAATATTTATTAGATATTGTTGGCATTCTAACGCTGGTTTTATCGGTCACGGGCATTTGGATGTGGTCATTTAGAAAAAAAAGATAACTAATATCGCCACAAGTACCATGCAGCCACAGAACGATAAGGCTGCCATTTTTTGGATTCCATAAGTAATAAAGATAGACTGATAGAGTCTAATTTTTTCATCTTTTGATAATTAGATTTAATAGCAAAGTCAGTGGCCGGCATGATATCAAGTCGGCCTAAATTAAAGATCAACATCATCTCAACGGTCCATCTTCCTACACCCTTGATGACTATAAGCTTTTCGATAATCTCTTCATCATCCATACGTTTAAGATCATTAGAGTTTGGAATAGTATGATCATGGTGACATCGTGCAATATCTAAAATACTGACTAATTTATTTTTTGATAACCCACATTGTTTGAGTAAATTGGGATCCATTTCTAAAATAGCGCTTGCATGAGGTGGTTGGTTATTAAAAAGAGATAAAAAACGATCGTAAATGGTTGAGGCAGCTTTGGGGTGAAGCTGCTGAAAGATAACGGATTTAATTAATGATTGGTAGGGCTCGAGATTACTTATAGCAATTTCACAAGGACCCACTTTTTGAATCAATTCATACCAATCAGCATCTAGATTCGATAAAAAAGCTTCCGCTTTTTTTAAATTTTGTTTACCAGTTAATTTTTTTTCCTGCATAGTCAACATAACGACCTGCATTCGATAAATTAAGCTTTTCAATTTGCTTCATCATGCCAGCAACACTTTCATCAACATTAATCCATGCACCCATGCCGCCCATATCTGTTCTAACCCATCCAGGATGTAATGTTAATGTTGCAATACCTTGATGACCTAAGTCATGCTCTAAGCTTCTCATAATGCTATTAAGTGCCGTTTTACTGGATCGGTAAATATATGAGCCGCCACTGGTATTATCATCGATACTTCCCATTTTGCTAGTAATAGAAATAATTTTTTTAAGGCTACCTTGAAGAATATTATCAAGCAAATTAATGGTTACCTCGTAAGGTGCAATGGAATTAGTGGCAAAACTCTCAAGCCAAGCCTGTTTATCAATCGAACCCAACGTGCATGATCGATGTATGCCGGCATTATTAATTAAAACATCAATGGGTTTATTTTTTAATGCATCTGCGAGCTCATGGATCTGATCTGTATTCGAGACATCTAATAGATAAATTTCAAGTGATCCGAAGTCTTTTGCAAGTTGATTTAACTTGCTCGCATGACTTGGGTCTCGGCATGTTGCAATAACATGCCAACCTAATTTTAAATACTCTTCAGCAAATTTTAATCCAATGCCTCGATTGGCCCCTGTAATTAGGACTGTAGATTGACTCATGGTTAAGTTTAAATAGTTATTATTTTTTTTACTATAACATCGCTAGTTTGTATTTAGAAAGTCAAAAGGTTTGTTGCAAAAAAAAACGCCTCAATCATAAGGCGTTTTTTTATATCCTTAGAGAGTTTAATTTACAGCTGATTTTAGTGCTGCACCTGCTTTAAATGAGGGAACCTTACGAGCTGGGATTTTTAATTCTTTACCAGTTTGAGGGTTTCTACCTGTTCTTGCCGCTCTTTTGCTAACTTTAAAAGTACCGAAACCAATCAGTGTTACTGAATCGCCTTTTTTAAGGGCGCCTGTAATTGTCTTAATAGTAGCATCAATAGCGCGTGTTGCATCAGCTTTTGTTGAACCTGCTGCCTTTGCAACTGCTTCAATGAGTTCACCTTTGTTCATGAAAATTCCTCCAAAGAATTGTTAATCTAAACTAGTTTATCTTACTGAAACCCTTGTCAAAACTGCGTTTCAAGCTAGGTTTGATTTACTTTGCCTATTTTCCTGCTGAATGTCAACACGTTTTTTTTAATTTTTTTATTTTTATGGGTTGTTTTCGTACTACTAATTATGATAGTTTATTATTTGAATAATGTTACAAAATTCAAAATGAAAAATAAAAATTGGGGTGGCGCAAGACAGGGTGCGGGACGCAAAAAAGATACGGGCCATTATGGTGAGCCTACTCAAGTCATGCGTATACCACAGAGCCGAGTTTATGATATTAAAGATTATTTAAGGCGAACAAAATCAAATAACGTTATTGATTTTATCTTGCCTGAAACTAATTTAAGCTCAAATGCCAGAACCTTGTTTGAGCATAAGGTAGCTGCTGGATTTCCATCTCCCGCTGATGAGCATGCTGAAAAAAAATTAGACCTGAATGACTATTTGGTTGGCCAAAAAGAAACTACTTTTTTTGTCAGGATTAAAGGTGATTCCATGGTTGACGCCACCATTCATGATGGTGATATTGTCATTGTTGATCGATCTAAGCAGGCTAAGATAGGTGACATTGTATTAGCTTCTATTGACGGTGAATTTACCGTGAAGACTTTAGCAAAACAAGGGCAGTTACCCAGACTGTTACCAGCTAATCATCAATACCCTCCGATTGAAATCAAACCAGAAATGCAATTTGAGATCTGGGGTGTGGTAACAGGTGCTGTTAGAAAGTTTAAGTAATTGATTGCACTAGTCGATGTTAATAATTTTTATGTAAGCTGTGAGAGGCTTTTCAATCCAAGACTTAATCATAAGCCAGTCGTGGTCTTAAGTAATAACGATGGCTGTATTATTTCTCGTAGCAATGAAGCAAAGAGCTTAGGTATTAAAATGGGCGAGCCTCTTTTTAAAGCAGCATCTATTATTAAAAGACATAATGTGACCGTCTTATCTTCTAACTATCCGCTTTATGCCGATATTAGTCATCGCGTTATGCAATTACTTTCCACATTTACTGATCAACAGGAAATTTATTCGATCGATGAAAGTTTTTTAAGTATGAAGGGTCAGAGTCATTTATTAGACAAAGGCTCTTTAATTCGTAAATCTTTATACCAGTGGTTAGGCATGCCTGTATGTGTCGGTATTGGTCCAACTAAGGTATTGGCAAAATTTTCAAATCACTGTGCTAAAAAACAATCAGTATGGGAGGGAGTGTTTGTCAGTTCATCCTTATCTAATCAAGAACTCAATAAAGTTATGTCTCGTGTATCGGTTGATGAAATTTGGGGTATTGGCAGACGTTTGGCAGAAAAATTAAAAGCGATGGGGGTAGGGTCTGTATTAGATTTAAAACATTCCAATCCAAATTACATGAAAAAACAATTTAGCATTAATATGGAGCGTATAGTTTTAGAGCTCAATGGAATTCAATGTTTTGATCTTGAATTTGATTTTGAACCTAAGAAAGAGATTATTGCGTCACGTAGTTTCGGTAAGCCTGTCACTCGTTATGATGAACTTGTTGAGGCTGTCACCACCTTTGTATCTAGAGGTGCTCGTAAGGCGCGAGCTCAATCAACTTTATGCAGCGCTGTGACTGTGTTTGTTAGAAATAGCCCATTTAATCGAGCCGAATCTTTTTATGGACGAACAATGACCATGCCGATCAAACCTGCAACCAATCATTCCCATTTGATTTTACAAGCCGCTTTAAAAGTTTTGCCTGATCTTTATAAGGCTGGGGTTCGTTACAGTAAATGCGGTATTGTGTTATCAAATTTAATAGATAGTGATCATAGCCAAAAAGATTTGTGGTCTGAGCTACTTTTGAAGCAACATCAATTATCAAATGTGATGGATGAGATTAACGATCGTTATGATAAGTTTAGTTTAAGAATAGCAACACAACCTATTAAACCTTTGTGGGGCATGAAACAAACACTTAAAACGCAGTCATTTACGACTTCCTGGCATGAATTATTGACAGTTAGTTAGAAAGGTCAACTAATTCTTTTGGGTTGAGCTGGATAAAGCGATCTTGCGGTTTAAGATGAACGATCCAACCTTGAAAATAAAGGCGACTTTTATTAGGATCAAGTTGAATTTTAAAAGGAGGTTCTCCCCGATGAGTTACCTTACTTCCTTCCTCTAATTGGTATGTTTTTTTATTACCTAGATTATCAACGGTGCAAATTGTTTGAGGCTCTATTGAGATCAGATGAAAGTAATTGGCTGACTTTTCAGGATTGGTTGTTGAAAATTCTTTTACGGCGGTGGTATTAATCGTACAAATAAAATCTAAATTAACCCCCTCATTATTTTCTAAAGATTCAACAATCGGTTTATTTTCATTTTCAGACTTTGAATGAGCTATAACTTGATTCGATTCTGACTCAGAAGAAAAAGGGAGATCATCGACCTGATTGTTTTCACTTTGACTTAAATTATTATTTTCGATAATTTCTTTTTCTAAATGAGCAATGATATTCGCATCATCATTTTGTGAATCAGACTGATTAAAAATAAAAATTAGAATCGCAATAAAGCCAAGGAGTATAAGCAGCCAATTAAAAGAAAATGTTGATTTTTTGCTAACCTCAACAAACTCATTGGAAGAATTAACTTGTTTTGTATCTTGAATCACAACACTTTTTGGATCAAGGTTTAATAGTTTTGAATAACGCTTAATGGCAAGCATTTTAAAATGAGGCGTTGCAAAACCAGAATCAAGATTTTTTTCTAACGATATTATTTGACTCACACTTAATGTAAGTTGTTGTGCTACATCTTCGTGACTTAATTTTAGTTTTTGTCTCTTGCGTGCGAGGGTATCACCTTTGTAATTAAATGGATCGCTCATATATTTTAAATAAATCTAAAGGCGATAATCGCGACTAGAGTTGGGGCAAGCGCACCTAGTAAAAGCCCCATCGGACTGACACTTTTTTCATGAAAATATTCCTTTAAGATAGATATTCCTGCAGGATTGGGAGCGTTCGCAATCACTGTTAAACCACCCCCGGTCACAGCCCCCTCAACCAAGGAGACCTTAAATTCATCTGACAAACCCTCTACTAAGGAGCCAAGGTAAGTAAGCGCTGCATTATCAGTAAACGCTGTGAGTGCCGTAGCGCCAAAAAAGACCACATCACTATTCATGGATACTAGGGTAGGTTGTAACCACCATTGTTGAACCCCTCCCAAAACAACAAGTCCTGCAAGGAAAAATCCAACCAAAAGGGCCTCTTTAAGGATAAGGTTATTTTGATGATGTTTATAGGCTGTTGTAAAACCTAAAAAGAATAGAAAGAGCGACATAAACATTGCTGGATGATGAGCAAAGACCACAACACCTAATAAAAATAAAAGATGAACAATAATGATCGCGACGGGAACAGGTTTTTCATTTGTATTTTCTTTAAATTCAATTTGATTTAAATGTGGTTTAAATATACTGATTAAAAGTATGGTATTTACCACGACAGCTAAGGAGGAGCGCCAACCAAAATGAGACAGCATAAATGCTAGATCCCAATTCCAGGTCGAGCTGACCATAAGCACAGGTGGTGCAGCATAAGGAGTTAATGTTCCGCCAATGGATATATTTACAAACAGTATGCCAAGTGTTGCATACTTAAATTTAGTATCTTTGATCTGTTTAAAATAATTTTTGCCTAATAAAAGTGCAGCTAAAGTCATTGCAGCGGGTTCAGTGATAAATGAGCCTAATAAAGGAACGAAACTAAGGAGTAGAAAAAAGATAGCAACCTCTTTTTTGACGGGCACCAACCTCGCAATACCTAAAACAAGATTTTGTGATAGTTGCAGAATAGGGCGAGTTGCGGCTATGACCATGATTACAAATACAAACATCGGTTCTGTGTAATTTCTTGTATCTACATATTCAATGGCAGCTTCCTTACCTTGAATACCAAACATGAATAGAATCAGCACCATGGCCCAGAATCCAAAGACGATTTCAACTTCACCTAAAAGATGTAAAAGACCTGAGAATTTTTTATTGGTATGTGCTAAGTGCTCAAAATATTTGGTTGAGAAAGTATGCAATATCGCAATTGCAAAGAGTGATGCGCCAATAATATTGATGGTGGTTGGATTCATAGCATTAGTTATTAATTAATTTTGCTGATTCTAACATTCAAGCCAATGTTTAATAAAGGTCTTCAATGATATAAATGGTATACCTATTAATTTTGTTACAATTTAGCGTTACTTGTTTTAAATTTAACTTTAACTTTTGGTGCTTATTAAGCTTAGATAATTTTTACAATGAAACAACTTAATCAACAAGATATTCAAAGATTGATGATGATGCACCAGCAAGGTCAGCATGATAGCGTTATTGAAGTTGCTGAGAAATTAATTATAGATTTCCCAAAAGAATTTATTCTTTTTAATATTTTAGGGGTGAGCCATGAAAAGAAGGGAGATCTTGAAAAAGCATCTATCGCTTATAAGAAGGCTTTAAAAATTAACCCTAATATCCCAGAATTACAATTTAATTTGGGTGCCATTTTGTATGCTCAAAATCATTATCAAGAGTCTATAAAGTATTATCAAAAAGCCATTAGTTTAAAGGCAGATTTTGTTGAGGCTTTTTTTAACCTTGGCATCACCTATCAAAGTTTAGGCGAATTTGTTAAAGCCATCAGCGCTTATGAACAAGCACTCAATATACAACCTGGTTTTTATGAGGCATTGACTAATCTTGGAACAATCAAGCAGTTGCAAGGAGACCTTGATGATGCGATTAAATGTTTTGAGCAATCTCTAGCTATTTTTGATGATGCCCGAGGGCATTATAATTTGGCGGGTGCATTTCGAAATCAAGGCAATTTAAAACTTGCCATTGATCATTTTAAAAAAGCAGTTGAGAAGGGTGTGAATGAACCCGATTTCTATTCTGATCTTGGTGATGCTCTATGGCATGACGGACAGATTAAAGAGGCGAATGATTTTTTAAGATTAGCTGTTCAAAAAAATCCGCAACACCCAAGAGCAAATTATCAATTAGCCATCTTTTTGTATGACAACGAAGCATACGAGGAGGCGATTGAACACTTTAAAACTTCACAGCTTGGCGATTGGCAAGAGCGAGTTTTATATTGCCTCTATAAATTAAAAAAATTTGATGTTTTTGATGAGCAACTCAAATCTGCAATTAAGATTAGGAACTTATCACCTTTTTTAGCGACGCTATCCACTCACTATTCCATTAATTTTAACAAAGATGATCCTTATAAATTTTGTCCAGAGCCCTTGAGGTTTGTTTGTCATGAGAAAATTCCTGAACTCGTCACAGACAATGGCAAGCTTGTTCATGAGCTCCTGCATGATATTAAGACTGCAGATATATCAGAGCGAAAACAAAGCCGATTAAGCTATGGTGTTCAATCATCAGGTAACTTGTTTAAGCGTAAAGAATCATCTTTTATGGCACTTGCCGAAGCTTTAAAAAAATGATCAAAAACTACCATCAGCGATTTGCGAATGAGCGTTGTGAATTTATTCAATCTTTTCCAAAAAAAATTGAATTTAGCAGTTCGTGGTTTGTAAGGATGCAAAAAGGGGGACACTTAAGTTCTCATATTCACGAGGATGGTTGGATCAGTGGGGCAGTTTATTTATCTATACCTAATTCAAATAAAGAATCAAATGAGGGTGCCATTGAATTGAGTACCGATGGCGATGGGTATCCTAGAATGCATGATCAATTCCCAACGCAGACGATTTTACCCGAAGCGGGTGATGTGATATTTTTTCCATCCTCAGTCTTTCATCGTACCATCCCCTTTAATTCAGATGCTGAGCGCGTTTGTATTGCATTTGATCTAAAGCCCGAGCCTAGGTAGCCTGAACTTTTTTTGCGAGGGTTTTCAAAAGACGAAGGGAGATCTGATGATTATCATCAACCAGACGATCTAATTTATCATCATCAATAATTAAAAGTCTGGCCCAGTCCGACATCACATAAGCTGAAACCTGTCTGGGTATTTTGCCAAGTGATGCGAGTTCACCAAAATATTCTCCCGCTTTAAGACTGGTGATCCGTTTACCTTTTTTAACAATACCGATTTCGCCTTCAACGATATAAAAGAGCCTTCGGTCATGATCTCCCTCTTTATAGAGAATATGATCTTTTTTTTGCTTTTGACCAAATTTCATCCAAAGCTTGGGAAAGATAGCTTGCCTATGAATATTTTTTTTGAAGAAAAGTTGCTTGATGAGAATGAGATCTTGGTTATGCAGGGAGGCAATAACCTCGAGACTGATAAGAATGGCAGCACAATTAAGATAGAGCCAAATAACTGAAATAAAAATATTGCGCATCCCCCCAAAAAAACTTCCATACATCGCGCTGAGCGAGGTAAAAAATTCAAAAGCTTCACTTAATATGAGCCAACTGATACTGGTTATAAACGCACCTAAGATCAGGTGGCGTAATTCAATTTTGACGGGGATAAATAATTGATAGAAAAATGTCATCACAACGATAAGTAAGATGGATGAAGTAAAAGTAGTTGCTGATTGACTTTCAATCATTGTGGTTAATGTCGATACGTATAAAGCAACATCATCTAAGAAAATATTTGTAAACGCATAAACGATAAATAGGCTCAATAGAATAATGACCGAAATAATATCCAGCAACTTATTGATGACAAAAAATTGTTTTTTTTCTTCACCAAAAATACGCCTTATACATGATTTTAAATTTGAGGTTAGTGGCGTTGAGCCTAAAAATAAAACAAAAACCCAAACAATTTCCCATGCAAAACGTTTACTCGACAAAAGCTTTAATTCACCCATAATCGATTCGGACAATTCAGGTAATAAAAGCTTAATAATTTGATCGACTTTGCTGTAGGCGATGGCTGATTCATTGAGCCAATGACCAAAAATAAAGATCACCAGTAACATCAAAGGAATAATCGCAAACAGGGTAAAAAAAGCGACGGAGGCATTCATGGCCATGAATTGGTGATCCCTCATGTTTTCCATCACATCTTTATAGATAAGGTACAAAGGCGCTAGGTTGGTTTTTTTATGAACGGGATCTTGGGGCATTTTATTTTATTTTTTTAATTTTTCTGTCGCTTGAATTAAAGCTGCCAATGTACCATCCTCTGAGGCTGAGTGACCCGCATTAGGGACCATAATGATTTGGGCATTAGGTATTTGCTTGGATAATTCATAAGCCGTCTTGGGTGGACACACCATGTCGTAACGACCCTGGACAATCACCACAGGTATGTCATTGAGGGCTGCTGATTTTTCAAGTAATTCATTTCCATTCACATAGCAATCCTCTTTGATGTAATGCAGTTGAACCTTGGCGCGTGCTAATTCAAAATCATAATTAATGGGTTCGGAACTTGATTCTTCTTCAGGCAATAGTTTTAAAATACTGCCCTCAAATTGATTCCATGCAAAAGCCGCTTGCTTGGCTTCATCTAAATCCTCACTAAAAACAAGCTCATAATAAGTATCGACTAGATTGGATTTAGTAATGTGTGTTTTGTGAGATAGAAGTTTGGCATGCAATTCTGGAAAGAATTGGTCGACTTCATTTAAGAACCAACTTAGTTCATGTTTACGACTTAAAAAGATACCTCTTAAAATAAGACCTTGAACCCGATCTTTGTGTTGGATGCCGTAAGCTAATGCAAGGGTGCTGCCCCATGAGCCTCCAAAAAGGATCCATTGATCGATTTTTAAATGTATCCGAATTGTTTCAATATCATCTATTAAATGTTGCGTTGTATTATTTTGAGTCTCGCCCAAAGGTTTGCTTTGGCCGCAACCTCTTTGATCAAAAAGAATAATTCTGTAATGTTTCGGATCAAAAAACCGTCTTTGTTTTGGACCCGTACCGCCACCCGGGCCTCCATGAAGAAAGATAATAGGCTGACCTGATGGGTTGCCAGATTCCTCGAAATAGACGTCATGACCATCTTTGCTCGACAGATAACCCGCATTAAATGGTTCTATTTCATCAAATAATGTTTTTTGCATCGATTTTATACCTTATATTTAAGCATTTTTAATACCCCATTCTAAATTAAAAAAAGCCCAAAAATAGACCCTTTTTTTTGATAAGTAAAATAAATCAATAAATGTAACAAAATTGTTACAAAAGTGTTGCATTTCAAAATTCAGAGGTATAGAGTGTTCATCAAGCACGTGAAGTTGGTGCTACCCGGTGTAAATCTATCTGATGCGATAGCTGTTATGCAGTATATCTGCCATTAGTGGACTTTTCACTGTTTTTTATAACCCTTAGTTAAAACTATGGAGATTTATAATGCAATTAAATAAAATCAAATTAGCTCTTGGTTTCGTTGCTGGTTTAACTGTTGCTATGCCAATGGTT
>Ga0222714_10002262_pt1 | contig 20626 bp, 20 predicted proteins | sample C33_3DmetaG_FD_165048 | JGI IMG/M metagenome (GOLD analysis project Ga0222714, IMG submission 165048) | Estuarine water microbial communities from San Francisco Bay, California, United States - C33_3D | ecosystem: Environmental > Aquatic > Marine > Unclassified | place: USA: California...
CCCACCTCTAACGAGGTCGCCGGGGTCGTGACCGTGTTCTTCATGGGGCTCGCCGTGGCGCAGCTGTTCTTCGGGCCGATCACCGACCGATTCGGGCGTAAATCGGTGCTCTACGCGAGCGTCGCCATCTACATCCTCGGCGCGGTCGGCTCGGCGCTCGCCCCGACCCTTCCCTTGCTACTCATCGCCCGGTTCGTCTGGGGGATCGGGGCCGCCGGGGCGCGGGTGGTCGCGACGGCCGTCGCCCGCGACCTCTTCGAAGGGGTTGAGATGGCCCGGGCCATGTCGCAGATCATGGCGGTGTTCGTGCTGGTGCCCGTGATCGCGCCAACCGTCGGTGCCGGCATCGTGGCGATTCTTCCCTGGCGCGCGGTGTTCTGGGCCTGTGCCATTTGGGCGATCGCCATGGCGGCGTGGACGCGACGCCTCCCCGAGAGCTTGCCGCCTGAGCGGCGCCGCCGACTCGACCGATCCGACATCGCCTCGGCCTACGCCGAGTTCGCTCGCACTCGCTCCACGCTGTGGTTCTCGATCGCCTCGGTGTTCCTCCAGAGCGTGTTCACGATGTATCTCGCCTCGGCCGAGTTGATCGTCAGCGAGATCTTCGGACGGCGAAGCGCGTTTCCGATGGTGTTCGGGGTGATCGCCATTGGTTTCGGCGTCGCCGCGCTTGTGAACGGACGCTTCGTCGTCCGGTTCGGCGTGCGCCCAGTGATGAACACCATGCTCGTCAGCCTTATCGCCGGTTCGGTGCTTTTGGTGGCGGTCACACTGGCCTCCGGCGGGACGCCCACGTTCTGGGTATTCATGCCGCTGCTCGGCCTGCTCTTGGCTCAATTCATGTTCCTCATGCCGAACATGAACGCCGAAGCCCTCGAACCAGTGCCCCACATCGCCGGCACGGCCTCATCGCTGTCCGGCGGCCTGCGCATGGCCGGCGGAGCGATCCTCGGTGGGGTCGTCGCGAGTCGAATCGACACCTCACTGACCCCGTTCGCCCTTGCTTTCCTGGTGTTCGTGGCTCTCGCCGCCGCCTCCACCGCCGTCGCGACCCGCTCAGCGCGTCCAACTGGCTGACACCGCGTTCACCCGCCGTTCACCCCGCCGTGTTCCGAACACCGGAATGACGGCTAGCCTTCGCCGGACGTTCACCGCAGGGGAGGGCGGTGCAGCGGTTTCAACCGATCTCCCGGTTCCACCCAAGGAGGAACAACGTGATCAAGACCCGTAGAAGCGGTCGTTTGATCGCCGCCGCCGCCGCGATGTCGCTTGTCATCGCTGCCTGTGGAGGCGACGACGACACCGCATCCGATGAGCCCGCAGCGGCCGAAGCGCCGGCCGACGAGCCGGCTGACGCCCCCGCTGAGGAGCCGGCCGACGAGCCTGCAGCCGAGGAGCCGGCCGAGGAGCCGAGTTCGGCCGAGGCCGCTGGCACCGGCGTTGACGGTGGCACCCTGATCTGGGCCCACGAGCAGGAGCCGCCGGATCTCCACCTCGACGACCCCGAGAACAACCTGTCGATCACTTCGTGGATCCGCTCCGCGCTCATCGAGGGCTTCTACGGCATCTCCGGTGGCAACGACTACTACCCCGAGCTCCTCGACGGTGAGGCCGTGCCCACCACCAACGACGACGGCTCGGTGACCATCGCCTACACGCTGCGCTCCGGCGCGATGTGGAGCGACGGCACGCCGCTGACCGCCGCCGACGCGAAGTTCACCTTCGACGCCGTTATGGCCAAGGACGACGCTGGTGAGTACATCTACCTCACCGGTGACCGTTCGAGCCTCGAGCAGATCACCGCGGTTGAGGTTGTCTCCGACACCGAGATCACCATGACCTGGGCCGGCTTCTACGCCGGTTGGAAGGGCGTCATGAGCGAGATCTACCCGGCGCACATCTTCTCGGATGATCCCGCCACCGCGGCCGCCGAGTTGAACGAGGCGCTGCGCGAGTGGAGCCATAACGGCGCCACGCTGCCGTCCTCGGGCCCGATGTTGTATGACTCGTGGGAGCGCGGTGTGCAGTTCAACATGGTGCGCAACGACATGTACCACGGCTCGAACAGCCCCGACTCGGTCAACAAGGGTGTCGCTTACGTCGACGGCGTCCAGATCAACTTCGTGACCGACACCGACGCGCAGATCAACGCTCTGCTCGCCGGCGAGGCCCAGATCGTGATGACCCAGCCGCAGCTCGCCTTCGAGCAGCTCTCCTCGAGCGATGACTTCACCGTGAAGTCCTCGGCCGGCCCGGTCTTCGAGCACTGGGGTCTCAACCTCAACGCGAAGCACGTGAACCGCCCCGAGGTCCGCGAGGCCCTCGCCTTCGCCATGGACAAGTCCGAGGTGATGGCCGGCCTGTACACCCCGCTGTTCGGCGAGTCGCTGCCCGCTGAGGGTCTCGGCAACGTGTTCTGGCTCTCCAACCAGGGTCCGTACGAGAACCACGCCGGCGACGCCGGCTACGGCGCCGGAAACATCGACTCCGCCAAGGCCGCCCTCGAGTCGGCCGGCTACGTCATGGGCTCCGACGGCATCTACGAGCACCCGGAAGACGGGCGTCTGACGCTTCGCGTCGGCACGACCGGCGGCAACCGTCTGCGTGAGATCCAGCAGGAGCTCCTCCAGGCCAAGTTCGCCGAGGCCGGCATCGAGATCGTCATCGACAACGTCGAGGGCGCCGCCTACTTCGGCATTCCGTTCAGCGAGGACCACCTGGCCTGCGCTATGAGCGGCGGCACCGAGGGCAACTGCGACACCTGGGAGATCACCCAGTTCGCGTGGGTCGGCGGTCCGTGGCCCGGCTCGATGGGCGCCATCCTCCGCAGCGGCGGTGGCAACAACACGTACGGGTTCATGAACGACGAGTTCGACGCCCTCATCGACACCTGCGACGGCACCGTCGACGACGATGAGCGCGCTGCTTGCTACAACACCATGGACAAGTACGCGACCACCCTCGAGATGGACCCGGAGAACGGCCTCTTCATGATGCCGATCACCCAGAAGCCGTCGTTCTACGGCTACACCTCCGACCTCGTGTCGGCCGGTGTCGCTCCGGACGCGCAGGGTGCTGGTCCGCTGACCAACGTGGTCGACTTCCAGTTCGCCGGCTGAGCCGACGGACGACAAGTCACAGCACTGACCGTCGTGTCCACCTGACACGGCGATGATGGAGCGGGCCCCGGTGGGAAACCACCGGGGCCCGTCTCATATCCGAATCCAGACAGCGGAGCACCTCTCCGCCGAGCACTAAGGTTCCGCCGTTGTTCGCCTACGTCTTGCGCCGAGTCCTCGCGACCATCCCGTTGCTGATGCTGACGCTCTACCTCGTGCACGTCGGCGTCTCAGCGACCACGAACCCGCTCGCTGACTTCTACCTCTGCCTGCCGAAGTGCCAGCAGGGCTACGACCGCATCCTTGAGGTGTACAACCTCGACGTCTCGATCTGGTTGCGACCGTTCCTCTGGTTCCAAGATGCCGCGACCGGCGACCTCGGTTTCTCCTCCTCGATCGGCATCCCGGTGAGCGAGGTGCTTCGAGTGCGCGGCTGGAACACGGCCATGATCGCCGTGCCGTCGTTCATCTTCGGCTCGATCATCGCCCTCCTGCTCAGCGTCTACTCGGCCCGCCGGCAGTACTCCTTCGGCGACTACTTCTTCACCGGCCTCAGCTTCATCGGCTTCGCCTTCCCCTCCTTCGTGATGGCGCTGCTCCTCCAGAACATCTTCGGCGTGCAGTTCGAGAACTGGTTCGGGGTGAAGCCCTTCAACACTGGTCGCAAGACCGGCGAGAACGTGCTGGAGCTCCTCCGCGACATCACGCTGCCCGCCACCTCGCTCGCCATCCTCGGCATCGCCGCCGACAGCCGCTTCGGCCGTGCCGCCATGCTCGAGACCCTCAACCAGGACTACATCCGCACCGCCCGCGCCAAAGGCCTCAACGAGCGCCGCGTCGTGTGGCGCCATGCCCTCCGCAACGCGCTCATCCCGATCGTGACCCTCTGGGCGCTCAGCCTGTCGGCGTTACTCGGTGGAGCGGTCGTGACCGAATCGATCTTCTCTTGGCCCGGGCTCGGCCCCGCCTTCTTGAAGGCGCTCGGTGAGCCCGACCTCGCACTCGTGCTCGGGTTCGTGATTTTCACCGGTGTCATCACGGTCGTGTTCAACCTCATCGCCGACCTTCTCTACGGCATCCTCGACCCGCGGATCAGGTTCGACTGACATGACCACGCTCGATCAGTCCTCCGCGAACGCCCTCGAAGGTCTCGCCGACAAGCCGAAGTCGTTCGGTCGGCTCGCTTGGGAGCGGTTCATCCACCACCGACTCGCCATCCTCGGCCTCGTTGGTCTCATCCTGATCGCCCTCGGATTCATTGTCGGCCCGATGATCAACTCCTATCCCTTCGATAAGCCCGATGTGCTCAGCCGACTGCAAGGCCCGTCGCGTGAGCACTGGTTCGGCACCGACGAGATCGGCCGAGACCTCTTCGTGCGCACCGCTCGAGGCGGCCGCTACTCACTCGCCATCGGCCTGCTGTCGGCGATCACCGCGACGGCCATCGGTACCCTCATCGGATCGGTCGCCGGCTACTTCGGTCGGGCCGTCGACGCGCTGATCGCCCAGCTGATCAACCTTTTCCTCGTCGTGCCGGCCCTCATCGTGCTCTCGGTGTTCGCCCTCAACTTCGGCTCGAACTGGTGGCGGCTCGCGATCGTGCTCGCCGGCCTGCTGTGGGTGCGTATCGCCCGCGTGGCTCGAGGTGTCGTGCTGTCGATCAAAGAGCAGGAGTACGTCATGGCCGCCAGAGCGGCCGGCGCATCGCACCTGCGGATCATCACCCGCCACATCCTCCCGAATGTCGTCGGCGCCGTCACCGTCGAGATCACCCTGCTGCTCGGGTCGGTCATCGTGCTCGAGAGCACACTCTCGTTCCTCGGGCTCGGCGTGCGGCCTCCCGACACCTCTCTCGGACGTCTCGTGGCTGACGCGAAGGGGAACATCGACAACGACCCACTCCGTGTGCTCACCCCCGGACTCGTGATCGTGCTGATCGTGCTCTGCGTCAACTTCCTTGGAGACGGACTCCGCGATGCCCTCGACCCGCGGGCGCGGAGCGAACGGGGGAGCGGCGATGACTGAACCCGTTCTCGTCGTCGAGGGACTCAACGTCGGCTTCCCGTCGAAAGCCGGCGTGGTCCAGGCCGTCAGTGACGTCAGTTTTGAATTGCACGCCGGTGAGGTGCTCGCCGTTGTCGGCGAATCCGGATCGGGTAAATCGGTGTCCGCGCTCACCCTGATGCGCCTTCACGCAAAATCGACCCGCATCTCCGGACGGGCCGTGTTCGAGGGGCGCGACCTGCTGACGCTCTCTGATCGAGACATGCGCTCGGTGCGCGGTAACGACATCGCGATGATCTTCCAGGACCCAATGACCGCCCTCAACCCGGTGTTCTCCGTCGGTTCGCAGATCATCGAGGCCATCCGCACCCACCGCGATGTCTCCAAGCAGGCGGCCCGAGCGCGAGCCATCGAGCTGCTCGACCTCGTCGGAGTGCCCGAACCGCGGCGACGCGTCGATCAGTTCCCGCACGAGTACTCCGGTGGCATGCGCCAACGCGCGATGATCGCCATGGCGATCGCCAACGAGCCGAAAGTCCTCATCGCCGACGAACCCACCACTGCCCTCGACGTCACCGTCCAAGCACAGGTGATGGAAGTACTCCGCGACGTGCAGGAAGCCACCGGGTCGGCGATGCTGCTCATCACCCACGACCTCGGACTCGTGGCCGGCACCGCCGACCGCGTCCAGGTCATGTACGCCAGCCGTCTCGTGGAGACCGGCGGCGTCGATGACATCTTCTACGGCTCGCGCAACCCCTACACGCGAGCCCTGCTCGACTCGATCCCCGACCTGGTCTCAGACACCGATCGTCTCGTGCCGATCCCCGGCAACCCGCCCAGCCTCTTGAACCCGCCGTCGGGATGCCCGTTCCGGCCTCGGTGCTCGATGGCTACCGACACCTGCGCCGAGAGCGTTCCCAACCTCACCACCGTCGGTGATGGTCACGCCACCCGCTGCCACCATGCCGATCTACTCGTGACCGAGGGGGCGTCGTGAGTACCACCGCGGGTGACGCCCTCCTCAGCGTCCGCGACCTCGTCACCGAGTTCCCCATCCGCGCCGGGGTGTTCCGGCGCGAGGTCGGCCGAGTCCAAGCAGTCAGCGGGGTCTCCTTCGACCTGATGGCCAACGAAACCCTCGGTGTGGTCGGAGAATCCGGTTGCGGCAAGACCACCCTCGGCCGCTCGCTTCTTCGCCTCGTGCCGCCCACCTCCGGGCAGGTCATGCTCGGCGACCGCGACATCACCACCGCCGGCCGACAGGATCTGCGCGAACTGCGTCGCGAGATCCAGATGGTGTTCCAAGACCCCTACGCGTCGCTCAACCCGCGCATTCCCGTCCGCGACATCATCGGCGAGCCCATGCGCATCCACGGCGTGCCGAAGGAAGAAGCCGCCGACCGCGTCTCCGACCTCCTCACCCGCGTCGGTCTGCTTCCCGAACACGGCAACCGCTATCCGCACGAGTTCTCCGGAGGACAGCGCCAGCGCATCGGCATCGCACGCTCGCTCGCGCTCCGACCCAAGGTCATCGTGCTCGATGAACCGGTGTCGGCCCTCGACGTCAGCATCCAGGCTCAGGTGCTCAACCTCCTCGACGAAGTCCAAGAGGAGTTCAACCTTTCCTACATCTTCATCGCCCACGACCTTTCGGTGGTGCGCCACACCAGCGACCGAGTCGCCGTCATGTACCTCGGCCGGATCGTGGAGATCGGACCGCGGCCGTCGATCTACGAGCAGCCGAGCCACCCGTACACCCACTCGCTGCTCTCCGCGGTGCCGATCGCCGATCCGCGTCGCGAACGGGCCCGCCGACGGATCCTTCTCCAGGGCGACGTGCCGAGCCCCGCATCACCGCCGCCCGGCTGCCGATTCCACACGCGCTGCCCGATCGCCACCGATATCTGTCGCACCGAGGTCCCCAAACTGCGCGAGGTGCCCGGCGGACAACAGGTCGCCTGCCACCATCCGCTCGCCCCGGGCGAAACCCTGGTCGACATCACCTCGCGATGACCGACCGAGACCCCTCGGTCACCCTCCACTCCAGTTGGCGCGGCATCGCGAGCGGCCTCATCGGCTCCACCGCGCTCGTGACGCTCGGCCTTGCCGGGCTCGCCGCCGGAGGAGGGATGACGCCAACCGTGATCACCATCGCAGGCATCCTCCTGATAGCCGCCGTCACGCTCGACCTGCCCGTCGCCTGCCGACTCGACACCGACGGAGTGCAACGCCGCATGATGCTCCGGCGACAGCGCATCCCATGGTCGAGGATCACCGCGCTCAGCCGCGGCCGACCATCACTCTCCGCCCGCCGCCGCGACCTCGACCCCGGACCCCTCGTCGCCCTCATCGGCCGACGGCGCTACCTGCTCGTCGATCAGAGCGAGAGCCTCCACGAGTATGAGGACCTGCTGGACGTGCTCCGGGCGAGCGGACGCGACGACGACATCGAATCGCTCCTCCCGCCGGCTGACAGCCGCACGCCCACCTGGACCTATCGCCGGCGGCGTTGGCACCCCGGAGCAGACACCCACGGTTAGCGTGCGGCGCCGTGCCCGTCATCGCCGCCAACTCCGTCCACAAGTCGTTCGGCGAGTTTGAGGCAGTCCGCGGGGTCGACTTCGAAGTCGCGCGCGGAGAGTTTTTTGGATTCCTCGGACCCAACGGAGCCGGCAAGTCGAGCCTCATGCGCATGATCGGTTGCGTCTCACCGGTCACCTCCGGTGAACTGCGCATCTTCGACCTCGACCCGAATGTCGACGGGGCCGCGATTCGTTCCCGCATGGGCGTCGTGCCTCAAACCGACAACCTCGATCAAGAGCTCACCCTGCTCGAGAACCTTGTGATGTACGGGCGCTACTTCGACATCCCGAGGCGCGAGTGCCGCGACCGGGCTCGCGAACTCCTTGAGTTCGTTCAACTGGCCGACCGAGCCGACTCGCGGGTCGAGCCGCTGTCTGGAGGGATGAAACGGCGGTTGACCATCGCCCGCAGCCTCATGAACCGCCCCGAACTCCTGCTGCTCGACGAGCCGACCACCGGCCTCGACCCGCAGGCCCGCCACGTGCTCTGGGAACGGCTCTACCGACTCAAAGAGCAGGGGGTCACCCTCGCGCTCACCACCCACTACATGGACGAGGCCGAGCAACTCTGCGACCGGCTCGTCGTCATGGACCGGGGACGCATCGTCGCCGAGGGAACACCTCGCGGACTCATCGTCGAGCACTCCACCCGCGAGGTGCTCGAACTCCGCCTGTCGTCGACCACCCCAGACGACATTGCCGAACGACTCGCGCCGATCGGCGAGCGCGTCGAGGTGCTCCCCGATCGCGTTCTCGTCTACGCGCACGATGGCGAGGCGGCCCTCGCCAGCCTTCACCAACTCGGCATCGAGCCGCTCGCGTCACTCGTGCGCCGCAGCTCACTCGAGGACGTGTTCCTCCGGCTCACCGGACGGAGCCTCGTCGAGTGAGCGCGACCGTGATTCGTCGGAGCACACCCGCCTCGATCCGCGTTTGGGAGGCGCAGGTCGTCACGGTGTGGAGAGCGTGGAAATCCTCGGCGCTGCTCAGCATGTTGCAGCCCCTCGTCTTCCTCGGCGGCATGGGCTTCGGTGTCGGAGCGCTTGTCGATGAGCGATCCGGGTCGACTGCCGCGCTCGGCGGGCTCGGCTACCTCGCCTTCCTCGGGCCCGCCCTCATGGCCACCACCGCCATGCAGACGGCCACCTTCGAAGCCTCCTATCCGGTGATGGACGGCTTCAAATGGCGCCGAGCCTTCGAGGCGATGACCGCGACACCTGTCGCACCGCGGGACGTCGTCAACGGCATGGTGCTCTGGTGGGCAAGCCGGATTCTGCTCGGCGTCACCGGCGTCGCCCTCGTGCTCGGCGCGATCCCGACCACCCGCGGATGGGGGCTGATCCCAGCCGCTCTCGGCGCCACCCTTTGCGGGATGGTGTTCGCCACCGCCATGGGGGCATGGGCCTCGACGCGAGAGAGCGAGGCATCTTTCGCCGCGGTTCAACGATTCATCATCATCCCGCTCTTCCTCTTCGGCGGCGCCTTCTATCCGGTCGACGCGCTGCCCTCGGCACTCCGCCCCGTCGCCTGGATCACGCCGCTATGGCACGGCGTCGAACTCTCACGCGGACTCACGACATCAGGGATCACCTTCGCGGCCGCCTGCGGGCACCTCGCCTACCTCGCCGTGCTGACCGCGATCGGCTACATCATCTGCCGAATCACCTTCCACCGGAGGCTCACCCGATGAGCGCGACCGCCGTTGATGACACCATCACCGCGCCGGCGCTCCGGGTTGTTCCGGGCACCCTGCGCGGCGCCGGGCGGATGGTGGAGCGGAGCATCCTCGTCTATCGGCGCACCTGGCTGATCATCGTCAGTGGATTCTTCGAACCGCTCTTCTACCTCCTGTCGATCCGTATCGGATTTGGGGCCCTCGTCGGCGACGTGCAGACCCCCAACGGCCCAGTGGATTACGCCGTCTTCGTCGCTCCGGCACTGATGGCCTCGTCCGCGATGAACGGCGCGGTCTACGACTCGACCATGAACATCTTCTTCAAGCTCAAACACGCCCGCCTCTACGAGACCGTGCTCTCCACCCCGCTCGGGCCGAGCGCCGTCGCCATCGGCGAGATCACGTGGGCGCTCATGCGCGGCGTCCTGTACTCGGTCGCGTTCCTCGGCTGCATGGCCGCGCTCGGCATGGTCATCAGTTGGTGGGCGCTGCTGGCGCTGCCGGCCTGCGTGCTCATCGGGCTCGCCTTCGCCTCAGCCGGAATGGCCGTCACCACGTATATGCGCGGCTGGAACGACTTCGAGTTCATTCCGGCGGCCACCCTCCCGATGTTCGTGCTCTCGGCCACCTTCTACCCGGTGTCCTCCTACGGAGGACTCTCGTGGGTGGTGCAGCTGTCGCCGCTTTACCACGGGGTCGCGCTCGTGCGCGCCGCCTGCCTCGGCGAGGGGTCGTGGGGGCTTCTCGGACACGTCGCCGTGCTCGGCGTGATGACCGTGATCGGCCTGCGCGTCGCCTCCCGGCGCATCGGCACCTTGCTCTTGACCTGAGCGCGGGTGGGCTACGGGCCCGAAGGACGGGTACCGTCTCGCCCGTGGACGTACGCATCGGAGTGACACAGGCCCCCCGCGAAGTGACCGTCGAGGTCGACGACTCAACCCGCGACGATTTCATGAGCCGGGTCGAGGCCGCGATGTCGGGAGCTGCCGACGTGCTGTGGGTCGACGACCGCCGCGGTCGCCGGGTGGCGATTCCCGCCGCCAAGATCGCCTACGTCGAGATCGGCTCCGCCGACGGCGAACGGCGCATCGGCTTCGGCGGCTGAGCCGGGTGGCCCGGCGCCGGCTGCTCATCGTCACCGGCAAGGGTGGTGTCGGCAAGACCTCGGTGACCGCCGCGATCGCCATCGCCGCTGCGCGCGGCGGGGCGAAGGTGCTCGCCTGCGAGATGGACGGCAGCGGGCGGCTCGCCGCATCGCTCGGGTCGCCGCCGGTTGGATTCGAACCATCGACGATCGCCCTTGACGACACCATCGCCGTCGACGCCATGTCGATGGACACCGAACGGGCGCTTCGCGAATACGTCCGACTCTTCGTGAAGATTCCCTTCGCCGACCGCGTCGGGTCGCTCGCGCGCATTTTCGACTACGTCGCCGACGCCGCCCCCGGAGTTCGCGAGATCCTCGCCATCGGCAAGGTGTGCCACGAGGTGCGTCGCGACAACTACGACCTCGTCGTCGTCGACGCGGAGTCGACCGGTCACGTCGTGTCGCAGATCGACGCGCCGCGCGCGATGTCGGAGTTCGTGCACTCCGGGGTGATCGCCGAGCAGACCGGCTGGATGTCGGAAATCCTCGAGGACGCCGAGCGAACAGGGGTGGTCGTGGTCACCGTCGCCGAGGGGTTGCCGGTTTCGGAGACCGGAGAGCTCATCGACACGATCACGGGACGTACCGGAGTGTCGGTCGCCTCCGTCATCGTCAACCGGGTGCCCGAAGCCGGCCTCGACCGAGACTCCGTCAAGGCACTGACCTCGGCTCGCGACCGCGGCGTTCCGTCGGCAGCGGCGGTGCTCGCCGCGGCCGAGCGCGCCGACCGGGCGAGCGGGGTGCTCGGCGACCTGCTCGGTGTCGCCGGGGATGGGGTCGCCGGGGCTGTCCTGCCCGAGATCGATTTCGCTGACGACGAGGCGATGATCGCTGCCGGACTCGCCGAGCAGGTCGAGGCCCTCGTCGCGCACCTCACCAACGACGCCGGGGGCGCCGATGAGTGACAGCGGACGCGACACCGTCGAGCGGCTCCTCGCCGAGCGTGAGGTGCTCCTGGTGTGCGGGCCGGGCGGAGTCGGCAAGACGACCACCGCCGCTTCGCTGGCCGTACGAGCTGCTAGCACAGGCCGACGGGTACTCGCGATCACCGTCGACCCAGCGCGACGTCTCGCCGACGCCCTCGGCCTCGACGGAGACGGACGGGTCGATCTGCCCGGCGGAGGCACCCTCGAATCGATCATGGTCGACACCCGAGACGGCTGGGATGACCTCGTTTGGCGACTCTCACCCGACGAGGCCTCCGCGGAGGCGCTCATCGCCGACCCGCTCTACCGCAACCTCACCGATCGTTTCGCCCGCAGCCACGACTACCTCGCCCTCGAAGCCGTCTACGAGCGTCACCTCTCCGGCGACTACGACCTGATCGTCGTCGACACCCCGCCAGCCCGTCATGCCCTCGACGTGATCGACGCCCCCGACCGCATGCGCGAGTTCTTTGCTTCCCGGCTTGCTCGTCTACTCACCTCGCCGGGTCGCAGTCGCCTCGCCGCGCTCGCCTCACGCGGATTCGACCTTGTCGCCGACGTGATCCTCGGGGCTCGGTTCCTGCGCGACATCACGACCTTCTTCGACCTCTTCATCGCGCTCGAACCCGAGTTCGTGCGACGCGCCGGAGGGGTCGAACGGCTCCTGCGCAGTGACCGCACCGCCTTCATCGCTGTGACCACCCCCGAACCGAACCCGATGCGCGAGACCCGCGAGTTCGCGACCGAACTCGTCGCGAGACGCCACACCCTCGATCTCGTCGTCGCCAACCGGGCCCCGATGCCTGTCGCGGTCGACGAGCTCATCGACGGGCTCGACAAACTCGACGCTCAGCGGCGCGAGTCGATTCGGGTCGTCGCGGACCGGCTCGCCCGATCGGCCGACACCCGACGGACACGCCTGACCGGCCTTGCCCTCGACACGCCCGTGCTCGAGGTGCCAGAGTCGTCCATCGAACCGGTGACCGTCGACGCCCTCGCCGAACTGAGCGGCACTTGGCGATGAGCGTCATCGAAACCCTTCCCGCGCGAGGAGAGCGGCGGGTGGCGGTTCACGCCACCCCAGCCGGCGCCCGGGCGGTCCGCTCAGGCGACCCCTGGCTCTTCGACGGCTCCATCAGCCGATCCAGTGAAGGCTCCGTCGGTGATCTCGCTGTGGTGTTCGACCCGGATCGAGAGTTCGCCGGTATCGGCCTGCTGGACCCGACCTCGCCAATCCGGGTGCGGTTACTTCATCACGGTCGCCCGACCGACATCGATGAGCGATGGTGGTCGAGTCGGATCGACACCGCCCTCGCGGCCCGCGAATCGCTCGCGGCCGACCCGGGCACCACCGCTTACCGACTGATCCATGGCGAGAACGACGGATTTCCAGGACTTGTCATCGATCGATACGACAACACCCTCGTTGCCAAGATTTACACGGGGGCCTGGCTTCCGAACCTGCGAGACGTCTTGCTGCCGCTCATCGAGCGGACCGGAGCCAGCCGCGTCGTGCTGCGGACCTCCCGTGCGCTCTCCTCCGCATCGACAGAGCAGCAACTCGGTGACGGTGCCGTGCTCGTCGGCGACCCGCCCGATGGCCCGATCGAGGTGCTTGAGCGCGGACTGCGCCTCGGGGTCGACGTGGTCGCTGGTCACAAGACCGGGCACTTCCTCGACCAGCGAGACAACCGCGCCCTCGTCCGCTCACTCGCCGACGGCGTCGAGATGCTCGACGTGTTCTCCAGCACCGGCGGCTTCTCGCTCTCCGCGGCCGCTGGCGGAGCCCGCTCGGTGCACATGGTCGACGTGAGCGGCCCCGCGCTCGAGACCGCCGAAGCGAACCTCCGGCGCAATCGACATCTCGCCGAGGTGGCGGCCTGCCGGGTGACGAGCACCCGAGGGGACGCGTTTGAAGTACTTGAAGGCATGGTCGCCGACGGCCGGGCCTTCGATCTCGTGGTACTCGACCCGCCGTCGTTCGCCCGGGCGGCCAACCAAGTCGACCGGGCGGTCGCGGCCTACGAACGACTCGCCGCCCTCGGCATCGCGCTCACCCGCTCCGGCGGCACGATGGTGCAAGCGTCCTGCTCGGCGAGGATCGACGTGGATACCCTCGCCGGGGCGGTGTCACGCGCGGCCGGGCGCAGCAGCCAACGGGTGCGCGAGATCCGGCGCACCGGTCACCCCGTCGACCACCCGATCGGCTTTCGCCACGGGGCCTACCTCAAGGCGTTGTACGTCTCGGTGGTCGACTCAGGCACGAAGAACTGACGGATCAGCGGTTCGAAGTGCTCGAGGGGAGCACTCACGTAGTCCGGATCGAACGCGGCCTGGTCGTATTTGGCGCAGAACTCCTCGGTGTACTCGAAGAACTCATGCGCCCGGAAGTTCTCACGTGCGTCGCGATCGAGGCCGATGTGATGCCAGAAGTAGTAGCCCTGGAAGATGCCGTGGTGCTGGACCATCCAGTGATTGGCTGGTGAGACGAACGGCTTGAGAATGCCGGCGGCGATATCAGGGTGGTTGTAGGGGGCGAGGGTGTCGCCGATGTCATGCAGGAGCGCGCAGAGCACGTACTCGGCATCGCGGCCGTCCTCCTCAGCCATGGTCGCCGTCTGGAGGCTGTGCTCCAAGCGGGTCACCGGGAAACCACCGTGATCGCGTTCGAGCATGCGCAACTGATCGATGATGTTGGCCGCCGCGATCGCCTGGGTGACCGGCAGCTGGGAGGCGATGACCGACCAGTCAGCTGCGGTGCTCTCCTCAAAGGTGGTGAACGACGCGCGCTCGGCATCGGGGGCCACCGACGTTCGGATATCGGCGACCGTGGGTGTGGCCGGTGAACTGTCCATGGGGGAACGGTACTACCCAGCGGGAATGCCGTCACCGGGAGTCGATGTCGGGCAGACTCGGAGGCGATGTCGACGCTGACTGACCACGTCCGCGAGCAGACCGACCTCGACCGGGATCAGATCGCTCATCTCAACCGGCTCGTGTCGGAGTGGGGGATCCTCGCTGACTTCTCCTTCTCGGACCTTCTGCTCTACGTCGAGACCAGAGACGGTGGATGGCTGACCATCGGCCAGGTGCGACCCGCCACTGGACAGACGATCTTCGCCACTGACTTCGTCGGCGCGGCCGCCAACGACACCGAGGTATCGCTGCTCGCCGTCGCCAAATCGACCGGGGCGATCACCGAGGGAGAGGTCGAAGTGGAGGACATGGCCGACCCTTCGCGGATGCTCGCCATCCCGGTGCGTCACGATGGGCAAGTCATCGCCGTCATGACCAAGGAGTGGGTCGAGCTCTCCGGTCGGCGTCCCGGCGAACTCGAACGGGTCTACACCGAGATCTTCGATCACTTCGTCGACATGATTGTCGACGGCGAGTTCCCATTCCCCGCCCGAGTCGGCGACTCGAGCGCCGCCCCTCGTGTGGGCGACGGCGTCATGTTCCTCGATGGTGACGGAGCCGTTCGTTACGTCTCACCGAACGCGAACTCCGCCCTCCACCGGGTTGGCATCCAAACGAGCGCGGTTGGTCTGCACCTCGCCGAGATCGGCTTCCACGACGGTCCGGTACGACAGGCCTTCGAACGCCGTGTGCCGGTGATCGAGGAGTTCGAGCAGAGGGCTGACGTCACCCTGCTGTGCCGGTGCGTCCCGTTCCTCACCGCCGGCCAGGTCTCTGGAGCCGTGCTGCTCGTGCGCGACGTCACCGAGTTGCGCCGACGCGACCGGTTGCTTATGTCGAAGGACGCGACGATCCGCGAGATCCACCACCGCGTCAAGAACAACCTGCAGACCATCTCGTCGTTGCTCCGACTGCAATCGCGTCGGCTCACCCACCCCGAGGCGGTTTCGGCGGTCGGCGAGTCGGTGCGCCGTATCCGAACCATCGCCCTCGTGCACGAGGCGCTCTCGCGCGAACCCGGTGACGACGTCACCTTCCTCGAGATCGTGCGACCGCTCCTGCGTCTCGCCGAGGAGGGGCTCCAGTCACCCGACCGGCCGGTGCGCTTCACCGTCGAGGGCGACGGGGGGCGCATTCCCGCGACGATCGCGACCCCGCTCTCCGTGGTTCTCACCGAGTTGTTGCAGAACGCCGTCGAACACGCCTTCGGTGAAGGGTCGAGCGGTGGTTCCGTCGTTGTCCGCCTCGCTCATGACGATGACCACCTCACGATCACCGTCGTCGACGACGGTCGGGGAGTGGCGAGCGGCTTCGATCTCGAGCAGGCCACCGGCCTCGGGTTGTCGATCGTGCGGACGCTCGTGACCACCGAGCTCGCGGGAACGATCGAGATGAACCCAGCCAGCGCCGACGATCTAGCGAGCGCCGGGCTCGACAGCGCCGCTGGAGCCCGCGGCACCGTGGTTCGCTTGCGGGTGCCGACCGCTGAGGAGTGAGCTAAACGCTTCGCTTGAGGCGCCTCCAGCGCCGTGACGGGAGGCACACGACGGTGACGCACTGAGGCGTCATCGCGCTGGCATGCTTCGCGCCATGGAAACCGTTTCTCGCCCGGTCGTCGTGGCGATCATCTTGATCTCGGCCTGGATGCTGACCCGAGTCACCGGGTTCGTTATCCGCCGAATCGTGCGCCGCCTCGCCGACCGCGCTGTCCGACTCGAGACCGGACCCTGGCGGGTTCGCTCCACGCGAGGCGCGGACGAGTCGTCGATGGTTCGCGAGCAGCGTCGACGCCAGCGCATCGATGCCGCGTCGCGAATCCTCAACCACCTCGTGTCGGTCGTCGTCTGGATCATCACCCTCATCGTCGTGTTCCACGTACTTGCGGTGGACGCTGCGTTCTTCCTCTCGTCGGCTGGCTTCCTCGGAGCCGCCGTGGCGATCGGCGGGCAGCACAAGGTGAACGACTACCTGACCGGCCTGCTGGTGCATTTCGAAGACCGGTACGGCGCCGGCGATCTGATCGAGTGCGAGACGGTGAACGGCAGTCGCGTCCGCGGGGTCGTCGATCACATCGGTCTGTTCAGCACCCGGCTCCGCGACGATGAGAGCGCCGTGCATCTGCCCAACCACGCCCTCGCGCACGTTCGAAACTTGTCGCAGGATCCGAGCACTACGAAGCTGCGGGTTCGCGTGTCTGAGCGCATCGACGATGATCGCGTCGAGGCGTCACTGCGCGGTTTGGCCGGGAGCCCGGGACTCACCGACGTGATCCTCCTCGGCGACATCGAGACACATCAGGACGCCACCGGCGAGATCGAGATCGACATCAGCACCCAGCGGCCGTTGGATCACCGTGAGCGCGCTCGACTGGTGAGCGGGGTCGAACGGTCGCTGACCGACGCCAACCGCTGAGCGGAGCGTATTGGCCGGCGAGGCCGGTCAGGTCGCAGCGGCGGCGCGCTCGGCGCGGCGCGCGGCTGCTCGCTGACGACGGATGTCGCGGCGCTCGTCCTCCGAGAGACCGCCCCAGATACCCGAGTCCTGATTCGTGGCGAGGGCGTAGTCGAGGCATTCGCCGACCACCTGGCAACCAGAGCAAATGCTCTTCGCCTGTTCGATCGTTCCCACCGCGTGACCCGTGGTGCCGATCGGGAAGAAGAGCTCCGGATCGGTCTCCCGGCACAGTGCCCGGTCCCTCCAGGAATCGTCGGCCTGGTCGAGAGCGGGGTTCGGGGCGACGATCATCGGCATTCTCCTGACTGGTTCTCGGGGGTCTTTTCCGGCGAAATCCAGCCGGTTGTCCCGGTCTGACCGGGTTGCCATCAGGTGAACTCGCGTCACCGGAGGACGGCGAAGAACCTATGACGCGCTCGGAGGCGGCACAAGATGTCATGCGGGGTTCACATAGGCCCATCGGAAGGGGAGATGATGTGCTGTCATCCTCGGCGATACCGGTAGACGGCGTGCCGACGGCTGCGCGTCGGAGGGCTACGTTCCCGCTGTGCAGCAGCGGCAACCCATCAACGTCATCGCCCACCGCGGCGCCAACCGGCACGCCCCCGAGAACACGCTCGAGGCCTTTCGCACCGCTGTCACCCTTGGCTCCGACGGCATCGAACTTGATGTTCGCTCCACCGCGGACGGCGCGCTCGTTATCCACCACGACGCCCATCTGCCCGACGGTCGGGCGATAGCCGACACGGTCCGCGCCGAACTTCCCTCGAGCGTGCCCGACCTTCACGCCGCTCTCGATGCTTGCTCGCCGGTGCTCGTCAACATTGAGATCAAGAACTCCGACGGCGAACCGGGCTTCGACGAAGGGCGCGAGATCGCCGATCGAGTGGTCGATGAACTCCGCGGTCGCATCGAGACGTTCGATCGGTGGCTCATCTCGAGTTTCGATCGAGCCACCGTCGATCGGGTTCGCGACCTCGGCGGACCTCGCACCGCCCTCCTCACCGAGGCGCCGGCCGCCGAGGCACTCGAGCGTCTCCTCGATGCAGGTGAGCCTGCGCATCCGGTGTGGCACCCGTGGTTCGGTGACCTCGACGCGCCGACCCTCGCCCGCGCCCGCGCGGCCGGAGTCGAGGTCAACGTGTGGACCGTTGACGGTGCCGACGCGATCGAATCGATGATCGAACTCGGTGTCGATGGCATCTGCACCGACGAACCCGACGTCGCCCGCTCGCTCCTTCGCCGCTCGGACTGAAGGAGCGGTCAGGTCGACGTTCAGCGGGGCCGAACGAGACGGATCGCCTCAGGGGAGTGTTCGACCTCCAAAACCGGCATCGAACCGAGATGGTCGCCGTCGACCTGATACGGCATGCCGGCGTCGGCGTCGCACGCCTCCACCCTCACTGACGAGACGTCCTCCCACGCGACCACCCCGTCGCGTCGGCCCGGTCGACCACGGAGAGCGTCGAGGAATGTGCCGCCGAGGGTGCCGAGATCGAAACGCGTCAGGGAGACCACTGAGAGCGGCCGTTCAAGAGCAGCCGATGGGGCGATGTCGACCGGACGATTTCCGAGATAGGTGTATGGGCTCGAGTTCAACAGCACGGTCAAGAACGCCCCATCGATCGAACGTCCATCGGCTGAGACCACCGAGTGATTCGGCTTCGTCCGATCGAACCCCCTCGTCCAGGTCGATACCGACGACCAAATGAAGAGCGGATGACCGAGCCAACGTTTGAGCGACGCGTGACGCTCGACCGCGGCCACGACAGCGGCATCGAACCCCACCCCCGTGTGAAAGCAGAAATGACGACCATTCACCGCGCCGAGGCCGACCCGATCGATCGATCCCTCGAGCAGCGCTTCGGCCAAGGTGTCGGCTGCCGCGACCGGATCGTTCTCCAAGCCGATCGTGCGAGCGAACACGTTGGTGGAGCCGCCCGGAAGCACCCCGAGGGCCGTGTTAGTGCCCGCTACGCCGGACGCCACCTCATTGAGGGTGCCATCGCCACCGAAGGCGACGACCGCGTCGAGGCCCCGTCGCGCAGCGTCATCGGCGAAGCGTGTGGCGTGCCCTCGGCGGTTCGTCTCGACGACTTCGACGTCATGGTCGCGACTCAAGCGACGGTGCACCACGACGGAATTGCGCGGCGTCACCGATGAGGCGAAGGAGTTCACCACCAGCAGGATCCGCACGCCCGCGCACGGTACCAGTGGCCACGTTCCGCTCCGGTTGGGCGCACAGGTGACCGGCCGGTAACAATTGCGCCATGAAGGTCATCGTGTGCGTCAAGCAGATCCCGGACCCCGCCCTCCCCGGCGAACTCGATTCGGCGACCAACACCCTGAAACGCGACGGAAAGCTCATCCTCGACGAGTCCGACAGCTACGGCGTCGAGATGGCGCTGCAGCTCGTTGATGCCGCCGGTGGCGGTGAGGTCGCCCTCGTCTCGATGGCGCCCAACGGAGAGGTGTCCGGGCTTCGCACCGCCCTCGCCATGGGAGCCGCCCAAGGAGTGCTCGTCTCCGATCCCGGCCTCGCCGGATCCGATGCCCTGACCACCGCCAAGGTGCTCGCCGCGGCGGTCCAGCGTCTCGGCGGAGCCGATCTCGTGCTTGCCGGCACCGAGTCGTCCGACGGCTACACCGGCACCGTGCCCGAGCAGATGGCCGAGGTGCTCGGCCTTCCCTCGGTCACCTTCGCCAAGAGCGTCGCTGTCGAAGGCGGCTCGCTCAAGGTCAACCGCCAGACCGAAGCCGGCTACGACGAGGTCACCTGCCCGCTGCCCGCGGTGGTCAGCGTCACTGCAGGCGTCGTTGAACCGCGCTACCCGAGCTTTAAGGGGATCATGGCCGCCAAGTCGAAGCCGGTCGACACGGTGACCGCGGCCGACCTCGGCGTCACTGCCACCGGGTGGGACGCGGCCGGACAGCAGATCACCTCCGTGACCCAGGCGCCGACTCGCGAAGCCGGCGAGGTCATCGAGGACGACGGAGAAGCCCACGTGAAGATCGTTGAGTTCCTCGAGGGACTCAAGGTCATTTGAGCGGAACTCGCGAACGACGGAACGACACAGGGAACGGACGGAGAACGACATGACGATCTCGAACATCTGGGTGTTCGCCCAGGCCAATGACGGAGCGGTCACCACCGGAACACTCGAACTGCTCACGAAGGCGCGCTCCCTCGGTGGGACCGTGTCCGCGGTGATCGGCGGTGACGCCTCCGCCGTCGCCGGCACCCTCGGCGAGTTCGGCGCCTCCCGGGTGTACGCCACCGGCGACCTCGGTGGAGCCCTCCCCGGAGCGGCCATCGCCTCCGCTCTCGTCGCGGTTATCGAGGGCGGCGACCGCCCTGACCTGATCATGTTCCCCCAGAACTACGAGGGCCGCGATGTGATGGCGCGTCTCTCGGTCAAGCTCGATCGCACCGTGATCACCAACAACACCGACATCTCCGCCGATGGCGACTCGGTCACCGTGATCACCCCGGTCTTCGGCGGCAACACGCTCGTCGCCACCACTTTCTCGGGCGAGGGCCCGTTCCTCGCCGCGTTCCGCCCCAAGTCGTTCGGCGCTGAATCGGCCGGTGGCGGAGCGGCCGAGGTGATGGCTGCCCCGGTGCCCGACCTCGGATCGACCGGTGGGGCCACCGTCACTGCCGTTCACGTCGAGGAGTCGACCGGACCCAAGCTCGACGAAGCCGAAGTGGTCGTCTCCGGAGGCCGCGGCCTCGGCGAGGCCGACAAGTTCGCCATGGTCGACGACCTCGCCAAGGTGCTCAAGGGAGCGGCTGGCGC
>Ga0222714_10002264_pt1 | contig 20605 bp, 21 predicted proteins | sample C33_3DmetaG_FD_165048 | JGI IMG/M metagenome (GOLD analysis project Ga0222714, IMG submission 165048) | Estuarine water microbial communities from San Francisco Bay, California, United States - C33_3D | ecosystem: Environmental > Aquatic > Marine > Unclassified | place: USA: California...
CAACAAGAACTCCAACTCCAACTAAGACACCAACACCAACTGTAACTCCAACTGTAACACCAAGTATAACTGTTTCACCAACAGCTTCTGTTACACCAACTCCATCTGTAACTAAAACTGTTACACCAACAGCATCCGTTACAAAAACACCAACACCAACTGTAACACCAACTGTAACACCAACTAAAACAGTAACGCCAACAGTTACACCATCAATTAGTGTATCGGCAACTAAAACACCAACACCAACCGCTACGGTAACTAAAACACCAACTGTAACACCAACTAAAACGGTTACACCTTCTATTACAACATCGGTTACTCCAACTCCAACACAATTTGGAACTTTGGATGTTGATGTTCAATACGAATATGGACCAGGTCAATTAGGTAGTTTCAGTGGCGGAACCTATAATGAAGGATTATTTGGTCCTGTACCTCATCCTGTTGCATGGAATCCACAACCAGGTAGTAGAGCAGGTAGTGTAGTTGACTTAAGTGCAATTAAAATCGGTGGTGACGGACTTAACAATTAAAAACAAAAAATATAAATAAAAAACCATGGCAAAACTAAAACCTATCGGAAGTGAAAAATTAGAAGGAAACGACAAACTCCAAAGAATTATGGAGATTGCAAACTACGGTATGACTTCTACTATTTCAGAAAATACATCCGACTATTCAATCAATTTAATTGATGGTGCAACTTACCACATCGTAAAAGAAAAAAGTGGTTACATCATTAAAAAGGGTATTAATGAATCAGACGCCGATTATATCGAGCCAATGAGAAATAGGAGATATTATTCTTCATACGGACAAGCGTTGAAGAGATTGAACCTCCTAATCAAAGAAGTAAATTCACTACATGATGTTACTGAAGAAGTTTCTCTTTTTGGTGAACAAAAAAAGTTTGTTTTAAAAACACCAAAATCTGAAATGCCTGCGGCACCTGAAATGCCAGCAGCACCTGCAGCTCCTGCAGAACCACCTATGTTACCTGAACCAGAATTACCAATGGCTGATGCTCCTGTAGATGATATGGAAGTATCGGACACTGAAATGACTGACACAACAGAATTGATGCCATCAGACATAGATACTGTTGAAGAAAAGGTTAACTTCAAAGTGATTCAAAAATTAACAGGTAAATTAACTCAAAAAATCAGAACTCTTGATTCTCAAGAAGGCATGACTTCTGAAGATATCAAATATGTCATCAACATGGTTTTATCTTCATTGGATTTATCAAAACTATCTCCTGAAGATATGGAAGATGTTATGACTAAATTTGAAGACGTTGATGCTGAGTCAGAAATGGGTGATGAAGATATGGGTATGGAACCTGATATGGATATGGGTATGGACGTAGACATGGAAGCTGACGTTGAAGTTCCTGCAGAACCTATGGAAAATGCTGGTCCTATATTTGACGCAATCTTCAAAGAGAGTAAAGTTGATAAAGTATTGAGTAAGTATTTTGAAATTACTGAAAACGAAAAGAAAATTGACAACATTATCTTAGAAGAAAGACAAAAAGAAAAAGGTACTAAATCTAAAATGATGATGGAGAAGGTTGGTAAATTATCAACTTCTTTGGAACAAGAATTGGCGGGTAAAAAATTCCTTGAGGAAAACACTGAATACGTTTTTGTTGGTAGAACTAATAAGAACAACTTAGTATTTGAATCTAAGAATAAACAGATTAAAGTATCTCCCGAAGGAATTATTCTATGAGTTATCTAATCTATGTAAATGGACTTGGTCCGGACTACAAAGGAGATAACTTATATGAATTCATTTTTTCACAAGATTTAGATGACATATGGGGTCCTTCATGGGATAGTATGCCCGCGAATGGATACCCATCACCACCAGATTTAAAACACATAACAAAAGTTGGTGTTTTACGAAAAACTGAAATTGAATTTGAATTAATCCAAAAATCAGACTATTTTGGAATGTCCGATGCCATGGACGGAGTAATAGCGTTAGGATGGGAGTTGGATGATAACGGATACAATAAAGGTAGATTAGTATTTAGATTTGGTGAATCTGAAGAAAGTGTAAAAAATAAACTTTATGAACGAGATTTAATTCTCGAATTTGAAAAAAACACCGTTTATGAAATCTAAGGTCGTTAAACTACTTGATATGGGATTATCAAAAAAACTCATTTCCAATTTGACTGAGAGTCAAATTGATTTATTGTTAACCAAAATGGGGCTTTCGGAAATTACTATGGTTTCTAAAGCAGATACTCAAACTATCAATAAACTTAAAACTGAAAGAAAACCGTTTGAAGTTTATGAGAAAGAAATGAAAGAGGATGAAGAAGACCCAATGGATTTTGAGAAAGGTGAAAGAACTCAAGACCCACACCAAGTTGGTCCTTCAACTGATGATGGTTTTGGTAATTACGATGATGGTACCGGTGAATTTAACGAAATTAAAAAGAGTGATAACAATCCATGGGCAATCTGTCACGCTCAATTAGGTCCTGAAAGAGATGCTAAATTTGAAAGATGTGTTAGGTCAGTAAAAAAGAACTTGGATGAAGGAAAATCACCGATGACTTTTTTTATTGAAGAAGAAATAGTATCTTTGGTTGAGAAAACAATAAGACCAAGAATGACTAAATCTGATTTAATGGGTATGATTGCGGAACAAAGCCCAACTACAGCACCACCAAAGACAAAACCTACGGTTAAGCCAGGTCCAAAAACAAGACCCGCTCATCCAGGTAAAAACCCACACCCAAACGAAAATCCTGCACCTAAGGCTAAGAAAGATAAGCTTGAGGTTGCTAAGGCAGAAATTTTAAAGGCAATTCAAGACATACTTAACGATGGCAAAAAAGATTAAAGAACAGATTGATTACGGGGATACCCCCGAAAGAATGGACCCTTCATTAGAGAGAAAAATTTCTAATCCTGAGTCTCCATTTGCAACGAATCCAGCATTTAGAAAGGGTGAAAAAGACGTTCAACGTCTAATGACCAATCGTTTCAAACAGGTTGCCGATAAGTTACGTGATGTTACAGGTAGACCAATCACTTCCCAACAAGTTGGGATGATGATTTATATGCAACAGATGCAGAATGTTCAAACAATTATGAATATTGAACGAGCTCACAAAGAAGAACTTGAAAAACTTGCAATTGACGCTTCTTTAGATGAGATTCAAATGCCTGATGACTGGTTTGAAATTAATGCCAATTTAGGACCATTTGACGCTCCCGAGTTTAAAATGGGTAAACCAGGTGAAGTTACCGCTACGGTTGAACCTGAAATGGATGTTGAAATGGAAAAACATAAGAGAAATCTTATTAACGCAATTATCCAAGGTACATCTAAGAAAGGTCACTATATTTTTCAGAAACCTGAAGTTCGTGCAAGATTAGATGAAATTGACCCTCGTTTATATCCCGCGTATTTGGGTATTATGACAATCAATGATTTCATGTACTTTACCATGGAACAAATGATTGAAATGATGAGTGAGTCAGGTCAAGGTATTGGTGGAGCAGTTAAACTTGAATCGTCAAGTGATGATGATGGTGACGACGATGGTGATGGTGCTTCAGACACAACTATCAATGCTTGGGGTTTGATTTTCCCAATTTTGTGCCACGAGGTTATTAAAGGTCTTGAAGAAGCTAAAGGAAGATATGGTTTTCCTGAAGATGCTGATGTAAGACAAAGAGTTCAACAAGAAGTTGACACATTACCAATGGAGGCTTGGACTTTGAGAATTGGTCCACAAATCGTTGAAAAAATTAGATTTGCACTCCCTGACGAAGTTTTTGAAGATGAAAACAGAGGTCTAATCAATTGGTTTCAAATGGAACTCTATAAACTTCCTGCCGAAGAATTCATCAAGATTATTGGTGACGCAATTTCTGAGGATACTTCTAAACAGTCAAAAGCAACAGACGCTTTCAGACGTGTTCTACAAGTCGCTAAGAAGAATAAAGAAGAGTACGAAGACTACGAATCTGAAGAAGATTCAGATGACGAAGATGGTCTTGATTTCTTGACAGGATTAGGCATTAGCCGTCCTGATTAATGAATTACACAAAAGAACAAGTTTTAATTGAGTATAAGAAGTGCATGAAGAGCACTCCTTATGCTCTTAAAACATATTTACAAACTTACGATAATACCGTTTCAAGGTATGTCCCGTTGGAATTATTTAAAGACCAAGTTACTTTGGTTGAAGACTATGAAAGTTACAACGAAAATATTGCATTAAAGTATCGTCAGGCAGGTGTATCTACCGTTACAGCTGCTTGGGCAAGTAAAAGAGTTGCTTTTGCCCGAAAAGAAAAACCCGAGAAGATTCTAATCATTGCAAACAAATTAGAAACTTCTGTTGAATTTGCCAACAAAATTAGAGCTTTTACTGAGCAATGGCCAAGTTGGGTTGGTATTGGGTTTTCACCCGAAAAAAACGCTGCAAAACATTACAAATTAAATAATGGTTGTGAAGTTAAGGCGGTTGCAACATCAAAAGACGCTTTGCGTGGTTACACCCCCACGGTTCTGATATTTGACGAGGCTGCGTTTATTGAGGCTGACAGTGATTTCTGGTCAGCTTGTATGGCATCTCTATCTACAGGTGGTAAAGTTGTGGTTATTTCCACTCCTAACGGATACGACCGTATTTACTACGAAATTTATGACCAAGCCCAAAGGGGTATGAACGATTTTAAAATCACACCAATGTTTTGGTTTCGTGACCCTCGTTACACCAAAGATTTGTATTTGGTTAAATGTGAGGATGTTGTTCATTACTTACTTAACAAAGAAGAATATCCATCTGACTCTGTAATCCAATTACCACTTGATAACCCATATAATCGTGATTACGATGAAATTGCAAATTACATGGAACAAGGATACAAACCTTGTTCATCTTGGTTTGAGAGTATGGTTAAAAAACTTAAGTACGACAAAAGAAAAGTTGCTCAGGAATTGGAATGTAACTTTCTTGGTTCAGGTGACAACGTATTTGATTCAAACATAACTCAGAGAATTCAAAAGAACGATATTAAAGAACCAAATGCAAAATTGATGGGTAATCAACTTTGGATTTGGAAAGAACCTGAAAATGGTCACAAATACGTTATGGGTGTTGACGTTTCAAGGGGAGATTCTGAGGATTTTTCTTGTATTGAAATAATTGATTTTGATACCCGTGAACAGGTTTTAGAGTTTGTAGGTAAGATTCCACCCGACACGTTAGCAGAAGTTGCTTACAAGTGGGGAAACATGTATTCAGCACTCTGTGTAACTGACTTAACAGGTGGTATGGGTGTTGCTACGGCAAGAAGACTTCAAGAACTTGGATATAAAAATTTCTATGTTGATGGGGTTGATATGTCAAATAAATGGAAGTGGGACCCAAAGGCAAAGGAAAAAATACCTGGAATTAATTTTAACAATAAAAGAGTTCAGATTATTGCAGCATTTGAGGAAGCGGTTAGACATGAATTTAAAGTAAGGTCTTCAAGATTATTGGGTGAAATGGGAACATTTGTTTACATAAACGGTAGACCTGACCACCAAAAGGGACATCACGATGACTGTATTATGTCAATTGCTATGGCATTATATGTTGCGGAAATTGCATTCCCATCTTTGGTTAAAGTTGTTAGTCAAACAAAGGCCATGTTGGATTCTTGGTCAACGGTAGTTAATGAAAGCAAAGACCAATCACAATATTTTAATCCACAGGTACCACAATTTTCACAAACAGGAATGAACCGTAATCAACAATATAATCCTACAAGAGATGATTATGAAAAGTATCGTTGGTTATTTAATCCAAAGTAGTATTTATAAAAGACCTATTTGAGTTAAATTTTAGAAAATGAGTTCACAACAAAATTTTACAGTTTGGCAAAGACTATCAAGAGCTCTTGGTCCTGACGCATTATTGAATCAGGATTTTCCTACTTATAAGTTTGATAAGAAGGAATTACTTCGTACAACGGATAAAGCTGAATACGAAAAGGAAAAACTTCAAGCGAGACAATCAATGTATTTGGCAAATCAATTTGCCAAAGTTGAGAGTAATCTTTACAATCAGGCGATTTATTATGAACCAAATAGATTGGCGAGTTACTATGACTACGAGTCAATGGAATATACTCCTGAGATTGCAGCGGCATTGGATATCTACGCTGAAGAATCCACAACACCAAACGAAGATGGATTTATTCTACAAATCTATTCAGAATCAAAAAGAATAAAATCCGTATTAGCCGATTTATTTAATAATGTTTTAGATATTAACACCAACTTACCTATGTGGACAAGAAACACGTGTAAGTATGGTGACAACTTTATTTATCTCAGACTTGACCCTGAAAAAGGGGTTATTGGTAGTATTCAGCTTCCAAACATTGAAGTTGAAAGATATGAGTTGGGTATGTCAGAAAGAATGGGTACCTCTAACATCAAAACACCTGACAATAGTAAGGGACTTAAATTTACCATGAAATCCCGAAACATGGAGTTTCAACCATGGGAAATAGGTCACTTCAGATTATTGGGGGATGATAGAAAACTTCCTTATGGTACATCCATGTTGGAAAAATCAAGACGTACTTGGAAACAACTTTTGTTATCAGAAGATGCGATGTTAATTTACAGAACATCAAGAGCACCTGAACGAAGAATTTTCAAAGTGTATGTTGGTAACATGGAAGATGATGATATTGAAGCATACGTACAAAGAGTTGCCAACAAATTCAAAAGAGAACAAATTGTAGATTCAAAGACAGGTAATGTTGATATGAGATTCAACCAAATGGCGGTTGACCAAGATTATTTCATTCCTGTAAGAGACCCGGCACAACCTTCTCCAATTGATACTTTGCCAGGAGCAACAAACCTTTCTGAAATTGCCGATATTGAATACATTCAGAAAAAACTTGTAACAGCACTTCGTATTCCAAAAACATTCTTGGGATTTGAAGAAACTGTTGGTGATGGAAAATCATTAGCATTACAGGATATTCGTTTTGCTAGAACTATCAACAGAATTCAAAAATCAATGTTGCAAGAGATGAATAAAATTGCTATTATTCACCTTTTCTTATTGGGATTTGAAGAAGAAGTTTCAAACTTTACTTTAGGTTTAACAAACCCTTCAACACAAGCTGATTTATTAAAAGTTGATTTGTGGAAAGAAAAAATGTTGTTGTATAAAGATGTTGTTACAGACCCAGGAAACGGTATTCAACCAGCATCTTCAACATGGGCTAAAAAGCACATATTTGGTTGGTCTGATGATGAAATTAGAACTGACTTACTACAACAGAGAATGGAAAGAGCTATTGGTGAGGAACTTAAAAATACCCCTACAGTTATTGCTAAGACAGGTATCTTTGATACATTGGATAAGTTATATGGTACTAAAGAAGGTGCAGGAGCTCCGGCAGCACCTCCGGGTGAAGTTAGTGAGCCCGCGGCAACAGAACTCCCCGGTGGATTAGGTGGCGGATTTGAAGCTGAGTTTGGTGGAGGTGGAGGAGCACCCGAAACACCTGAAACCCCACCTGGTGAAGAAGCTGCGGTAACACCTGAATCTACCAGTATAAAGGACTTAAATATTCTCTTAGAAAATGATATTCATGGTTCAAAATTCTTAGATTTAAGTATTGGTCAACAAAACTTAGGAAAAATTGCTGAGGAATTGGATAAGTTACTTGGTTCGTAATATTTATTTATGAATCCAAATAACCCCTGCAAACATGACATTCGGAGAAATTAAATCAATTATCGAAAAAAACCTACTGGAATCTTACAGTAATCCAGCCAACTTTAAGAAAACTCTTAGAGAATTCAAACATAATATTTTAGAAAACAAAGCTTACTCGAAGTTATATTCGTTGTATGATGATTTATCTACACCCAAAAATCTCAGTAAACAAGATGCTGAAGAATATTTGGAGGAAGGTGTCTCATTGATTAGATACATTTTGGAAAATGTAAAATTACCAAAAAAAGGTGGTAATGTTGAAAACCAATACAAAGATTTAGATATCTTGGTTTATCTTAACTCAATCAACATTCAAGAAAGGATTCAATCTAAAAAAAATGTTTTAGGTGTGTTAATGTCAAAACCCACAATTAATGAGAATGTTGCACAGATTCCATTGAAATCTATGGTAAGTATTGCTAACCAAACAATTCAAAAGTATTTGGAGACTTTAGATGAAACCACTAAAAAGAATGTTTTCCACGTTTTTGCTGGCAATCAAGAAGATTTAGAAAAAGAATTTGAAACTTTAAAAGAAAATACGATTCAAAAATTATCTTCTTTGAAAGATAATGAATCAGAAAGTGATGTTGTAAAAACTATTAAAGAGACGATTGAGAAGATTCAATCTGAAAAATTTGACCAACTCAATTATGTAAGATTGAAACAACTTGGTGACTCTATTGTTCTTGAGTCCTAATCTTTTGTTTGTATTGGGCTGACAATTTCTTTTTTCTCTTACTAACAGATTTTTTCTCAAACTCCTTAAGTTCAAGGAGTTTTTTTGTTTGCTTGGTTTTGATTACCTTTCCCTTAAGTTCTTTAAGAGACTTCTCAATATTACCTTTTACTACGACTACTAACATATACAAGAAATATTTGGTAATTTGGTAAAATTCTATTATAATTTCTAAAAAGACAATAAAAGTTAGAAATTTAACTTAATGAAAAAAGGTAAAACAATTAAAATCAATCAATATGAATCTTTGAAAACATCTTATGGTACTGTTGATTCTAAAAATTTAAAGTCATTGTACATAAACCTTCAAACGTGGGTCTTACCTAAAGATGATTATGAAAATTGGGAAAGAATTGTTGGGAATCTCAGTAGAGAAATAAAACATTCTGTTTATGAAAGTTTAAATAGAGAACTATTCCAAGAAAACTTTATTGTTGATTTAGATTTGAGAACAAGTGGGATTCAGGTAGGTAAAAAAAGTTTTATGAATCTTGAAATAAACTTATTCACCAAAAATGAATTAGATTTCAAATCAATGATAGTTAAAGATTCTGTCAAAAAAATTATCAAAGAAATTTATAAAAATTGTATTATACGGAATACTAAATTTTTATTTTCATCATCCAAAAACCCTATATCGGAGAAAACATTCATATAACTTAGTATTTATCATTTAAAAGATAAGATGAAAGATTATAGAATATTGAACGCCAGTGAAACGGGTAGGGGTATTTTAATTGAAATGGATGCTGGATGGGTATCACCATCAGACCCAAAAAATGTTGACATTCTTCGTGAACAAAAAGAATTGGACTATAGAAATCCTTTTGAGTTTTATGCTGTATTACAGAAGTACGGAGTACCTAATAGAAACGGTAGAGTGTATCCTGAAAAGATTTTAAAAAGAGAATCTGAAAAATACAAGACAGCAATTAAGAAAGGTTTATCAACTTCTGAATTAAATCACCCTGAGTCATCTCTTATTGACTTGGATAGAGTTTCACACCTAATTACCGATATTTGGTGGGATGGTAATGTTCTAATGGGTAAATTAAAATTATTAACTTCACCAGGATTTCACGAAAAAGGTATTGTATCCACTAAAGGTGATATTGCTGCTAACTTAATGAGACAAGGTGTTACTATGGGTGTATCTTCTCGTGGAGTCGGTTCACTAAAGAAAGTTGGAGAACAAAATGAAGTTCAAGATGACTTTGAACTTATCTGTTTTGATTTAGTATCATCACCATCAACACCTGGTGCTTACCTATTCAACAACCCTGAAGATAGGGTTAAGTACGAAGAAAACTTGGATGAAGAAAAAAAACAACACATTAAAGACCACGGAATGGAAAAATCAGTTGATTTAATGAAAAAATTATCCGATTTTTTGGGAAGATAAAAAAAACTTTAAATTATGGATGAGAAATTCTTTGTAGCAAAAATTGTTTATGAGTTACCCGACGAAAATTCAGGTAGATTAAAAAAAATTCGAGAGGAGAAATTGGTTAGAGGTTATTCAGTAACCGACGTAGAAGCCAAGGTCACTGAGAAGTATCAAGGCTTTCAACACGATTGGAGAATCTTTTCGGTTGGTGAAAGTAAAATTGATGAAGTTATCGAATAATATTAAAGTGGTCTAATTTGACCACTTTTTTTTTAATCCGTTTTTGAAGTTTTTTATTAATGAAAGCTTCAAAAACGGATTTTTTTGTTTGGTGCAATATTTATTAAGAAAAAAATAATGCAAGAAACTAAAAATTTAGTTGAAGAGGCTTTGATTCAAATGAAAAATGTTGAAGAAGTAATTGCCGAAAACGCAAAAGGAATACTTGCTTCTACTATGAAGGAAGAAATCAGTCAGTTAGTAAAAGAATCTCTTTCAGAACAAGAAACTGAAGATGAGGTTGAAATGGATGCCGAGTTGGACATGGTTGACATGGGCGACGAAGCTGATAACGACGAGGAAGAAATCGGAATGGACGACATGGAAATGTCTGACGAAATGGACGACATGGAAATGTCTGACATGGAAGACACTATCGATTTAACAAACGCGTCAGACGAGGAAATCTTGAAAATCTTCAAATCTATGAGTGAAGAAGATGGTATCATCGTTAAGAAAGATGGAGAAGACGTACACATCAAAGATACTGATGAAGACGTTGAGTACATTGTAAAACTTGACGAATCAGAGGAAATGGAAGAATTCAACGAAGAGTTGGATGAAGAAGACACTGATTTAGATGCTGTATTAAGTGCTTTAGGACTTGATGAAGAAATGGACAGTGAAATGTCTGAAGAAGACGATGAAGTTGTTTACGAAATTGAGATGTCCGATGAAGACGACGATTTACCAGAATCTCCAACAGGTGGAGAATATGGTGGCGAGTTTGGAATGTTGGAAAATGAAGATATGGATGATTCTGAAGAAGATGAAGACATGAATTCTGAAGACTATCACCTCGAAGAAGCTAAAATGACTGTAAAACCAAAGGGCGTTGGAATGGGAAATCCTAAATTCAAGTACGGTAAAACATTACCAAAAAAGGGTTTCGACGAAAAGAAAAAAGAGGGTCCAAAAACTATGGGTACTGGTAAAGCTAAATTCGAATTCAAAGAAGGTGAAATGGAAGAAAACTATGGTTCTAAAAAACACGAATACAAACGTAAGGATGTAGACGGTGTTGAAAAGAAAGCTGGTGAAAAGAAAGGACACTACAAAGATTACGAAAAAGAAGAAACTAAAGAAGCTGCTAGAACTTATGGTATGGGGTCTAAAGAAGGTAGAGGTTTGAGAAAAGGTATTACTAATAACAGAAATTACAATTACACTGACAACGGTGTTAAAGTAGAATCTGTTGATACTGAAATGAAAATGTTAAGAGAGAAAAACGAAGAATACAGAAAAGCATTAAATGTATTTAGAGAAAAACTCAACGAAGTAGCTGTTTTCAATTCAAACTTGGCTTACGCAACCAGATTGTTCACTGAACACTCTACTACCAAAAAAGAAAAAATAAACATTTTGAGAAGATTTGATTCTGTAGAATCTTTAAAGGAATCAAAACAACTCTACAAAACAATCAAAGACGAGTTAGGTCACGTTGAGACTAAAAACATCAATGAGAGTGTTGACAAAGTTGTTAACAACTCAATGAGTTCAGGTTCATCACAAAACTTAATCGAGTCAAAGACATACGAAAATCCACAATTCTTAAGAATTAAAGATTTGATGTCAAAAATCTAAATAAACTAAAAACAAAAAAACCAAAACTAAAATGGGAGCATTATTAGAATCAGGTCTTGTAGGTAACATCGGTCTTAAGCACTTGAAAGTTATCAAAGAAGACACAATTAACAAATGGGACAAATTAGGGTTCCTAGAAGGCTTAAAAGGTCACCTAAAAGAGAATGTCGCTCAATTATATGAAAACCAAGCGTCATACCTCATCAACGAAGCGTCAACAACTGCTGACTCAGGTTCTTTCGAAACTGTAGTTTTCCCAATCGTAAGAAGAGTATTCTCTAAACTTTTGGCTAACGACATCGTTTCTGTACAAGCAATGAACCTTCCTATCGGTAAGTTGTTCTACTTTGTACCTTTCATTCAGGAGTACGAAACAGAAACCGCTACAAACGCTCAACACTACGCACCTTACGGAGCTCCTAACGCTTCTTCAGGTCAAACACCAAACAGTGGTTACAACCCTAACACTCAGAAAGACTTGTATGACAAGTTCTATGAAGGTAACGAACCAGCTCTTGACCCACCAGGTCTTTACGACTACTCTAGAGGTGAGTGGACTGCAGTAACTGCGGACAACGCAACTGTTAAGTGGGTAGGTGATGTTATGGTTCCTGCGGCTTACTCTTACAACTCAGCAACTACAAAAGTATTGTTGGTTATGTCAGGTTTCGCACCAGACGGAGCAGGTAAACTTATCGGTCCTGACGGTCAACCTATGGACACTGAGACTTTCTTGGCTGGTATGACAATCAGAGGTGCTGCTGCTAACGTTTACACTTCAGCTAACACAGCAAATAACTACTTGTTCAGAGTTGTAACTCAGAGATACGGTAAGGGTATTGTTCAATACGGTCAAAACCAAACCTTAGCGTTCCCAAGTTCTAAGACTGATGGTGGTACTTACTATGATGTGTGTGACGCGGCGGGTAAGATTTACTTGGAAGTTGATTTGACTACTCCATGTACAGTTTCAACTAACTCTATTGACGGTTACTGCGGAACTCCATTCTCTTCTTCAAGTGCAGCAAACAACGCGTTTGTTACTAAATACAAAGTTTACAAAAATCTTGAATTTGAAGATAAGATTGGTGAAGTTTCTTTTGACCTTCAGTCTGTTACAGTTTCTGTTACTGAAAGAAAGTTAAGAGCACAATGGTCACCTGAAATGGCTCAAGACGTTGCGGCGTTCCACAACATCGACGCTGAAGCTGAATTAACAGCTTTATTGTCTGAGCAAGTTGCGGCTGAAATCGACCGTGAAATCTTAAGAGACCTTAGAAAAGGTGCGGCTTGGAACTTACGTTGGGACTACAACGGATGGAAGAGATTAGGTTCTAACGCAGTTCCTTACACTCAGAAGGACTGGAACCAAACTCTTATTACAGCAATCAACCAAATCTCAGCTCAAATCCACAAGTCTACCTTAAGAGGTGGAGCTAACTGGATTGTTGTATCTTCTGAGGTATCTGCAATCTTTGATGACTTGGAGTACTTCCACGTATCAAACGCAGCTCCTGAGCAAGACCAATACAACATGGGTATTGAAAGAGTTGGAACATTGGCAGGTAGATACCAAGTTTACCGTGACCCTTACTTCCCAGCTAACCAAGTGTTATTGGGACACAAAGGAACATCATTGTTAGACACAGGTTACATCTACGCACCGTATGTACCTCTACAATTAACTCCAACAATGTATAACCCATTCAACTTCACACCTATCAAGGGTATCATGACAAGATACGCTAAGAAAATGGTTAACAACCGTTTCTATGGTAGAATCACAGTTGATGGTGTTAGAACATTTGACTTGAGAGAATTGAGATAATCAATTTGATGATAATAAGAAAGGGGACCAAATGGTCCCCTTTTTTTATTTTAGATAGTTCTTACAGATTTAGATAATATTTCAGATTCTTGTAATGAGAATACCCCTGATTCAAATGCTTTTTGAATTCCTAACTTTAGAACATAAATTTTTTGTTCATCGGTGATTTCATTTAAGAATTTATCAAAATCTTCAGAATTTTTAATAACGATAGTATCAAATAAAATTATTTGTGAATTTAAAGTATCTTCCATACACTAAAAATAAACCAAGATATTTATAAAGTAACTAATGTCTTTATCTATGAATAATCACAATCAAGAAGAAATCTTAAATAATTTGTTAAAAGAAGATTTGGCCGTTTGGTTTGGTACCAAAAAAAAACCGAAAGGTTCTAAACAACCTAAAGGCCCTTGGGTGAACATTTGTAGAAAAAAAGAGGGTGGTGGTCATCCTCCATGTGGTAGACCTGACGCGGACTCAAAAGCCTACCCAAAATGCCGAGCTGCGGGTGTTGCGTCTAAAATGACCGATTCACAAAAAAAGGCTGCATGTGCACAGAAAAGACGAGAGGAAAAAAAAGACCCAAAAGTTGGTAAAGGTAATAAACCAACCATGGTATCTTACAAACCAAGAAAAAACGAAAGTTTAAGAGAATTGATTAAAGATGTCCTGAAGGAACATTTGTCAAAGTAGTATCCTTGGGTTGAGTTTTAGATGTATCCTGATTTTTTGGTACATCAACCTTTTTCTCTACGGTAATGGGTTTTACTTGTGGAGAATCAATTTTCTTTATTGTAGGTTTACTAACTTTAATTGTATCATATACAATCACAGTATCTAAAGGTGAATCAATTTCGGTATCACTAATTTTATTTTTGGATGGAATTTTATCCATAATAAATGGGTAAAGGTTAACCCCAACAAGACCAATTAATAGTATTGTGAATGATATTGATGTAACACCAAACCAAAATGTTATTTTAAAGTAATTGTTTTTCATTAGATGTTGACCAAAATGTTTTGTAATGAGTGTTTGATATTAGAAGTTATGTGTTTTTCTAACTCTTCTCTACGAGACTCAACCTCTTGATTAAAGAAATCAATTAATCTTTCCCATTCCTTACCCTCAATAAAAATGGTGTAGGAGTATATGTGATTAATAATTTGAACATTATGTGAATTTAAAATTACCGAAATATGTAATTCCTCATTGTTAATATAACGTTTACCGCTAATAGGTGTTAACAACAATTCTGTTTCAGGATTTTTAATTAGTTTTTTACAAATCTGAATACAATCACGCTCATATTCAGATTTTTTTACAGGAACCTGTGTAATTCTGAATAAGTAGATTGAAAACTTCTGTATGGACCTACGGAAAAAGTGGAGTTGTTTTTTCATATTTCTAATTTGACTACAAATGTAAATCAAATTTTTGAACTAAACAACTAGCAGTAAGCACCTGAACAACGTTTTTTTCCGTCAAGTCCAGGTTTTGTACCTTTACAAACTTGAACAGCGTAACCATTTGCGTAGGCTGAGGGGTATACGTCAAACTTTGCCTTTGCCGCTGACTTGCCACGGGCACATAGTTTGGTTCCGGTCTTTTTACGACCTTCCATCATTGTATCCATCTCAACATCAGTTTCTTCATAACCCTCCTCATTTGTCTCATTCATCAAGAAATCAAAAACTTGGTCTAAGTTATTTTTGGCTTCGGTTATGTGGTCATCAGCCCAATCATGACCATTGTCAAGAATTTGTGATACCATATCAACATCTAAATCAAGGAGTAATTCACATTGTCTTTTCATTTGTTCTAAATTAGAAAAGAACATATATCTATTAGTTTCCATGTCCCCTCCTTCTGAGAGAACTCTTTTGATGATTTCTGTTAAATCACTTTCTTTTAATTTAATTACTCTTTTCATTTTTTGTTAACTATTTGGAATTGTAATGTGTCTTTATAAATATCTTTCTCACCTGAAGTGTTCACTTTGATATCTACAAAGTATTCATTTGGAATTTTATCTCTCATATCAAATATGAAATAATATTCATTTGGCGTTCTGTTTACAGGTGTCCAATCTTGTACTTGCACTTCTGTGGTACCTTCTCTAACATATATTCTGTAGTATATGTCAATATTTGGAATTTGTTGGTTGGAACTCCATTGTTTTTTAACAACGACACCCACTTTACGGATTTCTGTGTTAAGGATTTTCTCGTTCTGTAGGATACCGTAAAAGTCGTAACCAAATTTCTCAGGTTCTCTTGATTGTGTACCTATGTTAATTCCGTTACTGTAAGGTTGCAGGATGAACTGATTTGTTATGTTTGGTATAGACTCACCATTTATAGACAAATCACTCCACACGTCATAAAAAACACATGGTGTGGGTTGTGTGGTAAATGCATTAGGTACGGTAACCTCATATACACCTTTGGTAACCAAACAAGTTGTTAATCCTGTTGCACCTGATATTAAGGTCCCACCTGAATCTTCAACATTAACTGTTGGTAGGTTGTCCAAATTAACAAAGTCACCATTTTGATAAACGTATAGGTATAACTTATTTACTTGGTTTTTAAGGAACATATTTCTATTGTCCTTAATCAAATCATTGTATGTGGTCTGTAGGAATGGTTGATAGAATGTTTGAGTGTATTTTCCAAAGAAACCAACAGAATACGATTCTGTCAAACCTGTAATTCTTTCAATGTCGGGTTTGTATGCGATACCCCACCCTGTTACACCTGTTAGTGAACCATCAAGTATTGCATTGATTTCATCGGTCATATCAAAATTGATATCTTCATTACCCAATTCAAAATGTTGTGTGTCAACGATTGTGATTGCCGAGTAATTCAATCCTGTTAAACCTGTTAATGTATTTGCATTGTCATAGATACCTGGTTGTGACCAATTGGTAACTGTTGTTGTTTGGTACCAATTGGAAGGTCTGGTTGAGAACATAGAGTCGTTGAATTGTTCAATTGCTGTCATTGAACCTGAAACACCATTACTTGTTGTTCCATACATACTATAATCATAACCAACACCTTCGTCCCATGATTGTGGTGAGCCGGTTGTTCCCGAATATTTTGGTATTCTAAAGAGAATTAAATCAAACGACGCGGCTCTTTTTCTACCGTTTGACATGTTTGTGTTGATTAGGTCGGCTTCAAAAGATGACGTATTTGTCATCGTAAGTGTGTGGGTCATAGCTGAGGTACAACCTGTTGAGATTACCCCCGATGCAATTTGTTCTTGCAAGTAATCTAAATCTAAATCAAAGATAAAACGAGTGAAACCATAATTTGGTACAATCAAATCTGATGAACCAAAGTTGAGTTCAATTACAGGGTTTCGTGCTGTATTTGTATACAGATTGGAAATTAACGTATTGTTTCTACTAAAATATGACCTTAAGATTGACATTTACTTCTTTTAGTAATAAATATCAATTCAATCGAATATATTGATTAAGAACGTTTTCGTAAGCGTCATTAAGTTCTTTTAATAGATTTGAAACCGAAGAACCGTCTTGAGTTATACTAACAGGTGGTTCGCCAGGGTACCCGTGTTCGTGGGTAATTAAGAATCTAACAATCACATTTAGTAGTTGTAAAAGTTCCTCACCTCTTACCATACTTGAGGTGTTGGATTGAATTTGTGTGTTAAACTGTGGCTCACTAATACCGTATAGGTTGTTTAAGAAGTTAATCTTGTCTTTACCGGGTATTTGGGCGTATTGTGATAACAGATAAACGTACTGACCACCCAAAGCTGCGTGGGTTTCAGGAAGTTCTATATTGTCCGTGGGGACAATACCCTTCAAACTAACGTTTATAGGTTCACCGGTCTTGTCTAATGCGTATATTAACCCGTAACCACCCTGTTTATCATTTGGGTTTAATTTAACGTCTTTAAATACGGTATTTAAATTTTCTTTGACTTTTATATCTGCAGAATTTAACATGTAATTGTAGATTCTGTTTGTCGGTCTAAAATAAATTGGATACCTGTCTTCAATCGCACTAAATAAAACTTGACCTGATGGTAGTTTTGTTTTTGAGTTACACACTTGAATGTACGAATTGATTAACTTGGTAACATCATTGAGTGTAACATTATTGAAATCTTGTTGATTTATGATGAACTTGTAAGGTTCAAGATTTGAATCAACTTTTACATTTTTGGATTGAGTGTTTTCGTCAGGTCTTAATCTATAAAGTCTAATGGCACCACTGAATACAGGAGATGTTGTTAATTGGTTTTCAGGATTTGTAATATCCCACTCAACCAAATACTTTATTTGAAGATTTTTTACTTTTGTATCAACAAACACTTGGGGTTTACCAATTGTTGTTTTGATACCAAATTTTGATAACTGTAAAAAGGCTCTGTTTGGGTTACCAACAGGATTGGCATTACCTGTGAGTTTACCCTTGTATTTACCCGCCCTAATTAACAAAGTATCGTTGGTTTGAATAACGTCTGTTGAACCACGACCTATTTGGGCAACATCACCAGGGTTTGGAAATACACCATCAGGGTCAATATCTTTATATGTTCCGTCAGTGTTTCTTAAGTCTTTTGCACCTAATACTTGGATACCTTTAATATCGGTATATTTTCCCGATTGATTAAAGTTTTCAAGACCAATATTTTGTATTCGGTTAATTGGTCCTTGAATGTAATACGCGTTAAGGAACTGTGCGGTTTCGTTATCGTGATAATAAATCTGAATTAACTCATCCTTTAATGGAACGGTAAAAAGATATATCGGTAATAATGAGTTAAAGACAAACGGGTCATTTTCAGTCCATAAATCTTTTATGGGGTCAAACGTATCTGACTTTTGAATTGCACTTCTATCATCAGTTAAAATGTCCGCTCTAACCCTACCTAAGTTAAGTGGGTCATTACTGTCTGTTACTTTAGCGTAGTACCAATTCCTAGCCATTAGTTCGTTCTTTGTATTCTTTTAAAAGATTATTATAAAGTTCTTCCAATTTATCTAAATAAAAACTCATCGTAATGATTGTGTTTTTAGTTGATTCAAATTCAGAAGTTAATTTATCCATAGTCTCTTCCAACTTAGCGTTTGGTATGTTTTTACTCTCTTTTACGATTTCATTTATTACATTAAATTCTTCTTGTGTCATAATTATCTTGCCTTTCCTACTGGTAATAAGGTAACTGGGTTTATACCAATGTCTACAACACCATTTGCGGCTTCTTCAAATTTCAATCCTTTTTGTGTTGCTAATTGGTAAAAAATCATTTTATTGGGTTGTCCATCCGCAAGGGCGCCTGTGGGTAAACCAAATTTTTGTGCAATCTCAATTGCGTTTATTGTTGCACGTTCAGGGGACACACCGGGTAGATAATCTGCCAATCCAACTAAACTTTTAGATAACGGATTGGTATTTGGTATCTGTCTTGAAATTAATTTTAATATTTTTGCTATCTGACCTATTAAACTTTTACATTCTCTATAATTTCTAAAAGTTACAAATGCTGTTACTAAGAATTCTCCCGCGTCTAATAATGATTGAATTTTTTTGATTCGTACATCTTTTGTGGTTTTCGCAATATCACCTATAATTACCCTTATTAAATTGAGTAGGTTCTTTTTTAGAATACCAAATAAAACCTCTAAGAATTTTTCGGCAATTGCCCCCACGACACCAAAAATAAACTGTCTAAGTTTTCTAGCAAATTCAACACCGTCATCAATAATTGGGTTTGCCAATTGGTTAATTGTATTCGCCGATTGAACCAATCCATTAACAACGTTGATTACCGTACCACCACTTGTAATAATTTGATTTGCAAATCCGAGTACTTGGTTCTCCAATAATTGTTTGAATGTAAAAATTGGTAAGAGAACTTTAGGATTCAATACCGTATATGCCAATGCAACAGGTATTTTTTGTAAAACATCTTGGTTAAAAGGGTTTGTAAAATTAATACTTTGAGTTGTTTGATTTATTGTGTTAGGAATAGAATTTAAAATATTTTCAATTTCTTGAACTTGCTCTTCAATAGATAAGTCCTCAATAACTTCATCCAAGTTACCTAATTGGGTTAGAATTGAATTGTTGTCAACGGGAAATTTAACATTTCCACAGTCCTCATACTCAATAACATTTTGTTTAAAATTATTTGTGATTGTATCAATATTTTTTAAATCAATTTGGTCAAAGTCAAAAAACTCATTATCATCAACATCAACCTCAGAAACTTTGGCAACACCACTCACATCAATTTCACTTTCACCTGATTCACATCTACCTAATATTCTATTGATAATTAAAGCTAATTTTGTTTGTTTTTCTATTTGAGTGACCGATAAACCCGAACTTAAAGTACCAACAAGTAAGTTTAACAAGGTACCGGCAAAACTTTTAGCTTCAAAAACTTTAATAGATTGATAATAGTCACTAAGAGATTTTGAAACTGTTTGAGCGGAAAATGCCAATTTATTTATTGTTGAACCTGTTGGAGCGTTTTCTCTGTTAATTAGAAACACTCTAAAAAAATCTCCCGAATTACCTAAACTATCTTGCTTAACATATGATATGTCAAATATTCTTTGTTTTGAACCACCACCATTATAAAACACTTCAAATTCGTCTTTGTATGTTTGTGTTGGTGATTGTGTTCTTGACCACAATTCATAGTTCATTGGGAATGGTTTTGGTCCCTTATAGTTTTTGTATACTGTTAAAGGTTTTAAGTTTGTTGCATCATACGACGCTCTTCCAATAAGAGAAGACGGTTTTATTTTTAGTGTTTTGTTAAAATCAATATCTTCTAATTTAACGTAGATACCTTCCTGAGCCGGTAAGGTTGAAAGAGATGGTATTTGATTGATTTGGAAATCATTAATTCCCTGATAAGTTTGTTGTTGTGAACAACCAAGAAGTTTAAGCGCTTGTTCTTTAACAATCTGATTCACATACGGTTCCATTTTGAGAGCCGTTTGTAATAAAATTTTTCTT
>Ga0222714_10002266_pt1 | contig 20590 bp, 14 predicted proteins | sample C33_3DmetaG_FD_165048 | JGI IMG/M metagenome (GOLD analysis project Ga0222714, IMG submission 165048) | Estuarine water microbial communities from San Francisco Bay, California, United States - C33_3D | ecosystem: Environmental > Aquatic > Marine > Unclassified | place: USA: California...
GGCCGGGACGGAAACTGCCTGCTTTGTCATGCCGTCCCTGAAGCAGGCGCAAGATTCATGGGGAACCTCGGGCCGCAGCTTTCAGGGATTGGAGCACGCCTGAATGCCGGCCAGCTGCGTTTGCGGATCGTCGATTCGCAGCGCCTGAATGCCAATACCATAATGCCGCCGTATTACCGCACCGAAGGGCTGGAATCGGTGGCGCCGGACTGGCAGGGCAAGCCTGCGCTGACCGCACAGCAAATTGAAGACGTCATTGCTTATCTGCAGACTCTGCGATGACATTTATCTTCTTGCGAGCCCGGTTGGATTGTGGCCGGAGCACATGGGTTTCCACGCTGATCATGCTGTTTTGGGTCGGCGTGGTGGTCGCGGCTGAAGTGCCGGGAAAACTTTCATCCAAATCCGGTATCGAATTTGCCAGCGAAGAGGTGCGTCGCATGCAGGCCGATGATTTCGCAAATCCCGGAATGCTGTGGGTGACGCGCGGCGAAAAACTGTGGACCGCCGCGGACGGGCGCAGCGGGAAATCCTGCGCCGGGTGCCACCGGGATGCGGCCTCAAGCATGAAGGGGGTGGCGACGCGCTACCCGCAGAAAGACGCGGGCACGGGCAGGCTGCTCAATCTCGAGGCGCGCATCAACCAGTGCCGGGAGACGCGCCAGGGGGCGGAACCCCATGCGTACGAATCCGACGAACTGCTCGGGCTGACCGCCTACGTGGCGCACCAGTCGCGCGGCATGCCGCTGGCGGTCCGGGTGGACGACGGCAACCGCGAACATTACCGGCGCGGCCGCGAAATCTACCATCGCCGGCAGGGCCAGATGAACCTCGCCTGCACGCATTGCCACGATCGCAATGTCGGGCGCAGGTTGTTGTCGGAAACCATCAGCGAGGGCCACGGCAATGCCTATCCGGTCTATCGCCTGGAGTGGCAGAGCGCCGGATCGCTGCAGCGGCGGCTGCGTTCCTGCTATTTCGGGGTGCGCGCCAGCCTGCCCGCGTTCGGCTCGGAGGAACTCCTCGACCTCGAGTTCTACCTCGCGCAACGCGCCTTTGGCCTGCCGGTGGAGGCGCCGGGCGTGCGCCGCTAGCCTGACCGGTCAGATCTCGATCTGGGTGCCGAGCTCGATCACCCGGTTGGTCGGCAGGTTGAAATAATGGACCACGCTGCTGGCGTTGCGCGCCATGGCGGCGAACATGCGTTCACGCCACAGCGCCATGCCGCCATTGGCGGCAGGAATCAGCGTTTCCCGGCTGAGGAAGAACGAGGTTTCCATCATCTCGAACACGAGCCCGTGTTCGCGGCACAGCCCCAGTGCCTGCGGCACGTCGGGCTGGTTCTTGAAGCCGAAGTTGATGATCACCTGCCAGCAACCGTTGCCGAGCGAGGTTACCGAAACGCGTTCGCTGAACGGCACCCACGGCACGTCCTTGATGGTCACTGTGAGAAAGACAACTCGCTCGTGCAGCACCTTGTTGTGCGACAGGTTGTGCAATAGCGCGTGTGGTACCGCATCCGGATTGGCCACCATGAACACGGCGGTTCCGGATACGCGATGAGGAGGATATTCAAACAATGACTTGAGGAAGGTCGACAGCGGGATGGCGGAGGCGCGCAACTGGTCGACGACGCTCCGCCGGCCGCGCGCCCAGGTCAGCATCACCGTGAACATCGCAGCGCCGAGCGCCAGCGGCAGCCAGCCGCCCTGGGCCACCTTGACCAGGCTTGAAGAGAAGAATGCGAGGTCGATCAGGATAAAAAATCCGGTCGCGGCGATGCACAGCAGCAGGTTGTAGCGCCAGACGAACCGAATCACGAAAAACGTCAGGAAGGTGTCGATCAGCATGGTGCCGGTGACCGCAACGCCGTATGCCGACGCCAGGCCCGACGAGGAACCGAAACCGATGACTGCCGCGATCACCACGGCCAGCAGGGTCCAGTTCACTGCGGGCAGGTAGATCTGGCCCATTTCCTTCGCCGAGGTGTGCAGCACGGTCATTCGCGGCAGATAGCCCAGTTGTATGGCCTGGCGTGTCAGGGAAAACGCGCCCGAAATCGTCGCCTGCGATGCGATAACCGTGGCGACGGTGGCCAGCGCCACCATCGGGTACAGCGCCCATTGCGGAAACAGCAGGTAGAACGGGTTGTGTACCGCCTCGGGATTCATCATCAGCAGGGCACCCTGCCCCAGGTAATTCAGCGCCAGCCCCGGGAACACCAGGCCGAACCAGGCGGTGCGGATGGCGGCCTTGCCGAAGTGCCCCATGTCGGCATACAGCGCCTCGGCGCCTGTGAAAGCCAGCAGCACCGCGCCCAGCACGAGGAACGAGGCCACGCCGTGTTCGGTGACGAAGGCCAGGCCGTGTCGGGGATCCAGCGCCTGCAGGATCGCCGGCGCCTGCACGATGTTGTGGATGCCGGCGATGCCCAGCGTGATGAACCACACTACGACGATCGGGCCGAACCAGGCGCCGACGCGCCCGGTGCCGTAACGCTGGAACGAAAACAGCACGATCAGAACGCCGACCGCGATCGGCAGCACGTAGGGTTTGAACGCGGCGGTGCCGATTTCCAGGCCTTCGACGGCCGAGAGCACGGAGATCGCCGGCGTCAGCACCGCATCGCCGTAGAACAGCGCGGCCCCCGCAAGACCGGCAAGCAGGATGGTGGCATAACGACGCGGATGGTCCTTGCCGGTCGAAATGGCCAGCGCCAGCAGCGCCATGATGCCGCCTTCGCCACGGTTGTTGGCGCGCATGATCAACAGCACGTATTTCAGCGAAACCACGAGGGTGATGGCCCACAGGATTGCCGAGATGCCACCGATGATGTTGGCGTGCGCTAGTGCAATTCCGTGGCCGTCGGCAAAGGTTTCCTTCACCGCGTAGAGCGGACTGGTGCCGATGTCGCCGAAGACGATGCCCAGGGCACCGAGGGTGAGGGCGGCGCGGGACTGCTTGAGGCGAGGATCGGAGTTATCCATGTCGCCCTTTACACGAAGGAGAGAGCGGCATTCTGATGCTGCGCCGCACAAAATTCAAGCGCAAATGAAAGTAACCACTTACACATCAATGAAAATTATTAATTAATCAATAAAATCATATAGTTATTATCTTGAACCTTGTGGCGTTTCAGCAAATAGCAGTTGCAGTCACCGATGTCCGGGCAAGCGCCGCCATCCGCCGCCAAGCAGTTTCAATATCAGGAACGCCACGAAAACCAGCGCGATGATGATCACCAGCCGCTGCGGCCACGGGCCCAGTACGTCAACGATGCTGGGGGTTTCCGGGGTGGAGTCGCCGACGAAACCGTAGTTGGCGCCCAGCAGCAGATTGAGCGGCAGGATCGCCAGCAGGTAAGCACAGGTGGCGAGACAGGCGAGTCGGAAGTCGTTCCAGCCGGGACGGTAACCGCGGGCGAAAAAATCATGCAGCGCCACGGCCAACAGGAAGCCGTGCTGCTGCCAGAAACCCCAGAACCAGATCGAATCCGGCGGGTCGGTGAGGCTGGGCGTCAGGATTGCCTGGGTCGACAGCCCGATGCCCCAGAAATAGACCAGGGTGCGTGCCCAGCGCCGTCGGGTCAGCAGCACTACCGACGCGAGTATTGCGGCGACATGGCACAACTGCAGCGGCAGCGTGGTGCGTACATCGAGTGCCGGCGGGATGATCCACCACAGGTGCGCCGCGAACCAGATCGCGAGGTTGATCCAGGCCAGCGCACGTTCAACCGCAGAAGGACCGGCGGAGGCCGGCGCCTTTCGTGTGGCCGCGATCCATACGACGATCAGCAGTGCGAGCGTGGCGACTGCGAGCGCATGGGTAATCGAAAAGGCGCGGAAAGAGTCCATGGCGGCATGGCCGGCCGTTTCGGCCCGCCGCCGCCCCGGCCATCATGGCACGGTGCAAGCTAACGCAGGCCGGCGTTGATCTTTTCCAGCGTCGCCGAGCCCGGGCACAGTTCTTTGGTGCCGAGCTGGTTGAGCGGCGTGTCGACGGTCTTGATGTAGTGATGCAGGTCGGCGGCTTCCGGTGACAGGTAGAGCAGCCCGGTAACGATTTCGCCCGCCGCGGCACGTTCCTGGACATGGTTCATGGCCTTGATGCGATCGGTCGGATCATAGTCTGGCGCGAGCTTGCGCAGCCTCAGCAAAGAGCCGTCGTGCTGGGCGATGCTGATGACTTCACCTGGCGCGTAGTCAGCGGTGATTTCCTCGCGAGACTCGATGAAGTCAAGGCGGTTGACCGCGGCGTTGTGCTGGCGCACGTAGTCGTAGGACTTGGTCGAACCCTCATGGTTGTTGAAGGCCACGCAGGGCGAAATGATGTCGATGAATGACGGACCGGGGTGGCTGATCGCGGCCTTGATCAGCGGCACCAGCTGTTTTTTGTCGCCGGAGAATGCACGCGCGACGAAGGTGGCGCGCAGCAGCAGGGCCATGCCGACCAGGTCCACTGCCTCGTCGGGATTGAACACGCCGCGCTTGGATTTCGAGCCCTTGGTAGCGGTGGCCGAAAACTGGCCCTTGGTCAGACCGTAGACGCCATTGTTCTCGACGATGTAGACCATGTTGACGCCGCGTCGTATGCAGTGGGCGAACTGGCCGAGGCCGATCGAGGCCGAATCGCCGTCGCCGGAAACGCCGAGGTAGAGCAGGTCGCGGTTGGCGAGGTTGGCGCCGGTCAGTACTGACGGCATGCGACCGTGCACGCTGTTGAAGCCGTGCGAGTTGCCGAGGAAATAATCCGGGGTTTTCGACGAGCAGCCGATGCCCGAGAGCTTGGCGACGCGGTGCGGCTGGATGTCGAGTTCCCAGCAGGCCTGGATGATCGAAGCCGATATGGAGTCATGGCCGCAGCCGGCGCACAGCGTGGAGATCTTGCCCTCGTAATCGCGGCGGGTGTAGCCCGCGGCATTGGGAGCCAGCGACGGGTGGTGCAGTTTCGGTTTGGCGAGATAGGTCATGGCGTTTTCAGGTCAGGACGCTTTTTTCAGCGGCACTACGGCGCGGGCGCCGGCATGCTGGGAAATCTGGTCGACGATGAAGCGCGCGGTGATCGGCGTGCCGTCGTAATGCAGCAGTGAAATCAGCCGCGACGGATTGATCTTGCCGTCGTTGACCAGCAGGGTTTTGAGCTGGGCGTCGCGGTTCTGCTCGATCACGAACACCCAGGGGTGCGAACGAACGAAATCGTTGAGCTCGTCGCCGAAAGGGAAGCCGCGCACCCGCAGTGCGTTGACGTGTATGCCCTTTTCGGCAAGCACGTCCAGCGCTTCCTGCATGGCAGGGCTGGTCGAGCCGTAGAAAATTGCACCGAAGCGCGCCGGCTTTTCGGCGGGGTAGAGCAGCGGTTTCGGCACCAGTGATTTCGCGGTGTCGAACTTGCGCATCAGGCGTTGCATGTTGTCGACGTAATCGGGGCCGGCCTCGGAATACTGCGCGTAGCGGTTCTTGGTGGTGCCGCGGGTGAAATAGCCGCCCTTGGTCGGATGGGTGCCGGGATAGGTGCGGAACGGGATGCCGTCGCCGTCGACGTCGAGGTAGCGCCCGAAATCGGCGCCGGCCTCGAGCCGGTCGTGGGTCATCACCTTGCCGCGGTCGTATTCCTTAGTGTCATCCCAGGCAAAAGGCCGGCACAGCCGCGTGTTCATGCCGATGTCGAGATCGGTCATCACGAACACCGGCGTTTGCAGGCGCTCGGCGAGGTCGAAGGCCTGCGCGGTAAGTTCGAAGCACTCGGTCGGATCTTCCGGGAACAGCAGCACGTGCTTGGTGTCGCCGTGCGAGGCGTAGGCGCAGGCGAGGATGTCCGATTGTTGGGTGCGCGTCGGCATGCCGGTGGAAGGTCCGCCGCGCTGCACGTCGATCAGCACCACCGGGATCTCGGCGAAGTAGGCGAGCCCGATGAATTCGCTCATCAGCGAAATGCCGGGGCCGGAAGTGGCGGTGAACGCCCTTGCACCGTTCCAGCCGGCGCCGATGGCAATGCCGATCGAGGCGAGCTCGTCCTCGCCCTGGATGATCGCGTACTTGTTCTTGCCGGACTCGGCGTCGACCCGGTGTTTCTTGCAATAGGCCATGAAGGCTTCGGCCAGGGATGAAGACGGCGTGATCGGGTACCAGGCACAGACCGAGGCGCCGCCGTAGACCGCGCCCAGCGCCGCTGCGCTGTTGCCGTCGGTGAAGATACGGTCGCCGACGCCGTCCGACGGCTGCACGCGCACGCCCAGCGGGCAGGGCAGGTTTTTCAGCGCGTAGTCGCGGCCCAGGTGCAGCGCCTTGACGTTGGACTGCAGCAGCGCCTCCTTGCCTTTGTACTGCTCGGAGAACAGCTGCTCGATGACTTTGGGGTCGATCTCGATCAGCGCCGACAAAGCGCCGACGTAAATGATGTTCTTGAACAGCTGGCGCTGGCGTGGGTCGCTGTAGGTCGAGTTGCAGATCTCGGTCAGCGGCATGCCGATCGGCGTCACGTCCTGGCGGAATTTCGATTTCGGCAGCGGCTTGGTGTTGTCGTAGAACAGGTAGCCGCCGGATTCGATTTCCTTGATGTCGTTGTCCCAGGTCTGCGGGTTCATAGCCACCATCAGATCGACGCCGCCGCGACGGCCCTGGTAACCCTTTTCGTTGATCCGCACTTCATACCAGGTTGGCAGGCCCTGGATGTTCGACGGGAAAATGTTGCGCGGGCTGACCGGCACGCCCATGCGCAGGATGGAACGCGCGAACAGCTCGTTGGCCGAGGCAGAGCCCGAGCCGTTGACGTTGGCGAACTTGACGACGAAATCGTTGACGGCAGTGATGGATGTCATGGCGTATGTGGGATTTTCAGGCGGCCTTGCGCTGCGGCTTGCGGCAACCGGGGCCGGCGTGGGTCATCTTGACCAGGTATTTCTGCATGTCCCAGGCGCCCGTCGGGCAGCGTTCGGCGCACAGCCCGCAGTGCAGGCAGACGTCTTCGTCCTTGGCCATGATGCGGCCGGTCATGCGCAGCGGTTCCGACACGTAGAGATCCTGGTCGGGATGCAGCGAAGGGGCCGTGAGCTGCGTGCGCAGTTCGGCTTCCTCGGCGTTGGGGGTGAAGGTGATGCAGTCCATCGGGCAGATGTCGACGCAGGCATCGCATTCGATGCACAGCCGCGGCGTGAACACCGTCTGCACGTCGCAGTTCAGGCAGCGCTGGGCCTCGGCGAAGCCGGTCTTGGCGTCAAAGCCGAGTTCGACCTCGACCTTGATGTTTTTCAGCGTCAGCTTCTGGTCCTGCCACGGCACCTTGTTGCGCAGCGCCGCCGAAATGTCGTTGTCGTAGCTCCACTCGTGGATGCCCATTTTCTGGGATATCACGGTGACCGCCGGCAGCGGGCGGTCCGTGAGTTCCTCGCCGCTGAACATTTTGTCGATGGACACCGCGGCTTCGTGCCCGTGGGCGACGGCCCAGATGATGTTTTTCGGGCCGAAGGCCGAATCGCCGCCGAAGAACACCTTGGGGTTGGTCGACTGGAAGGTCACCTTGTCCACCACCGGCATGTTCCACTTGTCGAACTCGATGCCGGCGTCGCGCTCGATCCAGGGAAAAGCGTTTTCCTGGCCGATCGCCACCAGCACGTCGTCGCATTCGAAGAACTGGTCAGGTTCGCCGGTGGGCACCAGCTTGCGCCGGCCCTTGGCGTCGTATTCGGCTTTGACCTTCTCGAAACTCATGCCGACCAGTTTTCCGCCTTCGACCTTGACCGATTTCGGCACCAGGAAATTGAGGATGGGAATGCCTTCTTCGATGGCGTCTTCCTTCTCCCAGGGGCTGGCCTTCATTTCCTCGTAACCCGAACGCACGATGACCTTGACGTCTTCGCCGCCGAGGCGCTTCGCCGAGCGGCAACAGTCCATCGCGGTGTTGCCGCCGCCGAGCACGATGACCTTTTTGCCGACTTTCTCGATGTGGCCGAAGGACACGCTGGCCAGCCAGTCGATGCCGACGTGGATGTTCTTCGCGCCTTCGGTGCGGCCGGGCACGTCGAGGTCGCGGCCGCGCGGCGCGCCGGTGCCGACGAACACCGCGTCGTAGCCTTCGGCCAGCACCTTTTTCAGGCTGTCGACGCGCGTGCCGGTTTTGACCGTGATGTTGCCGATGCCGGTGATGTAGCCGACTTCCTCGTCGATCACCGATTCGGGCAGGCGGAAGCGCGGAACCTGCGAGCGCATGAAACCGCCGGCCTTGGGGTCGGCTTCGTAAATGGTGATGTCGTAACCCAGCGGTGCGAGGTCGCGCGCCACGGTAAGCGAGGCGGGGCCGCCGCCGATGCAGGCGATGCGTTTGCCGTTTTTCTGCTTCGGCGCTTTCGGCAGCCGCGCGCTGATGTCGTCCTTGTTGTCGGCGGCGACGCGCTTCAGGCGGCAGATTGCGACGGGTTCCGGTTGCGGGCCATGTTCGTGCGCAACCGGTTTGCGTATCTCGACGTTGCCTTCCTCGACGCGGCCGCGGCGGCAGGCCGGTTCGCAGGGGCGGTCGCAGGTGCGGCCGAGAATGCCGGGGAAGACATTCGAATTCCAGTTGACCATGTAGGCATCGTCGTAGCGGCCTGCGGCGATCAAGCGGATGTATTCGGGGACGGGGGTGTGGGCCGGGCAGGCCCACTGACAATCGACAACTTTATGGAAGTAATCGGGGTGCGCAATATCGGTGGGCTTCAAAATGGCTCCGTACTGGTGTCACCAAATCTTGTTGTTTTTATTTGTGTAATCAGTCTCTTGGCGGGTGTGTACCAAAAGTGTCGCAAATACTACGCCTTTGAGACAGGGAAAAAAAGGGCAATTTACGGCGCTGGCAGAGGAGAAACCGCGAAACCGGATGTTGAAACCCGTCGCGGAAGAAGTGGCTGTCTGCGCTGTGCGTTAACCCTGATGCGGGGACGGTTTTGCATCCGGGTTGTCCGGCGCATCTGGCAAAACCATTCGGGACGTATCGCCGTCAATATGCAAATATCTGATTTTATTAATTTATTTGCAGCTGGCGCTGGGGCAGCGCGCACCGGTGATCATGCGGATGATCACGCCGTACTGTGTGGCGGTAATGCGCCGGCGCGGTTGCGTCCGGTCGCCATCGGGTCGCGGGTCGACCTTGTGTGCGATCACCATGTCGAGTCGCGGAATCACCGTGATGTACTGGCCGCCCAGTCCGCGCGCGGTGTATGCGCCGGCCATGACATCGGATGGATCCGCGGCCGGCGTGTCCCATGTCCACCACATGTGGCCATAGCCCCAGCGTTCACCGGCGCCGAGACGGCGGCGGCGCTCGGGAATCAATTCGTCGTAGGGTGTGATCACCCGCGTAATCCTGGCGCTCCATCCCGCTGGCATGACCTGCGTGTCCTGCCAGCGTCCCTCGCGCAGCATCAGCAGGCCGAGGCGCGCCATGTCGCGGGTCGACAGATGCAGGTGATAGGCGAGGTGTTGCGAGCGCGCGCGATTGCCGGTCTTGCGCTGCCGCGCGCGGTCGAAATCCTGCATGCCCAGGGGTTGTGCGAGATCGGTTCCGAAAGCGTCGTAGATGTCGCGTTTGGCCAGTTGTTCAAACACCGCGCCGGCGGCGTTGAAATCCCAGTTGTTGTAGAGGTGTTTCGTGCCCGGCGCCACGCTGCCGCGCTCCGGTGCATGCGCGGTGTCGTCACCGGAATTCGCGGCCGGGTGATAGATGCCGGAGCGCGCGGTCAGCAGGTGTTCGACGGTTGCCTGTTTCTCGGTTGCAGATAGTCCTTTGATGTCATCGAAGCCGATGTCCGCCAGTGTGCGGTCGAGTTTGATCGTGCCATCGTGTACATATTTGCCGTAAAGCATCGCAAGCACGCTTTTGCGCGCAGAGGCGAGCACGCTGACATGCGCCGGATCGCCGTATTCGAACAACACGTGGCCGCCGGTGACCACCATCAGCGCGGTGGTGTCGAGCGATGACAGGTAATTGCGCAGCATCGCCAGCTTTTGCGGGGAATACCCCGCCGTTTCGGGTTGTGCTATGTGCCGCCAGTCGGTGCCGGGAAATACCGGCGCGGCCGCTTGTGCTCCGCATGGGGTGCTGAAGGCGAGGCTGCAGGCCAGCAGGCAAACGATCCGTCGCAGCCCGTTCATGCCGGGTTCCTATTCCAGCTTGACGCCCGCACTCTTGATGACCTTTGCCCAGCGCGCCGACTCCTCGCGGATCTGCGCCGCGAATTTCTTCGGTCCGAGCAGCACCGGATCCATGCCCTGCTTGACCAGGGTGTTGCGCATCTCGTCGGTATTCATCACCGCTGCCAGCGCCTGATGCAGGGTGTCAACCACGGTCTTCGGGGTTTTCGCGGGCACGAAGATCGCACCCCAGGAATTGACGTCGAAACCCTTGAGGCCCTGCTCGTCCAGCGTCGGCATGTCGGCGGCGCCCGGTGAGCGTTTCAGCGTTGTCACGCCCAGTGCCTTCAGTCGTCCGGCCCTGACGTGGGGCATGGTCGCCGCGAGCCCGGCGCAGTAGGACTGGGTCTGTCCGGCGATGGTGTCGATCACGGCCGGCGCGCCACCCTTGTACGGCACGTGCAGCATGTCGAGTCCGGCAACCATCTTGAGCATTTCGAGGCACAGGTGCGGCGTGCCGCCGACACCCGATGAGGCGAAGGACAGCTTGCCCGGGCGTGCCTTGACGTAGGTGATGAACTCCTGCACGTTTTTCACCGGCAGTGCTGCGTTGACCACCAGCATGTACGGCACCACGGCGATCAATGCGACCGGCACGAGATCCTTTTCCGGGCTGTACGGCAGTTTCTTGTAGAGATGCGGTCCGATCGAGAACAGTCCGCCGGTACCGTAGAGCAGGGTGTGGCCGTCGGCTGGCGACTTGGCGACGATGTCGGCGCCGATGTTGCCGCTGGCGCCGGAGCGGTTGTCGACGACGACGTTCTGGCCGAGCCGGTCAGCCAGTCTGGGCGCCACCTGCCGTGCGAGGATGTCGTTGGAGCTTGCGCCGGACGGGTAGGGCACCACCAGGCGTATCGGCCGGCTCGGATAGTTCTGGGCTTGTGCCGGCACAACGATGGTGAGCAGCACCGCCGCGCACCCGGCAAGCGCCAGCCAGTAATTACGGATGTTGCATCCCATGTTCCACCTCCCCGCAGAAAAGGACGCTGTTGCCGCGTTTCGGAGCGGCGGCCGTTTCAGTTCATTTCTTCGGCACGTAGAGATCGGTAATCGAGCCCTCGGCCATCTCCGCGGCGAAGAACAGCGTTTCCGACAGCGTCGGATGCGGATGGATGGTCAGGCTGAGATCGGTGGCGTCGGCGCCCATTTCCAGCGCGAGCACGGCTTCGGCGATGAGTTCGCCGGCGTTGACGCCGGTCATTGCTGCGCCGAGCACGCGCCGGGTGTTCTTGTCGAGCAGCAACTTGGTCATGCCCTCGTCGCGGCCGGTGGCCAGCGCGCGGCCGCTGGCGGCCCAGGGGAACACCGCTTTCTCGTAATCGATGCCCTGCTCCTTGGCCTGGGTTTCGGTGAGGCCCATCCAGGCGATTTCCGGATCGGTGTAGGCGACCGACGGTATCGTGCGCGCGTCGAAGAAGGCCTTGTGGCCGGCGATCACCTCGGCGGCGATCTTGGCTTCGTGGGTGGCCTTGTGCGCGAGCATCGGTTCGCCGCAGATGTCCCCGATGGCGTAGATGTGCGGCACGTTGGTGCGCTGCTGCCTGTCGGCAGGGATGTAGCCGCGCTCATTCACCGTGATGCCTGCGGCTTCGGCCTTGATCTCGCGGCCGTTGGGGCGGCGGCCCACCGCCATCAGCGCGGCGTCGAAGGTGTCGGTTGTGGTCGTGCCGTCCGCGCCTTCGAAAGTAACCTTGAGCCCGGCTTTCTGCGCCTCGATCTTTGCGACCTTGGTCTTGAGCAGGATTTTTTCGTAGCGTTTCTCGATGCGCTTGGCGAGCGGCCGCACCACGTCCCTGTCGGCGCCGGGGATCAGGCCGTCCATCAGTTCGACGACAGTGATCTTGCTGCCGAGCGCATCGTAGACCGTGGCCATCTCGAGGCCGATGATGCCGCCGCCGATCACCAGCAGCCGTTTCGGCACCTCGGCCAGTTTCAGCGCGCCAGTGGAATCGATGATGCGCGGATCGTCGTACGGAAACCCCGGGATTTTTGCGACCGAAGAACCGGCGGCGATGATGCAGTTTTCAAAGGCGACGGTTTTTACGCCCTCGGCAGTTTCGACCTTGATGGTGTTGGTCGATGCAAATTCGCCGCGCCCGGTGATGACCTGTACTTTGCGTTGCTTGGCAAGGCCGCTGAGTCCCTTGGTCAGTTTGCCCAGCACGCCGTCTTTCCAGGTGCGCAGCTTGTCGATGTCGATCTTCGGCTTGCCGAAGGTGATGCCGGCGTGGCTGGCTTCGTCGGCCTCGGTGATGACCTTGGCCATGTGCAGCAGCGCCTTCGACGGAATGCAGCCGACGTTCAGACACACGCCGCCCAGCGTCGGATACCGTTCGATCAGCACGACTTTCTTGCCAAGGTCGGCGGCGCGGAAGGCCGCGGTGTAGCCGCCGGGACCGGCGCCGAGCACCACCACTTCGGCATGGAAGTCGGCCTTGATGCCGGAGATGTCCGTTTTTGTTGACGCGGCGGCTGCAGATGCAGCGGCCGGCGCCGATGCTGCGGGGGCGGGCGACGGTTTCTGTGCGGCTGCTACCGGTGCAGGAGTTGGTTTGGCCGCCGGTGCTGCTGCGGCATCACCCGAGGATTCTTCCAGCGTCAGGATCAGCGTCCCCTTGGACACCTTGTCGCCGGGTTTCAGGCTCAGCGATTTCACTACGCCGGCGGACGGCGCGGGGATGTCCATCGTCGCCTTGTCGGATTCCAGCGTGACCAGCGAATCTTCCTTGTTCACGGTGTCGCCGGGTTTCACCAGCACCTCGATCACCGGAATGTTCTTGAAGTCCCCGATATCCGGAACCTTGACCTCGACGAGTTTGCTCATGGGATTCTTAAATTGTTGTTTTAAAACAATAAGTTACAATAATGCACTGCAAAGCCGGAATCTGCGGCGGCGTTCAGTCAGCTGCGTACCTGGCCGTCGCCAAGCACCACGAACTTCAGTGACGTCAAACCTTCCAGTCCCACCGGTCCGCGCGCGTGCAGCTTGTCGGTGGAAATGCCGATCTCGGCGCCGAGGCCGTATTCATAACCGTCGGCGAAACGCGTCGAGGCATTGACCATCACTGAACTGGAATCGACTTCGCGCAGGAAGCGCCGTGCGCGGCTGATGTCCTCGGTGACGATGGCGTCGGTGTGCTGCGAGCCGTAACGCGTGATGTGTTCGATCGCGGCGTCGAGGCCGTCGACGATGCGTATGGACAATATCGCGTCCAGGTATTCGGTGTACCAGTCGTCCTCGGTCGCGGCCTTCATGCCGGAGACGATTTTCCGCGCTTCGTCGTCGCCGCGCAGTTCGATTTTCTTGTCGGTGTAGATTTTGCACAGCGGCGGCAGGATTTTTTCCGCGATGCCGCGCGCCACCAGCAGCGTTTCCATGGTGTTGCAGGTGCCGAGGCGCTGGGTCTTGGCGTTGTCGGCGATGCACAGTGCCTTGTCGAAATCCGCCTTGTCGTCGATGTAGACATGGCACACGCCGTGCAGGTGCTTGATCATCGGGATCCGCGATTCCTGCATCAGCCGCTCGATCAGGCCCTTGCCGCCGCGCGGCACGATGATGTCGACGTACTCGTGCATGGTGATCAGTTCGCCGACCGCGACGCGGTCGGTGGTCTCTATCACCTGCACCGCGGCTTCCGGCAGGCCGGCGGCCTTCAGGCCTTCGTGCACGCAGGCGGCGATCGCCTGGTTGGAATGCAGCGCTTCCGAACCGCCGCGCAGGATCGCCGCATTGCCGGACTTCAGGCACAGCCCGGCGGCGTCGGCGGTGACGTTGGGCCGCGATTCGTAAATGATGCCGACCACGCCCAGCGGCACGCGCATCTGCCCGACCTGGATGCCGGTGGGACGGTACTTGAGATTGGTGATCTCGCCGACCGGATCCGGCAATGCCGCGATCTGGCGCAGGCCGTCGGCCATGGCTGCGATGCGCTCGGTGGTCAGCGTCAGCCGGTCGATCGCGGCGCTGTCGAGTTTTTTTGCTTTTGCCGCCTCGACGTCTTTCGCGTTTTCGCGCAGCAGCACCTTCGCCGCGCGCTCGATGGCCAGCGCCATCGCGGTCAGCGCGGCGTTCTTGGCATGGGTGTCGGCGACCGCCATCACGCGCGATGCGGCGCGGGCGGCCTTGCCAATGCCGAGCATGTAAGTCTGGACGTCCATGATGGGGATTCTAGCAGGGGAACGCCTGCCGGTTATGAGCCGGGAACCCTGGCAGTGCGCGGTTCGCACCTGGCTGTGCGAATAGGCTTAAAACAGTGCTGGATGGGCTGCAAACGCCGCAGGCATAACCCGCCGCGCTGGCGTCACTTTTACCGCGCCGGGACTGTTGCGGGCGAAGCGCAGCGCGAGCTGCAGCAGTTCATTCCAGGCGTCGCCGCGCACCAGGCCTTTGACGATGCGGTCAATGACCGCGGCGTGGCGCAGGGCTTCGGTGACCTGGCCCAGCGTAAAGCGCCTGAGGTTGTTCTGCATCGCGCTCTGGTGCGACGGACCCCAGATGCGCGCTTCACGCAGCATCATCGAGGCCGGCTTGCCGGTGTTGACGCCGGTGAGGATCTTGCCGATGGCGCGGATTTCCTCGGTCAGCGACCACAGCACCAGAGGAGCCGCGGTGCCTTCGCCCTGAAGTCCGTCGAGCACGCGCGCCACACGCAGCGGGTCGCCCTCGATCATGATCTCGCCGAGGTTGAACACATCGTATCTTGCAACGTCGAGTACGGAGGCGCTGACCTGGTCGAAAGTGATCGGGCCCTGCGGAAACAGCAGCGCCAGTTTCTGCACTTCCTGGTGCGCGGCGAGCAGGTTGCCTTCGACGCGGTCGGCGATGAAGTCCAGCGTCGCGGCGTCGGCGTCCTGCTGCTGGTCTTTCAACCGTCCCGCGATCCATTGCGGCAGCGCCTTGCGCGGCACGACCTTGGCTTCGACGGCGATGCCGGCATTTTCCAGAGCGGAGAACCACGCAGCTTTCTGGGCCCGCCAGTCTAGATCGGGCACGTAGACCAGCGTCACGGTGTCCGGCGGCAGCGACTGGCAGTAGGCCTGCAGCGCTTCGCCACCTTCCTTGCCGGGCTTGCCGGTGGGGATGCGCAGCTCCAGCAGCTTGCGGGAGGCGAACAGGGACTGCGAATTGCCGGCCAGCGCTAGCTGGTTCCACTTGAATCCGGAATTGACGGTCAGTACTTCGCGCTCGCTGTACCCTTCGGCGCGCGCCTTGGCGCGGATGCGGTCGCTGGCCTCGAGGGCGAGCAGCGGTTCGTTGCCGAATACCGTGTAGAGGGGCTGGATGTCCCGCTTGAGGTGGCCGGCGAGTTGTTCTGATTGCAGTCGCATCGGTGCTGCGTATGCTACCGCAGAATGAGCAGCTTTACGATACCGGCGTCAGCTTGGCCACCTGCAGCTGGCGCACCAGCTGCTGCACGGCGTCGTTCTGCATGTCGCGGAACAGCAGCGCTTCTTCCGATTCCTTGGACAGCGTGTCCTGGTCGTTGAAGGAGAAGTCGCGGGTCAGGGTGATTTCCGTCGTCGGCAGGATTTCCACTGCCTTGTTGTCGAGCATGCGGTACGACACCCGGTAACGAAGCTGGAATTCGCGCACCCGTCCGGTACCGGACAGCGACAGGATGCTTTTTTCGCGCAGCTCCCTGACCAGAATCAGGGTTGCCGCCGCCTCCTTGGCGGTATTGACGACCCGCGTGCTGCTGCCCGCGGCGACGACGCGCCGGAACTGGGCGGCGAATTGCGATGCTACCGGCGCCTGCACGTAGAGGGTCTCAAAAGGCAGGTTGGCAGCGCCGCGCAGTTGGAAACCGCAGCCGGCGAGCAGCATGGCGCAGAACAGTGCAATCAGCGTTTTCATCGTGTTCAGACCACGAGGTTGACCAGGCGTCCCGGAACGATAACAACTTTCCTGACCGGCTGCCCGGCGACGAATTTCTGTACCTCGGCATGGGCCAGCACGGCGGCCTCGATCGCCGCCTTGTCGGCATCCCTGGGCACGCGCACGTCGCCGCGCTTCTTGCCGTTGACCTGCACCACCAGTTCGATTTCGTCCTCGATCAGGGCCGCGGCATCGGGCTCCGGCCATGCCGCGGCAAGGATGTCCTCGCCGTAGCCGAGGTCGCGCCACAGCTGGTGGGTGATGTGGGGGGTGATCGGCGACAGCACGCGCAGCAGGATGGCCATGCCTTCGCGCAGCACGGCGTCTGCGGCAGCATCGGCACCGCCCTTCAGCACACCTTCCAGCGCATTGAGCATTTTCATCGTCGCCGAGGCCACGGTGTTGAACTGGTGGCGGCCGAGGTCGTAGTTGGCTTGCCTGAGCACGGCGTGGATTTCGCGCCGCGCTGCGGCCAGCGGGGCCGGCAGCGTGGCCGGCATTTCGGCGACCGGGCGCTGCGCGATTTCGTAGCCCAGGGCCCATACCCGTCGCAGGAAACGTGCTGCACCTTCGACGCTGGCGTCCGACCATTCCAGCGTCTGCTCCGGCGGCGCGGTGAACATCATGTAGAAACGAGCGATGTCGGCACCATAGGTTTCGATCAGCGCCTGCGGATCGACGCCGTTGTTTTTCGACTTCGACATCGTGCCGATGCCGCCGGATTCCACCGGCTGGCCGTCGGCGCGCAGCACCGCGCCGCTGCGGTTGCCCTGGGCATCGACGGTGATCTCGACGTCGGCGGGGTTGTAGTAGGTGATGCGCCCCGCGGCCGGCTTGCGGAAGAAGATCTCGTTCAGCACCATGCCCTGGGTCAGCAGGTTCCTGAACGGCTCGTCGAGCCTGATCAGGCCAAGGTCGCGCATGGCCTTGCTCCAGAAGCGCGAATACAGCAGGTGCAGGATCGCATGTTCGATGCCGCCGATGTACTGGTCGGCGGGCAGCCAGTAGTTCACGCGGTCGTCGACCATGGCCTGGCCGTTGTCGGCGCAGGCATAACGCAGGTAGTACCAGGACGAATCGACGAAGGTGTCCATGGTGTCGGTTTCGCGCTGTGCCGGCTTGCCGCATTTCGGGCAGCTGCAGTTGATGAAATCCGGGCGCTTCAGCAGCGGGTTGCCGCTGCCGTCGGGCACGCAGTCTTCGGGCAGCACCACCGGCAGATCCTTGTCCGGCACTGGCACGTCGCCGCAGCCGGGGCAATGGATGATCGGGATCGGGCAACCCCAGTAGCGCTGGCGCGAGACGCCCCAGTCGCGTAGGCGGTAGAGCACCTGTTTTTCGCCGAGATTTTTGGCGGCGAGGTCGGCGGCGATGGCGTCGACCGCGGCGCCGTAGCCAAGGCCATCGTATTTGCCGGAGTGTAAGCAGACACCGCTTTCCTTGTCGGCGTACCAGGCCTGCCAGGCGTCAGTGGAGAAAGCCTGTTTCTGGACATCGATCACCTGCTTGATCGGCAGGCCGTACTGTTTCGCGAAATGGAAATCGCGCTCGTCATGCGCCGGTACCGCCATGACCGCGCCTTCGCCGTAACCCATCAGCACGTAGTTGCCGATCCAGACTTCGACTTTTTCGCCGCTCAGCGGGTGCTCGACGAAGATGCCGGTCGGCATGCCTTTCTTTTCCATGGTCGCCATGTCGGCTTCCATCACTGAGCTGCGTTTGCATTCGTCAATAAACGCGGCGACCTTGGCATTGTTTTTCGCGGCGTGCGCGGCCAGCGGATGTTCGGCGGCGACCGCGACGAAAGTAACGCCCATGATGGTGTCGGCGCGGGTGGTGAACACCCACAGCTTTTCGGCTTTGCCGTCCAGCGTGTACGGAAAGGCGAAACGCACACCGTAGCTCTTGCCGATCCAGTTGGCCTGCATCGCCTTGACCCGTTCCGGCCAGCCCGGCAGCGTGTCCAGTGCCGCTAGCAGTTCGTCGGCGTATTTGGTGATGGCGAGGTAATAGCCGGGGATTTCGCGCTTCTCGACGGTGGCGCCGGTGCGCCAGCCCTTGCCGTCGATGACCTGTTCGTTGGCGAGCACGGTCTGGTCCACCGGATCCCAGTTCACCACCTGCGTCTTCTTGTAGGCGATGCCTTTTTCCAGCAGGCGCAGGAACAGCCACTGGTTCCAGCGGTAATAGTCCGGGCTGCAGGTGGCGAGTTCGCGGCTCCAGTCGATGGCGAAGCCCAGCGACTTGAGTTGCTTGCGCATGTAGGCGATGTTGTCCCAGGTCCATTTCGCCGGCGGCACGCCGTTGGCCATGGCCGCGTTTTCCGCCGGCAGGCCGAAGGCATCCCAGCCCATGGGCTGCAGCACGTTGTATCCCTTCATCCGGTGGTAACGCGTCAGCACGTCGCCGATGGTGTAGTTGCGCACGTGGCCCATGTGCAGCTTGCCCGACGGATAGGGAAACATCGACAGGCAGTAGTACTTGGGTTTGTCGCCACTTTCGACGGCGCGGAAGGCCTGCCCGTCATCCCAGAATTTCTGCGCGTCGCGCTCGATGACCTGCGGGTTGTATTTTTGCTGCATGGTGCTGATCGGGTGGGAGGAGATCGGGAAAGGGGAAAGGCGCAATTATATCCGCTGGGCTGTTCCGGGGTCTGCGGGCGCCGGTCAGCCTGTACTGCTCACGTATAATGAAACCGGTTCAACCTGCCCCATGCAATGACGCCAGCCTTCCTTTCCGGACTCAACGACCAGCAACTGCAAGCCGTCACGCTGCCGCACCAGTCGGCGCTGATTCTTGCCGGCGCAGGCAGCGGCAAAACGCGGGTGTTGACCACGCGCATGGCGTGGCTGATCCAGACCGGGCAGGTCAGCCCGATGAGCGTGCTGGCGGTGACCTTCACCAACAAGGCGGCGAAGGAGATGATGACGCGGCTGTCGGCGATGCTGCCGATCAACACCCGCGGCATGTGGGTCGGCACCTTCCACGGCCTGTGCAACCGCATGCTGCGCGCGCATTACCGCGAGGCAGGGCTGCCGCAGCTGTTCCAGATCCTCGATACCCAGGACCAGCTGGCGCTGGTCAAGCGCCTGATGAAGGCGCTCAACGTCGACGAGGAGCGCTACCCGCCGCGCCAGGCGCAGTGGTTCATCGCGGCGCAGAAGGAAGAAGGCAAGCGTGCCGACAAGGTCGAACCCTACGACGATTTTTCGCGACGCATGGTTGATTTCTACGCCGAATACGACCGCCAGTGCCAGCGCGAGGGCGTGGTCGATTTTGCCGAGCTGCTGCTGCGCTCCTACGAACTGCTGGCGCGCAACGAGGGCCTGCGCGAACACTACGCCGGGCGTTTCCGCCACATCCTGGTCGACGAATTCCAGGACACCAACCGTCTGCAGTACCGCTGGCTGCAACTGCTCGCCGGTCAGCACAATGCGATTTTTGCCGTCGGCGACGACGACCAGTCGATCTACGGCTGGCGCGGTGCGACGACGGCCAACATGCAGGACCTGCAGCGCGATTTCCATGTCGACACGGTCATCAAGCTGGAGCAGAACTATCGCTCGCACGGCAACATTCTTGATGCCGCCAATGCGCTGATCGGGCATAACCGCAAGCGTCTCGGCAAAAACCTGTGGACCGAGGACGACAAAGGCGAGCCACTGCGGGTATTCGAGGCCGCCTCGGATTTCGAGGAGGCCGCCTTCGTGGTCGACGAGGTGCGCACGCTGCGCGGCGAGGGCATCAGGCTGGTCGACATGGCGGTGCTCTACCGTTCGAACGCGCAGTCGCGGGTGCTGGAACATGCCCTGTTCACCGCCGGCATGCCGTACCGGGTCTACGGCGGTCTGCGCTTTTTCGAACGCCAGGAAGTCAAGCACGCGCTCGCCTACCTGCGGCTGGTGGCCAACCAGGAAGACGACAATGCGCTGCTGCGGGTCGTCAATTTTCCGGCGCGCGGCATCGGCGCGCGCAGCCTGGAGCAGCTGCAGGGCATGGCGCGCGGGGCGGGCATGAGCCTGTGGGCGTCGGCCTGCGCCAACACCCTCTCGGGCAGGGCCGCGGCGAGCATCGCCGCGTTCGTCAAACTTGTCGAAGCCATGCGCAACGCCACTGCCGGCCTGACGCTGCCGGAAGTCATCGCCCATGTCATTGAGCACAGCGGGCTGAAGGCGCATTACCGCAACGAGAAAGAAGGCGCCGACCGGCTGGAGAACCTCGATGAACTGATCAATGCCGCCGCGGTATTCGTCGACGAGCGCGCGACCCAGATTCCCGCAGAGGGCGCGCCTCCCAAGGAAATGGACGAATTGACCGCCTTCCTCGCCCATGCCGCGCTGGAGGCCGGTGAACACCAGGCCGAGGCCGGAGCCGATGCGCTGCAGCTGATGACCGTGCATTCAGCCAAGGGGCTGGAGTTCCACGCGGTATTCATCACCGGTCTTGAGGAAGGCCTGTTCCCGCACGAGAACAGCATGACCGAGGCCGAAGGCCTGGAAGAAGAGCGGCGGTTGATGTACGTGGCGCTGACCCGCGCGCGGCGCAGGCTTTA
>Ga0222714_10002267_pt1 | contig 20570 bp, 23 predicted proteins | sample C33_3DmetaG_FD_165048 | JGI IMG/M metagenome (GOLD analysis project Ga0222714, IMG submission 165048) | Estuarine water microbial communities from San Francisco Bay, California, United States - C33_3D | ecosystem: Environmental > Aquatic > Marine > Unclassified | place: USA: California...
CAAAACTACTTTTTAATATTGAGGGAAAAAAGCTAGAGTATTGGGATACAAAAGTTTTTTGGGAAGGACTAGATTTAATTTATTCTAATTTAGAAGTTATATATTTTGCTGGAGGAGAGCCTTTAGTATTAGAACAACACTATAAAATTTTAGAATACCTAATTAGTAAAAATAAAACAGACATAACTTTGCAATATAATACTAATTTATCTATATTAAATTTTAAAAATTATAAGTTAGTAGATTTATGGAATCATTTTAAAGAAATAAAACTATGGATTAGTTGTGACGGTTACAAAGATGTTTGTGAGTATGTTAGAAAAGAACTAATTTGGAAAGATTTTGAAAGTAATGTAGATAAAATGTTGCCTTATATAACAACTATAAGTTCCGTGGTTTCTATTTTTACAATATACTCTATGCCAGATTTACTTTTATGGGCTAAGAAAAAAAGTATTTCTTTATTTGGTAGTACTTTAGTTAGTCCTCCTTCTATATCTTTACAAATACTGCCTAAAGAAGAAAAACAAAAGATTTTAAGTTTCTATAAACAATTTATAAAAGAAAATAAGCATAAGTTAACAGTTTATGAGATAAATCATATATCTGATTGGTTAAGATATATGATGGGAGAAAATCCTGATGCTGAAATACTTCAGAAAACGTTTAAAAAAAATATAAGTTTATTAGATAGAAGTAGGAATGAAAATTTTACTGCTGTAGTTCCTCAATTAGCGGATTGGTATGATAGCATCAAAATATCTTAAATACTTAGGAATTCAACATAATTACTTAGAAAATAATTGTATTACGCTTATAGATTCCATCTATAAAAATGAGCTTAATTCTAATGTTTTTGAAAGTTTGTGGGAACCTTTAGGTCTTCCAGGTGGTAAGCCAAAAGATGGAAGAGGTTGGATGAAGCGCTTATCTGTTCAGACACTTGAAGATTGGGCAACTACTGTTGCTATAAAAGTTTACTTGACAGAGTTGCAAGAATATGATGTAATAATATTTAAATCAGGTCGTTTAATACCAACTCATTTTGGTTTATATATAGAGGCTAATAGATTTATTCACTTACCGGAAGGAAAAAGTTCTTTAATTGAGGTATTAAATCAAGATTGGAGAGATCAAATAGCAAGTATATGGCGGTGGAATGGGATAAATACGTAGGGCTTCCTTTTAAACATTTAGGGCTAGACCCTAATACTGGAATAGATTGTTTTAATTTAGTTAAGTATATTTATAAACAAGAACTTGAAATAGAAATACCCTATACTACTAGAGACTGGTGTAATATAGTAGACGAGTACTGGTATCAGCAAATTCATGAAGACAGCATTAGAAAAGCATCTTCTAAAGATTATGGATGGCAGTTAGTTAATAGTCCTAAAGAATTTGATGTTATAACTATGACTATTGGTTCTTCTACAATTACTAATCATTGTGGTTTATATATAGGAAATAGTAAAATACTACATATATTCCAAAATCATAAGTCGCATATAGCGATATACGGAAACTACTATAAACAATATACGATGGGGATAAATAGATGGATAGGTATAAAAGCTTAATTGATAGCTTTAAAAATCATATGTTAGAAAATCCAGAAATAGAGTGCTGTGGAATTATTACTAAAGATTTTAATTATGTACCTTGTGATAATATAAGCTCCCTCCCTAAAGAAACATTTGTTTTAGATCCTATATCCTTATTAAAACATGGAAATGATTGTTGGGGTATTTTTCACAGTCATACAAAATATCACGATGATTTACCTAGTGAGGCGGATAAAGATTCTGCTATTTTTTCTCAATATAAGTTCGTTGTAGGAAGTCATAGTGGTGCTTTTTATGAATATTGGTTAGACGAACTTAATTATCTTCGCTTTAGAAATTTTACAAAGGAAAGTTTAGAATGTTAGTAACTATAAATTTTCATCCAGTATTAATTTCTTATACTGGAGTTACCTCTCATCAAATAGATGTTAATAAGCTTTCTGATATTAAAGATGCTCTTGTAGTACTATTTCCCAAATTACGAAAATATATTAAGCAAATCTTAAATGGAAGTTTATCTAAAGAAAATTTAACTCTTATTAACTCTAGTGGAAAATGCATTACTAAACAAGAATTTGAGCTTAATAAAATTAAAGGTGAAGAATTTACTTTGGTTCCAGTTATTGGGGGTTCTGGAGGTAAAAAAGGTGCGTTTATAGCGATTTTAATAGCAGTAGCTGTAATAATTGTTGCACCCTATATAGCTCCTGCACTTGCCTCTGCAATTCCAGGAGCTACTGTGGCAGGAGTAGAGGCTTTTATTGTAAATATGGGTATTTCGATGGCGATATCAGGGCTGATGCAAGCGTTGCAGTCATCTCCTAAAGCAACTAATAGAGCTAGCGCAGAAGAACAACAAAGAAGAAATAATGATATGTTTGATGCACTAGAAAACACCACAGATCCTAATGCTAAAATACCTATTGTTTATGGTATGCCTAGAGTTGCAGGGCAAATGCTTAGTGGGCATGTAGAAACAATGACTCACGGGATATCTGATACTATTTATGTAAGAGACTTATTCTATTCGAAATCTAACGAAATTCTTAGAACTGGTTAAAAGGTAGACACTTTATAATGACAATTATCTATATTGATGATACAGCGGTACCTTTAATTGAAGGCGGAGGCGGCGGTGGAGGTTGCTTTTCTGCAGACACCCTTATTGCGTGTGATAGCTATCAAAAACCTATTTCAGATATTGAAGTAGGAGATAAGGTATGGGCATTTGATGAGATAGGTGAGTTAATTCTTTCTTCCGTAACTGAGACATTTTATCATCCTGTAGATGAAATTTATCGAGTAACCCATGAGTATGGGTATTTAGATATAACTCCTAATCACTGGGTTTTAAAGGAAGATGGAGACTATCAAGAGCTAAAAGATTTTAACATAGGCGATAAATTATTAACAGATAATAATGAATTATCTGAGATTTTTTCTATTGAGTTTCTAAAAACTGACGAAGTTTATAACTTTAAGGTATCTCATTATCATTCTTATATTGCTAATGGCATTAAGGTGCATAATGGCGGCGGTGGCGGCAAAAGCGGTGGCGGTGGCGGACGAGAAGACCCTAATAATTTATTTTCTACTGATATAATGTTTTTAACCCTTGGGTTAAGTGAGGGTCCTGTATACAGAATTAATCCTAATGGCCCTATTGATATAGAATTTAACGAAGGTTTTATTGATGACTTATTAGACTCTAATCAACAAATTGACTCAGAGAAATTTTATGTAGTATCTAACACAGGTACTCTGACTCAAAATCCCCTTCCTTTATTCGGAGATTATACCTTTTTACCTCAGAGACTATCTTCTGCAGTAGAGCTTAAAAATGGTAATGCCTCTGGTGTTCCACGATCTGCTGTTGATAAACAAAATACAAGTCCAACTTCTGCAACTGCTTTAAAATTTTACTTTATTATTGGTGGTCTTCAAAAACAAGATAATGACGGTAATATTTTAGGACACTCTATAACTGTTAAAGCTACAATATATGACTCAACTGGTGTTGAAGAATTAGGATCTCAAGAAAGAACAATTTCTGGTAAAACAAACGTAGCTTTTTCTTTTGACCTATTTGTACAAATACCCGCAGATAAATTATCTGATGCTGGATATAGATTTACTATAGAAAAAACCTCCAGCGATAACGCTTCCTCGAAAATACAAGAAAGTGTAACTTTTCAAGGATGGACAGAGATCATAGATCAACCTATTGCGTATACAAGAACTGCTACTGTAGGATATGCAATTAAAGCCTTTGCTGAGCATAAAGGATCAATGCCTGCTATAAGTAATTTAATAAAAGGATTAATAGTTAAAGTTCCCTCTAATTATAACCAACCTATTTTAGAAAATGGTGATATAGATTGGAGGCAAATAGAAATTAGTGACGTAGATAGAGCTGATTATGGATATCGTCAACAAAAAACAGGAACTACTGTGTTAAACGATACTAATCCTACTATATATGAGGGTTTATGGGATGGTCAATTTGTTTATTCTTGGACACAAAATCCCGTGTGGCATATATATGATTTATTAACAAATACAACTTATGGATTAGGAATTCCTGAAGGTAATATTGATAAATTTTCTTTTTATGATGCAGCGATGTATAATGACGCCTGTGATGTCACTAATGGTAAATTTTATGGGGTAGATGCTAAAGCAGATGGTAGTTTTAGAAATAAACCAAGAAACACAAAAACATCAGTAAAAGAATCCTTAATAGGATATGACGTAGGAACTTCTATTAAAGAAAGAAGATTTATTTTAGACTCTGTCATAGCAGATCAAAAACAAGTAATTGACCTTATCGCAATACTAACTTTAACTTTTAGATCTATTTTATACTATACTGGAGGTAAAATTTACTTACATCAAGATAAACCAGATGATATGCCATCAGCTATATTTAATGAAACTAATATAAAAAGAGACTCATTACTGATTTTTGGAATGAATGAAGAGGATTTAATTACTGGAGTAGATGTTTCTTATATAGATGTTACTAATCATAATAGAAGAGAAACTTTAAGAATAGATGACCCTCGTGCTTTAAATGAGCGAAACGGCATAGAAAATGTAGTATCTCTTCAATTAGAAGGTATTAATAGAAAAAGCCAAGCTATAAGACTAGCACAATATTTAATAGCAGATAAAAAATACTCTAAAAGAAAAATATCTTTTGATACTGGTATTGAAGCATCAGAATTAAGACCTGGGTCAATTATTTCTGTCTCTCAAAGAGCCGCTTCAGTAGCTTGGGGATACGGAGGTCTTATCCAAAAAGATAGTACAGACGGTATTTCTAATACCTCAATTTATCTTGAGCATATTGGTGTTCCTTCTATTACTTCTACTGTATTTACTGCAAATACTAAGCCTTTAGCGGTAAGAGTAGCTAGTACTAAATCAGGATTAGTTGATACTTATTTAATTAGTAATACTAGTTATTCTCTAAGTAACACAGCTAATGTTTCTGGAGGTACAGAGTATGTTAGAGTAGAGGCTATTAGAAAATATGATGTAGGTTCTAAAACTTTTGAAGTTTTTACAGGTGGTTGGGGTTCAAACCATTTGCCAAGTAGATTTGACCTATGGACATTAGGAGAGGTTAATGACCCTACTAATATTTATACATCTCTTACAGATAAATTATTTAAAGTATCAGCCTTAAATAGAAGTAAAGAAGAAATTATAAAAATAGAAGCAGTAGAGTATGTTTCTAATGTGTATGTTGACGCAGATACACTAATTGATTATCAACCTTTAGTTTTTACTGACTTATTTAATCCACTACTGAAGCCTCCTGCTCCTGACTTTTCTCTTAGAGCTATCCCTAAAAGAGATTTAGACGGTTCTGTTTACACTGATATTGAAATTAGTTCTTTTACTGATAGAACTGGGTATTCTAATGAATTTGTTACAGAATACTATAGGGCTAGACCCACAACTGATTTAAAATTAATAAGTAATGCTACTCCTTCTATTTCTAGTGACATTATTACTATGCATTTGGATGCTATAAGTGATGTTACTGAAGGGGAGAAAATAATTATTTATGGTAAGAACGGTTTTACTACAGAATTTGGCCGTTCCCGCTTACTAGTAACTTCAACAGATCAAATTGATGAAGCCCCTGATAAAGCTAATGGTAATATTTCTTTAACTGTTGCAGGTATTGATAACTTAATAGATGTAAACTTTGGTGATTCAATACATGTATTAGATGTTAACGATACGTTTGATTTTGGAGGAGTAAAAGGCACTGATAAAGTAACTCTTCCTATAAATCAAAAAGAGGAAAGCGGAACTGGAGATGCAGCAGGATTACTTGGATTTATAGGTTCTGACACTAGACTTACTAACTATAGTGCCAATGTTGTAGCGTGGGATTCTGGCACTCAAACTATTAAAATTGATAATGACCACTCAGGCACAAATACTTTATATACTTTATTACCTGATCCACCTTTTTATATTTCATTAAACCAAATTATTGATCATAGATATTTTGCTAATAATGCTTTATATGTTACAGGTAACTATCAAGAAATAGTAAGAACAAACACAGCTACTACAACAAATCTTATTAACTCACATATTTTCAAGCAACCTTTAGGAGTATCTGTAAGACACTCTGGTTTTACAGAAGTATATATAAATGGAGAAGCATATACTAATTTTAATTTAGAAAAAGGGTTAGATAACCTAGCTAATTCTCAAGTATCTATTAATTTAACTACTCTACCTACATCTGAAGCTAATTTAGATGTAAGAGTTGTTTCTAATGTATACACTGTTCCTTTAATTGAATTAGGAGATAATATAGCTTGGAATGCGGGTAACGTATACGGTATTTCAGACTCTACTTATGATACTACTGCTCCTTCGTATGATGCAGCATTAACAGCTAATGGTATTTACAGAGTTATTTTAAGTGATAATATAAAATCTAACGTAGCACAGGCTTATGCAATAAATGTAACTCCTGATCCTATTGGAACAGTAGGCAACTTAAATGTAGCAGCTAAAACATTTACTTTTGATTACAATTCTACCGTTTTTCCAGGACTGCTTAATTTGGCTAATAATTCAGTGTATACAGTTAACGTTCCTCTTGATAATTTTATTCCTATATCTATAGACGAGAGTACAAATAGTAGAATTATAAAACGTGTAGAAACAGGGGTTCATGCAGTTAAAGCTAGAAACATAAATAAATTTGGTAGAAGAAGCCCATTTGTAACTAAACAAGTAGTGGTCAGACCTTTACCAATTAAGGCGGTAGCAAATCTTGAGATATCTGAGAGTTTATACAAAGACTCTACGTTAGGTGTAGCTACTAGAGTAGTTATATCTTTTGATAGTATCACAGGTCAAGAAGTTACAGACTATGAAATATCTTATAAAATTAATTCTGATGGCGGTGATCTAACCTCTTTCAACACTATTAAAGTTCCTGCTATTGGTACAGATACCGATGGTAAAATAAGATTTAAAATAGATAATATTGAAAGAGGGTTATCAGGAAACCCAAATTCCGTAGTAGTTAGAGTAACTCCTCTAAATAAAAATATTAGAGGCTCTACTATTGTAAAAGAGCAGTCTATTGTTGGTAAGTCTGCTAAACCTTTAAATGTTATTAATTTTGCAGTAGGACAATCAGGAGAATCTTTAGTATTTATTTGGCAGTATGTACAGGACATCACTACAGGCGATAACTATGACCTAGATCTTTTGGAAGTACAAATAAAAAGAATAGCCTCTACAACAGAATCCTCTCAAGCAGCTCTATTGGATGCATGGGCAAGTGCAAATGACTTAGCAAAAGTAGACGCTCGTACTAACCGCGTTGTAATTGATATTGATCAATATGGTCCTTATACTTATCTAGTTAGAACTAGAGACACTAGTGGTAATTTAAGTGAAGATGTAGTCACTTCTAACTACACATCAATATCAACAACTTATAATAAAGTATTTGCTGCATATTCAGAAGATGATCCATCAGGAGCTTACATACCAGGCTTTACTAATACTAACTATGGTGAAACTGCCTATACTTCTTACTATGAATCAAACACAGGAGGTCTATCTTACTCTAAGGCAGATAGTCTTTTTGATTCTAGTTCTGTTGATAATGCTAACGGAGCGTCCTCTGGGTGGAGCGTAATTGGAGGATCTCCTTCTGACTTACGAGCTTTATCTACTGCGGTATACCAGACACAAATAAGAGATTTAGGAAGTACTTTAACTGCTTCTATACAGCTAGAACTAATAGGAGAGCAAGCATTAAAATCTACTTGGCTAGACTATTCTGAACAGGTAGGAGAAGACGCTGTTACAGAGTCTGCCCCTGCTGGATCTTTACGAGACATTGATTTTTCTGGAGCACTTGGAATAGGTAATATCTTAGGATACTCTAACGCTTCTGCCGCTACTGTAAGCTATGACAGCAAAAATAAAACTCTAGTTAGTGGTACATCTGGTAGTTATTATGCTAATGTTTACGGTATTATAACTACTGGAAATTATGATGGAGATACTGCAAATGCTAACGTATTGTCTCTTATATCTGGAGTATCTAATGGTAGTGCTATAGTATTAGGAGACTCCTGGTATGCTAACGGTCGATCTACAGGAAGTAATGGATTTTCAAATTTAACAGTTGCAGGAACCTCCTATAAACTGGTAAACTTAACTCAATGGTTAGATTTGTCACCAGAAGCTACTTTTTATGGCACTTCTGGTATAGTAACTACAAATACTGAATTTAGAGTAACTTCTTCAAACCCGTACTATGCCAATGGCAACGTAAATGTTAGTGCTTTTACTGCTATAGCAAATAGTGATGGGTATGCAAACTTTGTTACCGGCGCTAGAACCTTTAGATATTTTCAATTTAGGTATAAAGTAAATAATAGTAATCCTCAACAAGCAGAGCTTATTTTAGATAAATTTAGGTATCGAATTGCTCTCGATGAAAGAGTTTTTACTCAAACAGTGACTATAACCACTGCAGTAACTTTTATAGATTACGCACAAATGGGATTCGTACAGATTCCTAGAGTTACAGCAACTACAATAAGTGCTAGCTCTAATCAGTTAGCACAGCCTCAGTGCGTTGTATTAGATAGAGGATTAGAAGGCGCTAATATTTCAGTGTATTTTTCAAACGGCGTATCATCACACGACATAATAGGACCTAGCAGTATCTACACAGAAGTAGACTTTGCGGTTACAGGAGTTTAAACTATGGCATTATCAGGATCAAATACTTTTGTGCTCCCTTCACAAGGAGTATCTATCTCTATCTCAAGGTCTCAATTTAACTCTAGTTTGCGATCTATATTACAAAATTTCTATAGTTCTGCTACTCCTGATACTGAAAATCTACAAGCTGAGACTGCTGCCCTTACTGCTTCTGAATATGATGGTATGTTGTATAGAAACTCTACCACGGGAGTGCTCTATATATCAGATTCAAGTATAACTGCTGCACAAGGTAGAACTAATAATCCCGTTGGAGGCAACTTTACCCGGTATGGTATAGCTTGGAGACAACAAGGTTCTTTGGCTGCCGCAGCCTCTAATATCTCATCTTTTGACATAGGAGACGCTTTTGCTATCGTTAAAGACACTGCTGGGTCTGCAAATAACTCTGTATGGTTACGAATAGCAACAACTGGCACTTTTAATTCAGATTTTATTAACCTTAGGACACCTCAAAACGACACTATTACCGCTGCTATGTTAACTGCTCAATCTGTAACTGGTCCAAAATTAAATGTTTCTATGACAGCAATTCCTACAACTACGATGGAGCACCAATCTGCAGTTACGATTACCCCAAGAATAGTAGTTTCTAGTTTTGCCAATAATCAGACAACAGCTACAAGTGCCGCTATTGAGCTAAAATCTTCTTCTGGTTCTAATGATATAGCTTTAGGATTTAATAATGGAACAAAAAATGCTACAATAAAGATGATTCCAGGAAATACTGGAGATACAGATAGAGGAGTTGGAATTTATACTACTGATGCAGCTCTTGCTCCTATCAGAGCTAACCTAATTGTACAATCTACTATCATGGGAAGTACCTCAGAGACTGCTGCACCACTTATTCCTGCTGGTGTAGTAGTAGCTTGGTCAGGTAGTGCAGCTCCTAGTGGTTGGTTAGAGTGTGCAGGTAGTGCAATAAGTAGAACAGCATATGCAGCGCTTTATGCTATTTGTGGCACTGCTTTTGGATCAGGAGACGGATCTACTACATTTAATTTACCAGATATTAGAGGAAGAGCTATATATGGAACTTCAGCATCTGTTGCAAGAGCAGCAACTTCTACTGCTATAGGAAGTAGTTTTACTAATACGTCTAGTTCAGAGTCTCTTTCAGCACATAGTTTAACAACAGCATCAACTAACTCTACAACAGACAAAGACGTAACTGCAACTATTAACGCAGTTACTGCCGTAGCAGATCACTCTGCCCACACTCATACAATTACACATCCAGGTATTTCGATGATGTATATAATAAAAACTTAAGGAGACAAAATGTTTACAATTAAATTTAATGCCCTTGACATTGAAGGAAAAATAGTATATTGTTATTTTAGAGATATTGAAGTAGATAAAAAAGCTTCACCTATTGAAAGAACTTTTCCCTACGATAGGTTTATAGAATTAGAACCTACTTTAGCTACTATGCTAGAAGGTGATATTTATTCTATATATTTACAAGATGATTATACAGAAAAAAAGAATCTAGATGGGACTCAGGAACCCCTTACAGAAGAAGAAATAACTTATATAAATTATCTCGTAAAAAAAGCCTGTGTAGATTTAGAATTTGATCATTTATTAATTCCGCCTTCTATTGATGATCAGATTGACTCTTTCATAAAAGAGTTTTTTGATGAAGAAGATGAACCTGCTACACAAAAAGACTTTTTAACAGAATTCTTTAATGAGTTAGATGTTAATAAAACAGAATAATTTTAGGAAGCGTTAAGAGATAATGGCTATCACCCAAATTACTTCTCAAGTAATATCTTCAAATGTTATTACAGCTACGTTAGTTGCTAATAGTGCTTTGGAAACTAGGCACTATAGCACTAGCTCTATTACAGCAGATAAGCTAGCAGCTAATACAGCTACCGCTAGTCCTATAGCCACTGCTCTTAACGCTAATATAGACTTAGTTCAATCAAACGTTGTATCTACTCAAACTAATGTTAATACAGTATCTTCTAATGCCGGCTCTATTCTATCTAATTTACAAGCATATGCTGCCAGAGCTAATGCCAATATAAATTTAGTTCAATCAAATGTCGCTGCTATAACTGATGCTACTACAGACTTAAATATTAATTCTGGTAATTTTTTTATTGATAAGAACATATCTTCAATAGGTATATCCAACACTAATCCACAAAGTATTTCAGTTATGCTTTTTGGCACACCTTCAAATATAGTTATAGACTGGGGTGCTGCAGGTGGTAACTTACTAATAGGAGCCGGAGGAGCTAATACTACTTCTTACAGATTAGATGTGCACGGAACTGCTAATACAGGGACTCTTACTTCCACATCAGTATCTTCTGCGGGAGTTGAGCTTCGTGCAAATGACTATGCTACCTATCTTGTTGCTCTTGGAGGGTTAACAGGAGCTAATACTGCTATAACTAATCTACAAACTGGTTTAACAGGTGCTAATACTAACATTACTAATCTTGTAACAGGATTAAATGGGTCAAATACCTCCATATCTTCTGAGAGAGCTAACGTAGGCACATTACAGTCTGCAGTTTTAGATCATCAAGGTAACATCGCTAATATTATTGATGGCACCACGCCCTTTACAGGCGATGTTACTATGCAACAGAGTTTAACTATTCAAGGTAATCTAACTGTTCTTGGTGCTCAGGTTCTTGTTGGTGTTGGTTCTACGTCTATATATGATGCTATTTTAACTTTAAGTGCAAACTTAGATCAATCTACTTCTCCTCCTGTGGACTCTGGTGTCCTTGTTAATAGAGGAAACCAAGATAATGTATTTATTGGTTTTGAAGGTACAGATAATCATATTCATTTTGTTTATACAGATTCTGGTGAAGACTCAACTACTATAAATGAGCTTGGGTACGTAGACTTACACGCTAACTCTTACCACGCTGAATCAAGTTCTCTAGCGCAACCAGCTTTTAATAAATGGGATGATTTAAATACTGGTATTCACTTTCCTTTAGCTGACACACTATCATTTGTTACTGGCGGTACGATTCAAGCTAATGTTACCTCTAGCGGTAATTTGGCTTTAACAAGCGGATATATTCAGTCACCTGGAAGTGCTGCTCATAACAGTCTTTCTTTATATGATCCTAATTTTAATAATGGTATAATAGCTAGGTCTTTTACTAATTTTGCAGTTTTATTAGATCATAATAATAATGGAACTACTGATTTCTTTGGTATATTTAATGACATAGATGACCCAGCCGCTGCGGTAGTTGATTCTGCCGTTGTTAGTGTTAGGGCGGTTACTGGAGACTTATATTCTAAAGGGCAACTAAACTCAGTAAATTCTAATGTTACAACAGATGTGGTTGTAGGTAATGCTACAATTTCTGGCGCTGTCTTTTCTAATGGCGTAGAACTTCGTGCAAATGACTATGCTACATATCTTATGGCTTTAGGAGGCTTTACTGGAGCTAATACTGCTATTACAAATCTTGTAACTGGATTAACTGGGTCTAATAACAATATTAGTTCAAATGATACAGATATTCTTAATCTTGTGAACGGGTTAGACGGTGCTAATACATATGCTCTTACTATTACGTCTAATGTAGGACTAAGTAATGTAGCCGTCACTACTGCATTCCATGCAAACGACTATATTACCTATACTAGAATCAATGCAAACCTTAATGCAGTATCTTCTAATGCGGATGCTAAAGTAACAAAAGCTGGTGATACTATGAGCGGCGACCTTAATATGGGGTCTAACTATATTACTAATTTGTCTGATCCTATAAATGCTCAAGATGCAGCGACTCGTGCATATGCTCTAAGTCTTCTTGGTGCTTCAATTGTTCCTACTTATGTAACTAATACTTCTACAGGTACTTCAAATGTAATTGCACTAACTAATTCTCCAGCAGATATTAATAAAATATCTGTAGCCTTAAATGGAGTAGTTCAAGCTCCAACTGCTGATTGGATATTTAATACAGGAAATAACTCAATTCAATATACTGTAGCAAGCCTACCCTCTGGCTTAGTTTCTGTTATACAAGCATGGGATACACCATAATGAGGGATAGATGCGAAAATATAGACAAATAACTACTGAATTAACTTTTAGATGCAATGCAAAGTGTCCTGCATGTCATCGTTTAAAACCTCTAAGAATAGACTTAAACGATGAGCAGTATACCTATACGTTAGATAGATTTAAGCAAGTCTTTTATCCAGAGTTTTTAGAACAACTTGACTGGATTGTTTTAAATGGTAATTTCGGAGACTCTATAATGAACAAAGAGTTTCGTGAAATTATTACATATGTTAAGAAGTATGGAACACGATTAAATATTCATACTAACGGTGGTATACATGGATCAGACTACTGGACTGACGTAGGAAATATTTTAACCACAGAAGATATTATAAATTTTGATTTAGACGGGCTAGAAGATACTCATTCTATTTATAGAATTAATACAAAGTTTGAAAATGTATTTAACAATGCTCGTTCTGTTATAGCAACTAATAGACCACAAGTACACTGGAAATATATAGTTTTTGAACATAATAAACATCAAGTAGAAAAGGCTAAGGAACTAGCTATCTCAGAGGGTTTTCACTCTTTTTCTACTGTTAAAACTGGTCGTGCATATGCAGCTCCTACTTCGGGTGAGTATGTACATCTAAAAAAGAAAAGTGATTTATCAAAACTACCAAAAGAAATTAATTGTTCTTGGGATTCTTGGGGTAAATGGTATGTAGCTCCTAATGGATTAGTTTTTAGATGTTGTTGGACAGGCGCTCATTATTTTGACAAAGAGCAAGATAGATTTTTTTATCTTGACACTTTTGAAGAGCTATTTGATGCTACAAAAGTTTCTTTAGAAAAAATAATTTCTTATCAATACTGGGATAAGTTAAGGACTTATTTAAAAGGATATGATCGTAGTTTTCCTATTTGCCGTCAACAATGTGGTAAAATAATCTCTAGTAGAGAAAAAATAGAAGAAAATCTTAGTACAGGTGAAAGAACAGTATTTTCAGCTGGGCTTGGCACTTAATTTAAAAAATTTTAACTGGAATCATAAATAAATTAAAGCTATAATAAAGAAAAAGCTTAGGAGAACATAAATGGATAATCAAGTAGAGATGATGGGATACGTAACAAAGAACTTTGAGATATGCGATGACGCTGTCTCACTATTTGAATATTTAAAATCTTTACTACCTAAGATGAGTGAAGAATCTAGAATAGATACTTTAAATGCTATGAAATATCAAGATATTCTATATGCTATTGAGAAAAGTGCATATGAAATTGGTTCTATTATAGATGAAGATATTGATCAGGCTGTTATGATTTCTCATATGATTGCCTATAACATAGGAATGGTTTCCGCAGAATTAGATATGGATATTATAGATAGACTATCTTACATACCTATGCATTTAAAGCAGATTATGAATCCTTCTACTCAAATTAATCCTGCTCTACCTGCTAAAAAAGTTGAGGAGAAAAATATGTCCGGTAAGATTATACAACAAAAAGAGTATGAAGGTCGTATGGCTCGTGCTTCTTTGAAAAAAGTAATTGCTTATGCTACAGAAATGTTAAATATGATTGATTCAGAAGATGAGTTAGAAGCATGGGTTCAAGATAAGATTTCTAATATGAGTCATTCAATTGAGGCTGTGTATACTTATTATAGATTTAACGAAGAAGAAACTGAAGATGATAATAATGAGCATGAAATGGAAGTCGAAATGGAGGATATGATGGAAGAAAGTGATCCTCCTTTACCTCCTACAATGATGTTACAATCTAAAGAGAGTAAATAAATGCCTTTAAAAAGCGGAAAATCTCAAAAAGCTATAAGCACTAATATTCGTGAACTAATGAAAAAACCGGGAAAAACACGCTCCAAAGGTATTAAGACACTAGCTAAATCTCAAGGAATATCTGCTAAGGAAGCTCAAAGAAAACAAGCAATTGCTATTGCTCTTTCTAAGGTAGATAAGAAAAGGAAAAAATAATGTTATCATTTTATATAGACTGGCTTAAGGCTAGAATTAAAGAAAGAACTTCATGGGATGGAGCTACTATTATTGCCGTATCACTAATTGCATTATTAGCTACTCCTATTTTAAAATATGCTGCAATTGCAGGATTAGCCTATGGTATCTGGACCTTTTGGAAATCAGAGTAATTTACTACGAGTACCTACTACTATAAAGGTATATTACTATATGCCTGATTGTACAAACATAATTCAAGAATTTTGGTGGCAAACCTTAGATATACCGCCTTATTATTACAGAATACATTGCTTTTTAAATTATTGGAAAAATAATATTGAAGCAACTATAAAAGAAGTAGAAATATCATCCAATGAAACTATTACTTATAGTTATACTGATATTTTACTAAATTTAAAAAATAACTATTGCTAAAACTATATCAACGATATATAATTTATTATAACTGAAATTAATAGTATATAATTTAGGTTATATTCTAGATTTATAAAAGGAGAAACTATAATGGCATCAGTAAGAAAAGAAGTTACTGGAATGGCAAAAGCACTCGGTAATACCTTTACCAGTACTCCAATGGGAGGTACAGATAAGGGACCCGGAGCTTCTGGACCAGCTACTGGTAATAAAATGTTAAAAGACGCACCAGGTCTTATCGGTAATAATGCAGTAGCCGATACAAAGGACTATGGTCTTACAAAAGGACCACAACGTACATCTCTCGGTGCTACCGGCACTTCAATGAGTGGTAATGGAAAAGGTCGTTTTGGCGGCAAAGTAATTCCCGATCATAACTAATAGGAGAAAAAAATAATGGCAGGAGCAGCAGGAAAAGGAGAACGTAGGGTTGTTATGATTGGTGATAACCGTTATGGTATGCCTGAAGAGTATGATCCTGTTCGTAAGCAAAAGACTGTTATGTATTACCGAGAAGGCGACACTTCTACAAGAGAAGCCAAAGCGGTATTTAATGGTACTGGTTTAGATCTAGGTACATACCCTCAAAGACAACTAAATTATGGCAAAAAAGTTGTAAAAGAGAAAAAAGAAGTCTAATGGAGCTTCCATCTTTTTTACAGCGTTCAATGCCTAAGATAAAGAAAAAGGCGTATAGCAAAAAGAATAAAAATTCTAGTGCTGTACGCCTTTCTTCTAAGAAATCTCAACGTCGTAAATAATCTCCAAAAGTATTTTTAAACCAAGCATGTTTACCTGGGGCGCAGATATAAGGCTGCGCCTTACTTGTTTCTATTACCTTATTGAAAATCTCATCAATACCTTCAACGTCAATGCTAAAAAATACTAAATCTTCATGATCTAAAGTTGAATAATCAAATTCTAAGCCATCTATTTGAATTATTTCTATATTTTTTATAGAACATTTATCTATTAAAAACTTACTCAGCTTAACGCATTTTTCATCATAGTCTAGTCCTATCATTTTTATACTAGGATGTTCTTTATGTAAATCTATCATACTATAAGGATACATACCTGACCCTACCATGATTAGATTTTTACAGCTTTTAAACTTAGAAGCGCATTTCTTTTCTAATAAAGTTTCTCTTATCCAATTTTTTCTAGGTTGTTTGGATAAAAATAATTCATATTTTTCATTCTTAATAATCCACTCTACAAATTTAAACTCTGTTTCTTTTAATCCTTTTTTCCAATTATTTTCTAATTTTTTAAATGTTTTCGAGGAATCTGGCACTATTATTTGCTCCTTCTAAGTCTATTTCTATGCTCTCAGGAAAATTATTATAGTTATTTAATATATCCGATAAATATAGGTGAATATTATTTAAATTATAGTAGGAGCATACTTTAAATAAATTATAAGGTTCTAATTTATAGCATCTAATTAATTGTTCTAACTTATTACCATCTTGTCTAGGTATTATAATAGCAGGTATTTTTGATTTAAATATATCAGTTGTACTATTATATCCTCCATAAGTAATATAGGCAGTACATTCTTCTAGTTTTTTAGATAAATTTGGTATATAATTTACTATTTTAACCTGAGAAGATTCTCTATTACCTATTTTAGAAAATAAATTTTCATTTCCTAGTGTAATTATAAAAGATAAATCTGGGAATCTTGGGACTAAAGACCTTAATATTTTGTTATAAATATAAAAACTTTCTTCTTTATTTAATCCACAACTAATATATACTTCATTATTTTTTCTAGAATGTCTTTTAACTTCTGGATTACATACATATCCTGTATAGTAAATTCTACTTTTTATATCTTCTAATAAGTCAGACCAATAATATGCATTAGTTATATCAGACATTAAAGGTAATACTTTTTCATCTCCATGAATTAATATATCACAGTCAAATTTTTCTATAATATAATTTATGCTTTTAGCTACCCAATCCTGTAATGATTGATAATGTGGCTCATCCCAGGGATAATCTCTAATACTAATTATTATCTTAATATTTCTTTTTTTACACTCTTCTAAAAGATAAAAATATTCATAAGAAAATTGTTGCCTACAGAAAGGAAACCCTTCACATAATAGAGTTTTTATTTCTGGATGATTGTCTAATATTTTTACAGCTTTTATTGCTCTTTTTCTAATAGTATCTGTATGTAATAAATATTTATAATTATCTATATTTTTTGGAGGTATTTCTTCCAAATAATATGAATACTCAGTATTATATTTTATAGGAGGATTATATAATTGATTTATCATCACAAATGAGTTCTTAGGTAAACAGTCAGATATATATTTTACCCTCATTGCATGTCCTAACCCTCTATAATATTGAGTTAGAAAAGCTATCATTCGTGAACAAATTCTTTAATCATAGGAAAAAATGGTTCTATAGCATCTGCACAAGCACGAGCTACTTCCATATGTTCTTTTTGGGTTCCGTGCCCACTACGGAGTTCAATATAATGAACCCAAGAACGAAGCGTCCCATTCATATACAGTCTACTTCCTATATTACCTTCTGGTAATATTGACCTAGCTTGTTCTTTTGCAATCCCATTTTCTATTGCCCATGTGTATGTTCTTTTAACTTGGTCAATTAAATTTATCTGTCTAACTTCCCATTCCTTTTTTAGAATTTCATTTTCAGTATTAACAGAATTTTGCCTATTTTTTAAATCTTGTAAACGCGCTTCTCTAGTTACAAAATTTAAATCTTTTATTGGATCAGCATATCTTTGGCTGAACTCTTGGAAACTAAAACTACGATGGCGAAGAATTTGTCTAGCAATGTCACGAGTTGTTTCGATTTCTAAACAAGCGTTAGCCATCTCAAGAGGCGACCAGTGCCCATGTTTAATTAAGTATCTAATAAGTTTTTCTGAAGTTTCAGAATTCATTTGATTTGACGGATTTGATACTCTTGCACAGTAAGCTACTAAATCTGTTAGAGATTCAAATGTAGTTCCGCGATTTATATCTTGCGTGTATGAGATTAATTTTACTTTCATAGCTGTAACCACTTTCTTAATATGTTAATTAAAGTTTTAGTACTTTTACCTTGAATAAAGATATTATAATTTGTAATCAATATGGCAGTAATAATTAAACTATGATAAAAATTTTTAAAATACCAGTAATCTGCTATAAATATTGCTACTAATAAAAAGAGTATAAGAATTAGAAATAAATAAGTAAGTACTTTTCTCATTTTAATCTATCTTCAATAATTTTTTGAATACTATTTTTACTATATTTTGGAGTTTGAGGATAGCTTGTATGAGTAATATTAGATAATTGTTCAATATTCTTAATTCTTTTTTCCTCTTGTACCCATTGACTATCTTTTGTTTTAATATCTCCTTCATTAGGAGGAATCTGGTTTACTTTATCAAATTCTATATTTATAGATCCTGTAAATTGAATATTAGCAATTGCATCTCCAGGATTTATTAACTGTTCTTCGTTGCTATATGAACACATAAAAACCATTAATTCATTTCTATAGTTATAATCAAATATAGAAGTTAATGTAAAAAGTTTTTTATTAAAAAACAAGTCTGTGTATGGTTGAATTACTGTGTTAAATCTAGGACTAGATAAAAATAAATATATTCCTGTAGGTATAATAACACTTGTATTAGGTAAAATACTTATAGTATTTTTTGTACAAGCTCTTAATTTATACAAGTTATCAAAAGGGGTTAAAGCATTAAATCCCCATTTAATATTTAATTCTTTTTCAAGCTTTTGTGCTAAAGAAGATATTTCATAAGAAACTAGTAACTCTTTACTATCGTCTCGCATAAAACCTCCCATACTTCTGTACCGTCTTTTGCTGCTAAAATAACTTGATTATTATATTTTTTTAGAGAAATAAGTTTTTCATTTTTTAGTAGAGTTTCTTTACTTATATTCAAATTTTGAATATATTTTGATTTACCCTTCAAAGGTAAACTGCTCATTAGATTCTCTAATGTTTTAAATTCTTTAGCAAGTTGCTGTGCTCTCTTAGGACCAATTCCTTCTACTCCAATAATATTATCGCTCTTATCACCCTCTAGTATCCTAGAGAATAAGTATTCATCAGGGGCTAAATCATAAGTTTCATAGAAAGAAGCAATATCAATTTCTTTTCTTGAGAAGATATTAAAAATACTAACATTATCATCTATAAGCTGATACATATCTCTATCGCTAGTTACGATCCAGGTATGTTCATACTTACTTGATAGATTTAGTACTAAATACGTTATAATATCGTCTGCTTCAAGCCCTCTAAACTTAAGAGTTTGATGGGGCAGCATTTGGGGAATATCGTTTAAGCAAGCGAAGAATTCTTCATAATGCTTTTGTTCTTCTTCTTCTTGTGGCTTTGTTCTATTGCCTTTATAAGAGTCTAGAAGCTCCATTCTATAATAACTCTTTCCAAAGTCAAAACATACTATAGTTTTTTCGGCATTATAACTACCAGCTAGGCTATCTACAGTACGTAAATAGTCTTCTTGGAAAGAATTATAATTCTTTCTGTGTAACCACCTATACGCAAGGTTATTACCATCAATTAGTAGGAGTGATTTAGGTTGTGACTTAATAGTTTCTACTTCTGCTAAATCATTCCATGATTTTGTATTCATTTTTGTAATCTTTCTGTTTGAGTTATATTTTATTATATAATAATTTCAATTATTTAGCAACTTTTTTGTAAACTTCAATCCAGTCTTGGAGTAGTCCCATTTTAAATTCACAATCAAAAGTTTTAACTTCAATATAGTTTTTTATACTTATTTTATCATTCCAGCATATATAATCTTTAGAACGGTTCCATCTATAGATTACTAAGGGATCTTTTTTCATAACTTCAGCCTCTCTTACTGCTTGTCTCCAAAAGTTTAATAAATCAGAAGAGGTAGCGGTTAAAAGACCGTTCCAGTTTACTTCTGCATAGTGTTTACATTCTATACAGTAAGGCCAAGCAGCTGTGTCATGTGGAGTCCATAGATCACCTTTTAAATATTCTAGAGAACCACTAAGAGGCATACGTTTGAATTCTATTCCTAATTCTTTAGTTAATAAATCTCTTATTTTAGCTTCATATGCCGAACCTTTTATTTTACTTTTATTAACCATTACTCATTCCGTGTTCCTCTATATAGTTTTCTAAATCTGAATAACCACCTACATAGTCTCCCCATAGAAAGATCTGAGGTACTGTTTTAGCTTCTGGAACCATATCAAGTAAATCAACTTT